>OIYX01000113.1_pt1 | contig 27291 bp, 22 predicted proteins | sample 1588431 | NCBI WGS metagenome assembly OIYX01 (sample SAMN03283241) | human gut metagenome | biome: human-associated habitat; material: feces | host: Homo sapiens | place: Peru | collected 2012
CGAAGTCGGCGATGTTGGTGGCGAGCGGTTTCATGATGCGGACATTATAGCAAAATCCATCGTGGAGAGGCGAATGAGGCGGGAACGCGAGTTTGAGCGCGAAAGCCCTCCGCCCCTCTTGGATTTCTGCCGCAGAGACCACAGACGCGCTTCGCGCGCCGCAAAACGGGAAAACCCTCCAGAAGCAGTTGTCAACCATCTCCTCTCGTCTTGCATGATGAAATATGTCGCAATACATTTCATCGAGGAGTGCTGGCGTCTCCCCCTCCTTCCAAGCCCACCAAAACCTTGTCCCCACGCTATTCCATGAAATGAGAACTTGATGCGGAATTCTTTTCCGCCTCCAATCCTCCAAGAATCCGTGCAAATTCGTGGACAGCCCGCCAAGACCCTGCCCCCATCTACACCCCCGCCGCAAGCCTATGCGAACCGTGATGCCACGGCATGACCATCAAAGAGCCGTTCGAGCAAGGGGCGAAGCGATTTCGTGTCTCGACGACCGGCTCGGTCGCGTCCCGCGCACGCGGGCTTTCGTGAACGGCGCGCCGCGCCGTTTCGTGTCCGTTGGTGCACCTGGAGGGACTCGAACCCCCACGCTTGCGCAGTGGAACCTAAATCCACCGTGTCTGCCATTCCACCACAGGTGCAGCGGGAAAACGCCGTCAGGCCACGCCCGGAATCGGGGACTTCGTGCGCCGGCCGGCGAAGCACAGCGAACAGAAGACCGCGAGCGCGAGCAGCGGCTGATAGTAAAGGCACTTCAACAGCGAAAAAGAATCGACCGTGAGATCCAGCCCGCGCGCGACGCCAATCGCGATCAGGATCTGCGCGCCGTAGGGGATGAGGCCCTGGACGACGCACGAGGCCGTGTCGAGCACGGACGCGATCCGCACCGGATTCGCCCCGAACTTCGTCGCGCACTCCTTCGCGATCGGGCCCGCGATGACGATCGCGACCGTGTTGTTCGCCGTAAAGCAGTTGACCGCCGACACGAGGACGAAGACGCCCAGCTCGCATGTGCGCGGCCCGCGAATCACCTTCGCGATCCTCTCCGTCAGCCAGAGGACGCCGCCGTTCGCCTGGACGGACTTGAAGAGCCCGCCCGCGAGCAACGCGACGATCAGCGTCTCGCCCATGCCGAGCGTCCCCTTGCCGAGCAGGTCCATCGCATCGAAGAACGCGAACTTGCCGAGGCAGCCGCCGATTGCGGCCGACAGCACCGTGCCCGAGAAGAGGAGCATCATCACGTTGAATCCGGCAAGCGCCAGCGCGAGGACGAAGACGTACGGCAGGATGAGGACGAGGTGCTGCCACGTCACGGCCGGCGCGGCGACCGTCCCCGCCGAAAAGCCGGAGACCGCGTAGAGGAAGAGCGCAACGAGCGCAGCCGGCGCGGCGATGAGGCCGTTCGCGAGGAACTTGTCCTTCATGCGCACGCCCTGCGTCCGCGTCGCGGCAATCGTCGTGTCGGAAATCATCGAGAGGTTGTCGCCGAACATCGAGCCGCCGATCACGGCGCCCATGAGCAGCGCGGGGCTGAGCCCCAGCGGCGCGGCGAAGCCGAGCGCAATCGGCGTGACGGCCGCAATCGTGCCGCACGACGTCCCAATCGCGAGCGCGATGAGGCACGAGACGAGGAAGACGCCCGCGACCATGAGGCGCGCCGGCACGAGCGCCTGCGCGATCGTCACGGCCGCATCCACCGCGCCGGAACCCTTCGCGATCGTCGCGAATGCCCCGGCGAGGATGAAGATGAGGCACATGATCATGATGTTCGGCTCGCCCATCCCGCGCGCGTACGTCTCGACCTTCTCGTCGAGCGACGCCCGGCCGATCAGGAGCGAGACGGCCGACGCGACGAGAAAGGCGACCGGCATCGAGACCTTGTACCACGGCATCTCGAAGCCGAGATGCCCGGCCCAGAGGGAAAGGCCCACGTAGAACGCGGCAAAGACGAGGAACGGGACGAGCGCAAGGCCTCTGGGCTTCATGTCGGACTCACTTTCGGAGCTTGTCGCGGTGGGAGAAGAAGATGCGCGTCTTGTTCGCGAAGGACTGCGCCTCCGGGTAGTTCGCGGTGGACGCGAGCTTCTGGAACTCCTCCAGCGCGGCCTTCTGCCTGCGGTCGAGGTTCGCTGGAACCTCGAAGACGACGCGCGCGTCGAGGTCGCCCGCCGCGCCGCCGCGCAGCGACGGCACGCCCTTGCCACGCAGACGGAAGACCTTGCCGTTCGGCGTGCCCGCCGGAATCTTGAGCTGCGCCTCGCCCTCCGGCGTCGGCACGGCAATCGCGCCGCCCAAGGCCGCCGTCACGGGCGAGACGGGCACGTCCACGAACAAATGCTGGCCCTCGCGTTCGAAGAGATCGCTCGGCCGCACGCCGACAAGGACATAGAGGTCACCCGGCCGGCCGCCGCGCAGACCGCCCGCACCCTTGCCCGCCAGCCTCAGACGCGATCCGTTGTCGACGCCCGCCGGGATCTTCAGCGCGATGTGCTGAGGCTGCGTGACGCGACCGGAACCCCGGCACTTGCGGCACGGCTTCTCGATGACCGTCCCCTCGCCACCGCACGTCGGGCACGTCTGCTGGATGCGCAGGAATCCGCCGCCGCCCATGACGACGCCGCGACCGCCGCACGTCTTGCACGTCACGCGCTGCGCGCCCGCCGCCGCGCCCGTGCCATGGCACTCAGGACACTGCGCCGGGAGGTCAAGATCCAACGTCCGCTCGCTGCCGAACAGCGCCTCGTCGAAATCGACGTCCAGACGGAACGTCATGTCGTCGCCGTCCTGCGGGCCATTCGGGTCGGCATGATACGCGCGTCCGCCGCCACCGCCGCCGAAAATGTCCTCGAAGCCGCCGAACCCGCCGCGCGCCGACCGCGCGCCGCCGCCACGCCCGCCGAAGATGTCGCCGAACATGGAGAAGATGTCGTCCATGTTCATGCCGCCCGCGCCGAAGCCACCCGCACCGCCCGCGCCGTTCGCGAACGCCTGATGACCGAACTGGTCGTAGCGCTGACGCTTCTCGGCGTCGTGCAGGACGTCATACGCCTCGGCGGCCTCCTTGAACTTCTCCTCGGCCGCCTTGTCGCCCGGATTGCGGTCCGGGTGATACTTCATCGCAAGCTTGCGGTAGGCGGACTTGATCTCATCCGCCGTAGCCGTCCGGGGCACGCCCAGGACTTCGTAGTAGTCTCTCTTCTCTGCCATCACTAGGGAAATAATCGAATGACCGAATAATCGAATAATCGAATAACCGAATGGTCGAATGATCGAATGGGCAAGTGACGAATGGGCGAGTGGCAATGGGCCGAAGCCGGAATGCGCGGTTACTTTGCGCCGTCCGGCTGGCCGGACGAAACGACGACCTGCGCCGCGCGCAGCACCTTGTCCTTCAGCATCCAGCCTTTCTTCGACTCGATCGAGACCTTGCCCTCGGGGATCTCCGCGTGCGGCAGCGTCGCGATCGCCTCCATCCGCTCGGTGTCGAGGTCAAGCCCGACGGAATCGAACGGCTCGGCGCCGTGGTCCTTGAGCGACTTCAGCAACGTGTCATGAACGAGCTGGACGCCTTTCACGAACGGGTCGTCGGCCTTCTCCTTCGCGTTCGCGAGCGCCAGCTGCAGGTTGTCCACCGCCGGCAACACGTCCTTCAGAATGTCGGCCTCGGCGTAGCGGTACGTGTCCTCGCGGTCGCGCGCCGCCCGCTTCTTGTAGTTGTCGAAGTCGGCAAGCGTCAGGGCATAGAGCGTCTTCCAGTCGGGTTCTGGCGTTTGGGGGTTTGGATGTTTGGTCGTTTGGGTGTTGGGAGACTCGTCGGACGAATTCTGGGACTTCTGGGACGGACGGGACGTCTGGGACGAGGCCTCGCCGTCAGGAGTTTGGGCGTCGGGCTGTTTGGGCGTTGGGGCGTTGGCCGACGCCTCCGGGGACTCGGACGTGGCCTCGGCCGAGGCGGCGGCTTCCTCTGCCGCCGTCTCGACCGCGTCTTCTTTCTTCTCTTCGCTCATGGCCGCGCGCTTACGCCTTGATCTGCCCGGCCTTCGCGAGCATCTTCGCCTCGACGGACTGGATCTCGGCGAAGCCCTGCGAGCTGTGCGGATTCAGGCCGTTCGACGCCTCCATCGAACTGTCGGCCTCGTTGTAGATCGTGGCCTTGAGACCCTTGAGGCTCTCGAAGAAGATGTTGCCCTTGTAGAGCCCGAGCGTGACCTCGGCCGTCGCCTTGTCGGCCCAGACCTGGATCGCCGCGCGCGCCGCCTGGGTCGCGGGGTCGAACCAGCGGCCGTCGTAGATCTGGTCGGCGACGAGCTTCGAGAGCTGCTGGAAGAGGAGCGTCGAGCGACGGTCCATGAGGCCCTCGTAGATGTACTTGAGGCCCCAGCTCAGCACCTCCATGCCCGGCGCCTCGTAGACGCCGCGGCTCTTCGTGCCGATGATGCGGTTCTCGAGCGCGTGCTTCATGCCGATGCCGTTGCGGCCGCCGACCTTGTTCAGCTCGAGCATGGTCTCGTACGGCGTCATCTTCTTGCCGTTCACCGCGACGCAGCGGCCCTTCTCGAACTTGAGCGTGACCTTCTCGACCTTGTTCGGCGCCTTCTCGGGCCACACGCCCATCGTGGGCTTCACGATGCGCATCGACGTCTCCATCGACTCGAGGTCCTCCGCCTCGTGCGAGAGGCCCGCGAGGTTCGCGTCGGTCGAGTACTTCTTCTTCGTGCCGACGAACGCCGTGATGCCGCGCTTCGCGAGGAAGGCGACCATCTCCGTGCGGCCCGGGAACTTCTTCAGCAGGTCGGAGTCGCGCCAGGGGGCGTAGACGCCGAACTTCGGGTCCATCACGTTCGTGTAGCGCTCGAAGCGCATCTGGTCGTTGCCGCGCCCCGTCGCGCCGTGGACGAGCACCGTGCAGCCGGCCTTCTTCATCGCCGGGAGGAGCTTCTGGACCGTCACCGCGCGGGCGATGCCCGTCGAGTTCCAGTAGCCGCCGTCGTACATCGCCTGGCACTTCACCGTCTCGAAGCAGATGTCGGCCATCTCCTTCGTGACGTCGACGATCGTCGTCTCGACGCCCGTGGGGGCCATCTTCTTCTTGATGTCGTTGATGTCCTTCTCGTCCGGCTGGCCGACGTTCGCCGAGAACGCCTTCACCTTCACGCCCGCGTCCTTCAGGACGCAGCAGATGGTCTTCGAGTCGAGGCCGCCCGAGACGCACACGCCAACGGTCTTGCCCTTGAGGTCTTCGAGTTTCATGTCTATTTCTCCCTATTGGTCAAAATTGAACGCATAGTATAGCACTTTTGCCGACTGTCGGCAAACGGACGGACGCAAAAATCCGCCGAAATCCGCTCACTCCACCCACGGGAACAAGGTGATGCGCAGCTGGGCGTCGCCGAGCGGCACGAGCGAGACGGTCTCCTCCGCCGTGCAGACGCGCCGGTCAACGGGACTCGCCGGCGGATCGATCGCCCGCCCCGGCGCGTCGGCGCGCATGTATCCCCAGCCCGCGAATTCCGTGCGGACGGCGCGGACGCGAATCTCCCGACCGCCGTCCCGGACGTCCGCCCCCGCGAGCTGCCCGTCCTTCATGACGAGCGCGTAGTTCCACGGCGACGACGGACGGATCTCCCACTTCGGGAAGTCGGCGTTCTCCGACCACTCCTTCGAATACGGAATCTTGTGCCGCACGATCTTCTTCCAGTCCTCCGCGATTCGCAGCCCATACAGGAGCGGCCCGCGACGGACGGCCACCGCGTCGTTCGCCCCGCGCACGAGCGCGATGTCCATCGGGAAGTCGAGCGTGACGGCGTCCCCCGCCTTCCAGTCGCGGTCGTAGCGACGGAACGTCCCCGCGTCCGACAGACGCGCCCAGCGCGGCACGCGCACGAAGAGCGGAAACCGGCCGCCGCCCGACACGACGCGAACCGTGACGCGGCCCGAACGCGGATAGCCCGTCTCCGCGCGCAGCGTGACGTCGCCGCACGCGAGGCGCGTCACGACCGACGACGGCCCGTGGGCGACGAGCGCGAGGCCGTCCTCCCGGCGCATCCACATCGCCTGCACGAACTTCGGCCACGCGACATGCCAGTTGGAGCGGCAGCAGCCGAACCCCGCATGCGGGCCCGGACAGATTGCGCCCGTGCCAGCCCCGTTGTTCGCGAACAGGAGATTCTTGTCTTCGCAGGCCGGCTGGTTCAGGAGGAGGTAATAGCGAATCCCCTTCATGTCCGACGTCACGGTCGCCGCAAGCGCATTGTAGACGACGTCCTCCAGGTCGTCCGCCACCGCCGCGTCGCCAAAGGCCGCCAGCACGTCGAGGCTGCCGACGATGCGCTCGGCCATCGCGCAGAGTTCCGTGCCGCCGGACGCGCTGCGGTCCGTGAGCGGCTCCGAGCCGTTGACCATCGCATCGGGGCGTCCGCACTGGCGCATCACCCAGCCCTGCGGGTCGAAGGCCGCCGCGTAGGCGTGGCGGTCGCGCGCGTCACCGCCCAAGAGCCAGGCGAGCGCCGGAGCCTTGAGGCCCTGCATGAAGTTGACGATGTGGCTGCGGTAGCCGCCGCAATACGTTCCGTGCCCGCCGGGGTCGCCGCCCACGTGGTAGTAGCCCGTCCAGTCAGCCGTCATCGCCGCAAGACGCTTCGCAAAGGCCAACCAGCGGGGCGCGCCCGTCTTTCCGTAGAGCCAGAGCGCGACCGCCGTCTCGTCGCCGCCGCGCGCGCAGGCCCAGCAGCTTTCGCCTTCGAGCGGCTGCGCATCGAACGCCTTCTCCTGATAGGCAAAGTAGCGTTCGACGAACGGCACGACGCGCGCGTCGCCCGTCGCGTCCGCCCAGTCGCGCAAGTAGGCGAGCGGCAGCATGTTCGCCCACCAGTTGTTCGTGCGCGGCCCGAAGTCGCCGTTCGCGCGCTGCGACGCGAGGGCCGCGTCCACCCACGTGCGCGCCCGCGCCGTCAGCTTCGCGTCACCGAGCGTCAGGGCCAGGGCGACGAGGCCACGCGCATAGTACGGGCCGCGCTCCCAGGCGAATTCGCCGCCGACGCCGGCGTTCGTCAGCCAATCGCTCTGGCCGATGTCGCGGTAGAGCTCCTCGGCATGTCCCGTCAGACCCTCGGCCTGACGTTCGAGGCGCGCGCGCAGCGCCCCTTCGGGACGAATGCTCCCAAGCGGGAGAACCTGCAGTGCGCCGTCGCGCAACGTCCCTGCGCCACCCCCTGCCGCCCCCAAGAGAACGGCCACCAAGACAACGTTTCGTTTCATGCGCGGGAGTATACCAAAATTTAAGGTGGAGGTGGAGAATGGAGGTGGAGAGCGGAGGTGGAGAGTGGAATATTAACCTCCACGAACAACGCGACCCTGTCCTGTGCGCGCGGGCGCAAGCCCCGCGTGCAAGCCCCGCGTCCAGAAAGTAGACGACCGCCCACGCCGCCACATAGCCTGTCCTGTGCGCGCGGGCGCAAGCCCCGCGCCCGTCCAATCTGGCCTCAACGGCCTGAAGGCAAACCTCTTTGCCTTACCCCCGTCGCGCATCGGCCTTCGCGCGCCGGCCGCGTCGCCAGGCGAACCGCGCGACGGGGATGACGGCCGCGCCCACGAGCGCGAAGGCGGCCAGCGAGGCGAGCGACGCCCGCATGCCGAGGCGCCCGTCCAGCCAGCCGATCAGCCGGCCCGAGCGCGTCGAGGACATTGCCGCCGCAGCCGAAGATGCCGACGGCCGCCGCACGGTAGCGCGGACTCACGACGTCCAGCAGCGACGCATAGAGGTTCGAGTCGTAGACGCCCGTCGCGAACCCGAAGCCGAAGATCGCCGCGCCCGCCGCCGCGACGGGCTGGGGCGTGTCCCGCAGGAGGAACGCGAGCGCGAAGGCCCAGAGGATCCCGACCGCGCCGAAGAGGCCGAACGCCCATCGCCAGCCGCCCGACCCCAGGCCCGACAGCCAGCCCGACACGGCGCTGCACACGACGATCCCCACGTAGAAGACCGTCTGGTAGATCGAGAACGCCGTCGCCCGCGTGACGTACCATGTCCTCGTTCCCCGCGAATCGACCTCGCCCGTCGCGCCCGCCGCCCAGCTCATCCGCCGGGCGCTCGCCCTGATCGACCGCCGCGCGACGACGGGCCTCAGCGTGAAGGCGCTCGCGCACGAGCTCGGCGTCTCGCGTCGGCTGCTGGAGCTGCGCTTCCGACAGTTCAAGGGTGCGCGTCTGGCGCACGCAAGCGTGAGATTAAGTTGGAGGTGCGAGCGGGATGTGGAGCAAAGGAGTTGACAACTCCACTCACCGCCGCGCGGCAAGGATGCCGGAGAGGACGACGAACGCCGTGCCGAGCCACTGGAGCGTCGTCGCGGACTCGCCGAGGAAGATGCCGGCCAGCGCAACGGCAAAGACCGGCGTGAAGTAGGCACTCACGCCAAGGACGGACATCGGCAGGTACTTCTGCGCGGCATTCCACGTCCAGAACGGCAACAGCGTCGAGACAAGACCGAGCGTCGCGACCAGTCCCCATGCGCTCGGCGTCGTCGGCCAGGCAAGATCCTGGAACGGCAGGACAAGACCCAGCGCCGCCGCGCCCACGAGCATCGTGAGCATCGTGAAGAGCGACGCGCCCAACCGCGCGATCGCCCCGCGTCCGTACACCGTGTAGACGCCCCACGTCGCCGCCGCCAGCATCACGTAGACATCGCCCGACGAATAGGCGTCAAGCTCCAACCCCTCTGCCGTCACGACCTGGATGACGAGCGCCGCGCCGACAAGACCACAGACAAGCGCAGTTATCTCCCTCGCCAATACGCCGCGCGCCGGGGCCTGTCCCCGATTCCCGGAGGCCCTTCCTCGGCACCACGTGACGCGCCCCCAGCCCATCTTCACGAGACCAAAGAGGAAAATCATGATGGGCGTAAGCGCGTCCGCCATCGAGGCGTTCGCCGCGCTCACGCGCGCGCACCCCATGAAGACGCACCACGCCATGAGCGTCGTGCCGACCGGGCCAAGCCAGAGGACGTCCGCCCAATCCCGCCGCGCCAGATTCCGCAGACGCGCGCGCGCCGGCGCGCGCGCCGCCTCCCACGCGGCCATCACGCCGCCCGCGATCAGGAAGCGAAGGAACGCCAGCGCCTCCGGCGAGACATGGCACGTCTTCGTCAGGGCCGCGCCCACGATGAACGTGGACGCGAAGCCGGCGACCGACAGCACGGCCAGGAAAAGACCGAGAACGAAACGCGGCATCCGACCGAACCTAGCCGAGAATCGCCTTCGCCGCCGCCAACGCACGGCCGCGATGCGAGATCGCGTTCTTCTCCGCCGCCGTCAGCGCCGCGAACGACGCCGTGAAGCCGTCCGGCACAAAGAGCGGGTCATAGCCGAATCCGGCCGCGCCCGACGGCGCCTCGGCGATTGTGCCGAAGCATTTCCCCTCGACCGCGTGTTCCGTGCCGTCCGGCGCGACGAGCGCAATCGCACACGTGAAGTTCGCGCGGCGGTCGGCGACGCCCGCGAGGTTCTTGAGAAGGAGCGCGTTGTTCGCGGGCGTGTTCGACGGCTCGCCCGCGTAGCGCGCGCTGCGGACGCCCGGCGCGCCGCCGAGCGCGGCGACCTCCAGCCCCGAATCGTCCGCCAGACACCAGTCGCCGCGATGGCGCGCGGCAATGGCGCGCATCTTGATGCGGGCATTGCCGACGAAATCGGGCGCGTTCTCCTCGACGCCGGCGGGGTCGTCAGGGACAATCTCCCAGTCGGGCAGAATCGCCGCGATCTCGCCGACCTTGTGCGCGTTGTGCGTCGCGACAAACAGTTTTCGCTTCATGGCGCCGCTCTCCTTGCCTTCGACTCTGCGAAACGAGCCTACTTCTTCTGCCCTTCCGCCAGGTCGCGGATGCGGCGCGACGTGCGCACGGCGCAGAACTGCTTGCCGCACATCGAGCAGTGGTCGTCGCCATGGTCGGCGTCGGAAAGCGCACGCGTCTTCAGCCAGCGCGCCCGCGCATGCTCGGGGTCGAGCGACGCCGCGAACTGCTCGTCCCAGCAGAAGGTGCGCCGCGCATCGGCCATCGCGTCGTCCTGCGCGCGCGCGCCCTTCAGACCACGCGCGACGTCGCCCGCGTGCGCGGCGATGCGCGAGGCGATGCAGCCGCGATGCACCTCGTCGGCGTCGGGGAGACCGAGGTGTTCGGCGGGCGTGACGTAGCAGAGGAGCGAGGCCCCGTAGGTCGCCGCCGCCGTCGCGCCAATCGCCGAGACGATGTGGTCGTAGCCAGGCGCGACGTCCGTGACGACGGGGCCGAGCACGTAGAACGGCGCGCCCTTGCAGACGGCCTGCTCGCGCTCCATGTTCATCTGGATCTCGTTGAACGGAATGTGCCCCGGGCCTTCCACCATCACCTGCACGCCACGCGCGCGGCAGCGATCGACCAGCTCGCCCAGAACGTCCAGTTCCGCGAACTGCGCGGCGTCCGAGGCGTCCGCCAGGCAGCCGGAGCGCAGGCCGTCACCGAGGGAGACGGTGACGTCATGCGCGGCGAGGATGTCGAGAACCTCGTCCCACTTCTCGAACAGGGGGTTCTCGCAGTCGTTGGCCATCATCCATTCGGCCATGATCGAGCCGCCCCGGCTGACGATGCCCATCTTGCGCTTCATAGCAAGCGGGATGGCCGCGCGCAGGAGACCGGCATGGAGCGTCATGAAATCGACGCCCTGCTCGGCCTGGGCGCGGATCACGTCCAGCAGGAAGGACGGATCCATATGCGGAATGTCGCCTTCGAGACGCGAAATCGTCTCGTAGACGGGCACGGTGCCGAGCGGACGGTCACTCGCGTCGAGCATGCCCTGGCGAATCGCCTTGAGGTCATCCGACCCGACCGAAAGATCCATGACGAAATCGGCGCCCGCCTTGAGCGCAATCGCGAGTTTCTCCAGCTCGTCGCCCTTGCCCGAATGCGTCACGCTCCGGCCGAGGTTCGCGTTGATCTTCGTGCGGAAGAGACGGCCGACGCCGACGGGGCGCGCGTTCGTGTGGTGGATGTTCAGCGGAATCACGGCCTCGCCGCTCGCGACGGCGGCCCGCACGGCCTCCGCGTCAACTCCCTCGTCCGCCGCGACGACCTTCATCGCCTCGGTCACAAGGCCCTTGCGGGCCGCCTGCAACTGCGTCATTTGATTTCCTTTCCTCCGCGGGCATTATCCCGTTCAGGTTACGTCGGTCCTTTCTCAGCCGAAGCGCCCCGTGCGCCCCAGCACCCGAAGATTCCGCATATTGTACCAAAAAACCGCGTCAGATGGCGATGTACGGGTCGCCGCAGAGCGAGCAGACCGCGCCATCATGCACGGGCGCGCCACAGTTCGGACAGCGCTTCTCGAGGACTTCGCCGCAAAAGGCGCAGAACGTGCCGCCGACCGGATCGGCCTTCGCCCGGTCTGGCAGGAGATACGCGCGCCCCTCGACCTCGTAGGGATGGTTCGACGGGCAGTGCGGATTCGGACAGAAACCGCGCGACGCCTCCAGCGGCAGACGGCGCGCCGGGAGCGGCGCCGCGACGACCGCCGACGCTTTTGGCGGCGGCGTCAGCTCGACGCCGAACTTCTTCGCGAGCTTTTCGATGACCTCGTCGTTCAGCTTCGTGCCGTCGCCCTGCTCGAACATGGAGAGCGCCGACTGCTTGCAGCCGACCTCGGCGGCCACGACGCTCTGCGAAAGCTTCGCCGCGCGCCGCGCCTCCTTGATCTTCAGGCAAACCGCTGGATTGAGTTCTGTCACGGGCGCATATTATGGACTTTATTTTTCCGGCTGACAAGGGGGGTATTATCAACACTATCAACAGGTTTATCAACTTGTGAACAATTTTATAAACTTGTGAACGGGGTGGTTGTTGATAAGTTGGGGAAAAGGTGGGAAGGTGGGAGGGTGGGAAGGTGGAAGGGTGGGAAGGTGGGAAGGTGGGAGAGTGGGAGGTCGAGGTGGGAGAGTTGGAGGTGGAAGGTGGAGGTGGAAGGTGGAGGTGGAGCGCGGATTTGGTCTTCTATCTGTTGAGGTGGAGGTGGAGCGCGGATGGGATGGCTTGGTTGTTTAGATGTTTGAAAGTGTCGCGTTTGTCATGTTCGTCGCGTCTGTCGCGTTTGTCCCATCAAAACGTTTCACAGCCCCCTCAAAGGCGTTTCACAACGGACGTCCAGGAAGATGGCGACTACTTCAAGGACGGTTCCGACCACGATGCGCTCTTCGTCCGCGCCGAACTGGCCTGGAATTTCTGACGCGCAGCTGAGCATAGAAATCAAGGACTTACCTTATCGAAGATAAGGCGGCCATCTCGGCGGGCAGCCGTTCCGCCGGCGGCGCGTGGAAGTGAACGCGCTCCAGGCTTCCGTAGCGGCTGACGACGCGCATCGGGCCCTCCGCATCGTCACGGTAATGCCCGGCGCGCACCTTGACGAGGCCCGAATAGCCCGTCGGAAACAGCGCCGCATGCCATCCCAACGGCGCGGCGCACTGTTCACCAGTAGTTACGCGCGAGAATTTCGGACGGCAGAAGGTAGTCTTCGCCGTTCTTGTGCGAGAGGCCGCGCTTCTTGAGTTCCTCGATCACCGTTCCCGAAACGATGTTCGCGTTGTCCGCAAACAGCTTTTCGAGAGACGCCCGCCGTCGCGCCAGTTCACCGTTCGCCTCGTTCGCGACAAGGACGCTTTCGAGAACCTGCGCGCGGCGAAAGCGTCCGCTCTTCTCGGCTGCGTCTCGTCCTTCGCGCAAAACCTCAAGGACGTGATCGCGCGTCTCGCCCTCGAAGCGATCGTCCAGTTCCGCATTGCGGTCAATGAGCGCAATCTTGTTGGACGCCTCGCCTTCCGCGTTCTTCGCGAGAAGCTCGCCAATCTTCGCAAGTTCTTCGCCCGCCTTCTTGAACTTCTCCCGCAGAACCGCAACTTCGTTCTGCAAGGCGACGTTAGCGGCGCGAAGGGACGCAATCTCCTGCTCCTGCTCCTCCTTGACTCGGCGCAGAGACGAAATCATCTCGTCCTGCTCGGCCTTGTCCGCCGCCAATGACTCGACGACAGCCTTCTGAACGTCGATTTCCTCAGGCTCTCCAAATGTCTCCTCGACCTCGACCGGTTCGGCGGTCTTGGTCGGGCGGTTCAGGAACTCACTGATGTCCATTGACATGCTCTCCCTTCAGTTCGCACCCTTCGTAGATGAAGAGGCGACAGTCAATCGGCCCGTTGAAGAACGGAATCCGCGTACGGTAATAGAGGTTGACGAGATGCGCAAGCTCCGGGTTGCCGGTGATGAGTCCGCCCGTGTACCCGCGGCACTTCTCGCTCATGAACGTGCCGATGCGCTCGTAGACGGGCGCGAGTTCCTTCGGATCGCCGAGACGAATGCCGTATTCGGGATTGAAGAAGATGCAGCCCTTCTGCTCCGGTATGGGCGTTTCGGCGAAGTCGCAGGCATTGAACGTGATGTAGGGCGCGACACCGGCGGCAATCGCATTCGAGTGCGCGTTCTCGACCGCCTCCGGCGAGATGTCCGTCGCGATGACCTGCGGCAAACTGTCCGTGTGTTCCTTCGACTTCGCGTCGAGAATCATCTCCTTCCAGATCTGTTCCGGCGTCGCGCCCATGCGCTGGCGCGGCGCGACAATAGGCGCCGTCTCGCCGGGGATGATGCGCGTGTAGCCCTTGATGGACTGGAAGGCGAAGTGTCCCTTGAGCGCGCCAGGCGCCTTGTTCATCGCCAACATGACGGCTTCGATGGCGGGCGTGCCGCTGCCGCACATCGGCGAGAGAAACGGCGTCGTGCCCTTCCACCCAAGCGCCATCACGCACGCGGCGGCCAGCGTCTCCTGCATGGGAGCCGAACCCGGAATCTTGCGATAGCCGCGCTTGGAAAGAGGCTCGCCCGACGTGTCGAGATAGATGATCGCCTCGTCATCCTCCCAGTAGACGAAGACGGCCGCGCCAATGTTCTCGCCGCCCGAGTCGGGACGACGCTGGCACTTCTCGCGCATGCGGTCGGCGATCGCGTCCTTCGTGTAGAGCGAGGGAATGCGCGTGTCGCGAATCGTGAAGTTGTGGACGATCGACGACACGGAAAAATAGCCGTCCGCCTCCAGCAGGTTTTCCCAGTCGATGGACGACACCGCCTGGTAGAGATCCTTGATGTTGCGGCACGTCGTGCGCAGGAGCGGCACCAGCACGCGGTGCGCCGTCCGCAGCCAGAGGTTGAGGCGCATGACGTCACGCATTGCGCCGCGCACGACGACCGTGTTCTCCGTCACCTCGATGGGCTTGTAGCCCATGTCGCGCACCTCAATCTCCGTCCAGCACGAAAGCCCCTTCGCGCACGAGATGATGATCGGATAGTTCTTGTCCGTCCAGATTTTCATGTTGGCTTACCTTTTGACCTTGAGAATTTTCAGACAGCGGGGCGAGACGCAATTGGCCGCGCCCCCTTTCGAATCCGTCAGTTGATCCGCAGCGGCATCAGCACGTAGAGGAACGGAATCGAGCACTTGATCACCGCCGGCGAATGTCCGTCCGTCAGGTTCATGGTCACTTCGTCATCGTCAATCGACTTGAGGCAGTCCATCACGTAGGACGGGTTGAACAGGATCTCGATCTTCTCGCCGGCGTACTTGATCGGCACCTCGTCCTTCGCCTCGCCGATGTCGGACGCGGCCGACGTGACGGTGAGCTTCCCTTCCGAGAAGATGAGCTTCGTCGAATGCGCCTCGTCCATCGTCATGACGCTCGCACGGTCGAGCGCGTCCAGCAGCAGCTGGCGATCGACCTCGATGCGCTCCTTCGGCTCGACGGGAATGACCTGACGGTAGTTCGGGTAGGCGTCGTCCATCAGCTTCGAGTAGATCATCACGCTCTCGAGCTTGAAGCAGATCTGCGACTTCTGCACCATAATCGACAGGTCGCCCTCGCCGTTCAGCGAGCGCTGGAGTTCGCCGACGGCCTTCGACGGCAGGATGATGTCCTTCTCCGCGTCCTTCGGAAACTCAATCTCCTGCTCGACAAGCGCGAGGCGACGCCCGTCCGTCGCGACCATCGTGAGCTTCGAGTCCTTGAAGCTCAGGAGAACGCCCTTGAGCGTCCGGCGCGTGTCGTCCTGGCTCGCCGCGTAGGAGACCTTGCGCAGCATGTCGCGGAACGTCGCCTGCTGAATCGTGTAGACGAACGCCTCATCGTCCTGCGGAAGCTTCGGAAACTCGGATTCGGGAAGGCCCGCGACCTTGAACTTCGTGTTCCCCGCGCAGATCGTCGCCCGGTCCTTCGTGTCCGTCTCGAACTCGACCTCGCCTTCGGCCACCTTCGAAATCGCGTTGAAGAGGAGCTTCACGGGAATCGTCGTGCCGCCTTCCTCAATGACCTCGCACGGGCAGACGGCCTTGATCGAGATGTCGAGGTCGGTCGTCGTCATCACGATCTCCTGCCCTCTGGCCTCCAGGAGGACATTCTGGAGAATCGCGAGCGAAGCCTTGCCGCCGACGATGTTCTGGACGGATTTCAGCCCTTCGAGGAATTTGGAGCGAACGATCTTGAATTTCATTTTTATTTCCTTCTGATGCGTCGTGTCATTGAATTGTATCAAATACTACTGATTAAAGAAAGTGTGATTGTATTACTATTAGGTGTGTCGATATTGTTGACAAGTCGCGGAGCCCCCTTTAAAAACGGGCTGAAAGCAACTTTCGCCCTGTTGACGGCGCGTTCGACATCCTGACGAGGAAAGTTGACGGATGGCTCTGACCTGTTCGTTCCTGTTCATATCTTGCCGAGTTGTCTTCAACCTGTCTTCAGTTCTTCCGCCAGTTGTCAATCGAGGTTGTCCTTGAGAGAACAGCCGAATTCGTTCAGCACTTCATTGAGAATCGACTTGAGGTCGGGCTCGACGTCGAGCCGTTTTTCGATGTTCTTGACGCCGTGGAGAATCGTGGCGTGCGTCTTGCCGAACGACTGCGCGATTTCCGGGAGGCTCCTCGTCGTGTACTTGCGCGAGATGTACATGGCCATCTGGCGCGGGGTGACGAGCGACTGCGTCCGTTCAGCGGAGAGGATCTGGTCAATCGAGACGTGGAACCTCTTCGCGACGGACTGCTGGATTTCCTCGACGGTCAGGCTGCGGAGCGACTTCTCCTTCTCGATGTAGTCGCGGAGCATGTGCGTCAGCACGTCATTCGTGAGTGGCGTCGTCGATTCGACCATGCGGAAGATGCGGACGCGGTTCAACGCGCCTTCCATCGCGCGCACGTGGCTCTTGATCGTGTCGGCGATGAACTCAAGTGCGTTGTCGGGGATGGACGGCACCATCGCCTCGGACTTCTTCTTCAGAATCGCGAGGCGCGTCTCGTAGTTGGGTGACTCGATCTCCTGCACCATGCCGCCCTCGAAGCGCGAGATGAGGCGCGTCTCGATGGACGGCAGGTTCTTCGGCGCGACGTCGGACGTCATGACGATCTGGCGCTGCGCCTGCTGGAGGGCGTTGAACGTGTTGAAGAACTCCTCCTGGAATTGTCTGCCCTTCTGAAGGAACTGCACGTCATCGACCATCAGCAAGTCCATCTTGCGGTAGCGCTTGCGGAAGCTTTCGAGGTTACCGTTCTGCAGAGCGTTCACGTATTCGTTCAGGAACGTCTCGGCCGTGAGATAGCAGATGTTCAGCGCGGGATTCTTCTTCTTGAGCTCGTTGCCGATTGCCTGCATGAGGTGCGTCTTGCCGAGGCCCGTGCCGCCGTGAATGAAGAGCGGGTTGTAGCCGCTCTTGCCGGGATTGGAGACGACACCCTGTGCGGCGGCGAGCGCCCAGCTGTTCGACTTGCCGCTCACGAAATTGTCGAACGTGTACTCTTCGTTGAGCGGCATGGTCGAGGCAAGCGGCGACGCCTTGGCGTGCGCGCGCGGCGGGGAGACCGATGCCGCGACTGGCGGCGGTTCAGACGGGACGACGATCGCCGGCTTCGCGCGTTCGCTGGTGCGGAACTCGATATCGACCTTCCCCTCCGACGAAACGAGTTCAAGACACTTCTTCAGCTTGTCCGAATACTTGTCGCGCAGGAAACTGGCCGAGTAGTCGTTCGTGACAAAGATGACGAAGACACCGTTTTCGTGCATGACGGACGTAATCGTCTCCAAATAGCGCTCGACCTGCCCGCGCTCGGCGGCGGACGACAACGTGGAAAGGTAGATTTGCTTCGCCCTTTCCCACGTCTCCTTTGACTTGATGTCGATCGTTTCGCTCATTTTTTGTCTACTACTCGTAAAGTCCCACATAATACCATAAAATGGGCACGAGATGCGCAACGAGAAATCAACTTATGTCTTCAAGTTATCAACATTTAATGTTTATAACTAGAATACATCCACGAATTTTCAAAAATTACACGAATTTTAGCTCCTATTCATTCAGATTTGTGTTATCCGTAAAGATATCAGGTTTCCATTTTCTGTGTCGGCCAAAGGCCGATTTATGGTCTTTGTGGCAAAACATGATAAAAGGAGAAATCCATAGTCGCATCCCTATTACTCCAACTGCACGTTAGACATGACCGCGTTTGATCAGGACGGCGAGGACGGCAATGTCGGCTGGGTTGACGCCGGGAATGCGGCTGGCCTGCGCCAGTGTCTCTGGACGGTACTTCTTCAGCTTTTCACGGCTCTCGTAGCGAACGCCTGTGCATTTGTCATAGTCAAGCCAACGGGGAATGGCGAGCGCCTCGTCCTTCTTGGCTTGCGCGGCGGCTTTTTCTTCTTGCGCAATGTAGGGGGCGTAATGATGCATAATCATTACTTCATGCTCAATTCGTCCTTGCGTCGTTGTCATGTCAGGAGAGGCAAGTTTCTCGGTTTCGGACTGAACGACTCTCCCCTTCTTCTTTGTGAGATCGGCAAGTTTGGCTTGGATGATGGCCCATTCCGCTTCGCGGGCCGCGATGATTTCATCGGACAAAATGCCGACGCGCTTGGCGGCGGACAAGAGGCGATAGCGGGCATTGTCCTGCCGTAGAATCAGGCGTCGCTCGGCGCGGCTTGTAAACATGCGATAGGGTTCGTCTGTTCCCTTCGTGACAAGATCGTCAATCATCACGCCGAGATAGGCATCTTGTCGACTCAAGATAAACGGCTGCGCCTTTCGGACAGCGAAGGCGGCGTTGATTCCGGCGAGAATGCCTTGTCCAGCGGCTTCCTCGTATCCGGTCGTTCCATTGATCTGTCCGGCAAAGTAGAGCCCCGAAATGCGCTTTGACTCAAGCGTATGGCGGAGTTCACGCGCATCAATGCTGTCATATTCGATGGCATAGGCGTAGGCCAAAAACTCGGCCTCTTCGAGTCCCGCCACCGAGTGGACCATTTCGCGCTGAACGTTTTCGGGAAGCGAGCAACTCAGTCCATTCGGATAGATGACTTCGCCAAGGCTGTCTTCCGGTTCGAGAATGACATGGTGATGTTCGACTGTCGCGAAGCGAACGATCTTGTCTTCGATGCTTGGACAGTAGCGAACGCCGGTTCCGATGATTTTGCCGCCATAGAGGGATGACTTGTCGAGATTTGCACGAATGATCTCGTGTGTTTTTGGATTTGTCTGCGTCATCCAACAAGACAGACTGGGTAGCAGATTGTTCCACGTGGAACACGGTTGTTGGTGTGAATTTTCAGGCTGATTACTGGAGCATGGCGAATTTGGTGCAGACAAAACATCGGATTGTTCATTCAAAACAGGGTTATTCGACAAACTTTGCTTTTGAACACAGAAGAATGACAAATTTTGACGAGCACGATTGAATGACGAATTTTGCTCCACGTGGAACACGTCTAACCGGTTAACTTCATTGTTCCACGTGGAACATATCTCTTGATTGCTGTTTGGTTTTATTGTTCCACGTGGAACACATCTAGTCGACGAATTTTTCTGTTGAACACAGTTGAACGACGGGGCACCACGGGCGACTGACGAATTTTGTTGGGCACGGGCGACTGGCGAATTTTGTTCCACGTGGAACATACTTTTGAAATTTGAAATCTGAAATTTGCTTTGTTGTTCCACGTGGAACAAAGGCCGTGGAGTATCACCATCCTGTCGAATGCAACGCGAAAAGTCGCAGGTCGAGGCCTTGAGTCGTGGAGGCGTACCGGTTTTAAGCCGAATCAATTCAAATCCGAGATTCGCAAGACTTTTTGAAAGAAGATTCACGGCAGGGCGTCCATCTCCGCCGCTTTCTTGGCTTTTGTCGCCGATCCAGACGCGTCCACGAAGCGTTGTCCCCGTTGTCAGAATGACCGTCGCGGCACGAATGAGACCGTTGTTTTCGGTCTGGACGCCCGTGATGTGCCGCGAAGCGTCCGTGAGAATGCCGACAACGGCATCTTCAAGGACAGTCAGGTTGTCCTGTGTGGCGACCACGGCTTGCATTCGCGCGGCGTATTCCGCTTTGGCGCATTGACAGCGCGTCGCCCAGACGGCGGGGCCACGGCTGAAGTTGAGCGTCTTTGCCTGAAGGGCCGTCTGATCGGCATTCACGCCCATTTCGCCGCCGAGGGCATCCAGTTCGCAGACCAGGTGACTTTTGGCGAGACCGCCAATTGACGGATTGCAGGGCATACGGGCAATCGCGTCACGACGGGTCGTGACGAGCAAGGTACGGGCCTTCATGCGCGCGGCGGCAAGCGCCGCCTCGACGCCGGCATGGCCACCGCCCACGACAAGAACCTCAAAGGCATCCTTCAGTTTCATGGCCTCATTATAGCACATTCTCAACAGGATTGTGAACAAAAAAGATACACTGATTATGCAACACAGTAAATGTTATTTTTATCAGTTTTGAAGTATATTTATTCATTTTTAATGATTTAAATTTTTGTCAAGTGAAAAGATATTAAATCATGTCTACACTTATCAAAAAGTTATCAACAATCTGCGTCCAACTTGCACTTTTTCGCCGAATTATGCTATACTTCTGGCACTTGAAAGTCATCTTCCTATTCATTGACGGTGTCGGCATGGGGCGGCCTTCTTCGGAGAACCCGCTGAATGCGGAGGTCTGTCCAACGTTGCGGCGTCTTTTGGCGCGGCACGCGAAGCCCATTGACGCCTGTCTCGGCGTCGCGGGCATCCCGCAGTCCGCGACCGGGCAGGCGACGATGTTCACGGGCGTCAACTGCGCCGAGGCGGTCGGCCGCCATTGCGAGGGCTTCCCCGGGCAGGAGCTTCGGCAGATCGTCTCGCGCGACAACCTGTTCCTCGAACTGAAGAAACGCGGGCGACGCGTGAAGTTCGCCGATGCCTACCTCGTCGAGTCGCCGAGCGAGTTGGCGGATCGGCGGTTCAAGTCCGTGACGACGGTGATGGCCCTGACGGCGCCGGAAACCGTCTCGACGGTGGCTGACCTTGTGGACGACCGGGCCTTGCTGCAGGACTTGACGCGTGAGACGATTCAGGATCGCTATCCCGACATTCCCGTCATTCCACCGTCGCGCGCGGCCGAACACCTCTTTCGCCTCGCGCGCGCGAACGACCTGACGCTCTACGAGTTTTTCCAGACGGACGTCTCTGGCCATTCGATGGACTACGCGCGCGCGTGCGCGGTGCTGCGCACGTACGACCGCTTCCTGGCCGCGCTCGTCCGCTACGTGGAGGCGGCGGACATGACGCTCGTCATCACGTCCGACCACGGCAACATCGAGGCGCTGGGCGAGCGCGGCCACACGCGCAATCCCGTGCCGTTCATCGCCTACGGGCCGAAGGAGAGGTTTCTGCGCGACCGCGTCGCGTCGCTCGTCGACGTGACGCCGGCCCTGCTTGCGGCCTTCGACGCCGCGTGACACGACGCTTTCATCAAATTCATCAAATTCAAATTCGCGAAACAACGACAACACACACGACAAAAGGAGATCTGACAATGGCCTGTTCCTGCGGAAAGAAGCATGGCGGCACGGCGACGTGCTCTTGCCACCACCACGCCGAGTTCGTCGCGCCGATGAGCGCGCTCTGGCAAATCTACGACGGCATCGACACGAAGGCGAACGCCCAGGTCGTCGCGATCGCGTGGGAGCGCGAGAACGGCCAGGTCTTCCGCTACGACCTGCCGGTTCCGAAGCGGCTCGATCCTGAGGCGACGAAGTTCGTTTCGCTCGTCGTCGAGCGCATCGCGAAGTTCATCGTCTGGGCGGCGGGCGGCTGGAAGCTCTACCTCGCGGGCCCGGACGCGATCGTCAAGCCTGTCGCGAAGGCCTACACGAAGAAGGGCGCGCGCGCGTTCGACTACGACTTCTTCACGTCGATCTACGGGCGTCCCGTCGAGGCCGTCGTCGTGCCGCTCGCGAAAATGCCGGAGGCCTGCGAGAAGACGGCCCTCGTCAAGACGGTGGCGGACGGCTGCCGCCTGGGCTTCGACCTCGGCGCGTCGGACTTCAAGATCTCGGCCCTCAACAAGGGGAAGGTCGTCTTCTCGAAGGAGTTCCCGTGGGATCCGCGCAACAACGCCGATCCCGAATACCACTACGCGAAGCTGACGAACGGCCTCAAGGAGGCGGCCGCGTCCCTGCCGCGCGTCGATGCGATCGGCGGGTCGACGGCGGGCGTCCTCGTCGGGCAGAAGTTCGGCCTCGCCTCGCTCCTGCGCGCGGTGAAGGAGAAGAATCCGGAGAAGTTCCCGGAGGCGCAGAACCTCTTCAACCGCATCGAGAAGGACTGGGGCGTGCCGTTTGCCGTCTACAACGATGGCGACGTGACGGCGCTCGCGGGCATGATCACGATGGGCCGCAAGGGCATCCTCGGCGTCGCGATGGGTTCGTCCGAGGCCGTCGGCTACGTCGATCCGAAGGGCCGCATGACGGGACGCATCAGCGAACTCGCGTTCGCCCCGGTGGACTTCAATCCGTGCGCGCCGAGGGACGAGTGGTCGGGCGACGCGGGCGTCGGCGCGATGGCGTTCTCGCAGCAGGCCGTCAACTGGCTGGCCGAGGACTACGGCTTCAAGTTCCCGAAGGCGATGAAGCTGCCGGAGCGTCTGAAGACCGTGCAGGAGGCCATGGAGAAGGGCGACGCGCGCGCCCTCAAGGTCTACGTGCAGATCGGCCGCTTCCTTGCGCACGCGATTCCGTGGTACAGCGAGTTCTACGACTACGAGAACCTGATGGTCCTCGGGCGCGTGACGTCGGGCCTTGGCGGCGAGGTGATCGTCGAGACGGCGAAGACGCTTCTCGCGGACGTCTATCCCGAATGGGCCGAGAAGATCGACGTCTTCATGCCCGATGAGAAGGCGCGTCGCCTCGGACAGTCCGTCGCGGCCGCGCAGATTCCCGTCATTCGCAAGAAAGCGGCGCGATGAACGCGGGGGCGAAGGGCGTTGCCCTGCTGTTGTTGGCCGGCGTCGCGATGACGGCGGCGGCGAAGGATCCCGTCGATTGGGTCAACACGGGCATTGGCTCGATCAGCCACATGCTGGTTCCGACGTTCCGCACGGTGCAGCGGCCGAACGCGATGTTCCGCTTCAACGGACCCGCCGGGCAGTTCGTCGAGGACCAGGTGCGCACGTGTCATCTCTTCGTCCCCGGCCATCGCGATCCGGGCGTCTTTCCGTTCTATCCGAAGAGCGGGGACGCGTCGGCGCCGTGGTGCGGGACGTGGGACCAGGAACACGCGACGCCCTATTCGTATGACGTCTACTTTGACGGCGAATCCGTCCGCATGCGGGTCGCGCCGGGCGAGAAGGCGGGGCTCTTCGTCTTCGACTTCGAGCGCACGGGGCCTCGTGCGCTCGTGTTCGCGGCGAAGGATCGTGCGCGCGGACGCGTGACGGTCTGCGGGCGGACGCTGGACGGGCTGGACGTCTACAGCAACTACCGCAAGGTCATTCAAGCCGACGTCTTTCTGCGCGGCGAGTTCGACGTCGAGCCGACGGGCGTTCGGACGGCGGGCGGCCGCACGATCGTCCAGTTCCCGGAGACGGCGGGGACGGTTCGCCTGCGCCTCGCCCTCTCGTACCTCTCGCCTGAACAGGCTGCGCGCAACCTGTCCGCCGAAATGCCGGACTTCGATTTCGCGCGGGTCGCCGACGCGGCGCGCGCCGTCTGGAACGCGACGCTCGGACAGGTCGAGGTCGAGGGAGGAACGGACGACGAGCGAGCCGTCTTCTACACGGCCCTGTGGCGGACGTACGAGCGGATGGTGAACGTGACGGAGGAAGGGCGCTACCGGGGCTTTGACGGAAAGGTCCATTCGGCGGACGGTGCGGACTACTACGTTGACGACTGGTCATGGGACACGTACCGCGCGGCGCATCCGCTGATGACCATCCTTCGTCCGAAGGCCGAGGGCGACAAGATGCAGAGCTACGTGCGCATGGGCGAGCAGAACAAGGAGGGGTGGATGCCCGTCTTCCCGTGCATCGCCGGCGACCGCCATTCGATGGTGAACCGCCATCCGTCCGTGATGATGCTCGACGCCTGGCGCAAGGGCATTCGGAACTTCGACGCCCCAAAGGCGTTTGAGATCATCGATCACACCGAGGAGACGGAGTCCCTCGTTCCGTGGTACCGGGGGCCGCTGACGGAGCTGGACCGCTTCTACAAGGCGCATGGCTACTATCCGGGTCTGCGGACGAACGAGACCGAGTGGGTCGAGGGCGTCGACCGCCGATGGGAGCATCGGCAGTGCGTCTCCGTCACGCAGGGCGCGGCGCTGGATGCATGGGCAATCGCCGCGTTCGGGCGGGAGCTGGGCGTCGAGGCGGCGCGTCTCGCGAAGTACGATGCGCGCGCGACGGGCTACCGCGCGCTCTGGAATCCGAAGACGCAGTTCTTCCATCCGAAGGACGCGGACGGAAACTTCATCGAGCCGTTCGACTACATGCTCTGCGGCGGCGACGGGGCGCGCCACTACTACACCGAGAACAACGCCTGGACGTACATCTGGGACGTGCAGCATGACGTGCGCGGACTGATCGACCTCTTCGGCGGCGCGGCGAAGATGGAGGCGAAGCTCGACCAGATGTTGAACACGTCCGTCGGTGCGCGGTGGCGCTTCACGGGACAGATGCCGGACGGCTGCACGGGCCTGATGGGCGTCTTCACGATGGCGAACGAGCCGAGCTTCCACATCCCCTATCTCTACAACTACTGCGGTCGACCCGAGAAGACGCAGAAGTTTGTGCGCAAGACGCTGGAGGCGTGGTTCCGAAACGACCGCATGGGCATGTGCGGCGACGAAGACGGCGGCGGCATGAGCGCCTACGCGGTCTTTTCGATGATGGGCTTCTATCCCGTGACGCCCGGCCTGCCCGAATACCAGTGGGGCTCGCCCGTCTTCCGCAAGGTCACGATTCACCTGGAGAACGGCAAGGACTTCGTCCTGGAGGCGCCGAACGCCTCGGCGGACGCCAAGTACATTCGCGGAATCGCCGTCGGCGGCGCGGCCACGAAGGGCGCGTGCGAGCCGCTGCGGCATGCGGACATCGTTCGCGGCGCGACGGTTCGCGTCGAGCTGGCGAATCGTCCGGCCGCGCGGGAATAGGAAACGCGGCGCGAGAATACGGAGAGCAAACGAGGAACGAGAGAGGAACAGGCATGGAACTGATCGCAAGTTTTCAGGTAGACCACACGAAGATCCGTCCCGGCATCTACGTGTCGCGCGTCGATGCCGTCGGCGGCGACTTCGTGACGACGTTCGACGTTCGCATGAAGCGCCCGAACGCGGAGCCCGCCGTTCATCCGAACGCGCTCCACACGATCGAGCACATCGTCGCGACGTATCTGCGAAACGACCCGACGTGGAAGGAGCGCATCGTCTACTGGGGGCCGATGGGCTGTCTCACGGGCAACTACCTGCTCGTGAAGGGGCGGCCCACGCCGCAGGAGATCTGTCCGCTCGTTCTCGCCGCGTTCCGCCACTGCCGCGACTACGACGGCGTCGTGCCGGGCACGACGGCCGAGACGTGCGGGAACTTCCGCCTGCACGACCTCGCGATGGCGAAGTGGGAGGCCGCGCAGTTCGTCGCGCGGCTGGAGGCGGAGCCGTCGTTCGACTATCCGGCGACGACGCGCGTCGTCACGGAGAAGGGGCTGCTTTTCCACGATTCGTGACAAGGGCTTGAAGAACAGAAAGGACTCGGACATGAAGAAAGTCATCATCACCGTCGTCGGCAAGGACACCGTCGGCATCATCGCGAAGACGAGCGCGTATCTCGCCAAGAACGGCATCAACATCCTCGACATCTCGCAGACCGTCGTCGGCGGCTACTTCAACATGATGATGATCGTCGACGGCGCGGCGTGCCGGAAGCCGTTTGACAGGGTCGGCGCGGAGCTTGCGAAGCTCGGCACGGACATCGGGCTGCGCATCCGCTGCCAGAAGTCCGAGATCTTCGAGAAAATGCACCGGGTGTAAGGCCATGATCAATCTCGCTGAAGTCCTCGAGACGAACAAGATGATCCTCGAGGAGAACCTCGACGTCCGGACCATCACGATGGGCCTCTCGCTCCTCGACTGCATCGACGCCTCGCTCGCGAAGACGTGCGACAACGTCTCCGCGAAGCTCCTGCGCTACGCGAAGGACCTCGTGAAGACGGGCGACGAGATCGGGCGCGAGTTCGGCGTGCCGATCGTCAACAAGCGCATCTCCCTCACGCCGATGGCCCTGGTCGGCGCGGCGTGCTGCCGGAAGCCGAAGGACTTCGTGCGTCTCGCGAAGACCCTCGACCGCGCGGCGAAGCGTCTCGGCGTCAACTTCATCGGCGGCTACTCGGCCGTCGTCTCGAAGGGCATGACGCGGGCGGACGAACTGCTGATCCGCTCGATTCCCGAGGCGATGGCGACGACCGAGCATCTCTGCGCGTCGGTGAACGTCGGCTCGACGAAGACGGGCCTCGACATGGACGCCGTGCGGCTCATGGGCGAGATCGTCAAGGAGACGGCGGCGAAGACGGCCGACCGCGACTCGATCGGCTGCGCGAAGCTCGTCGTCCTCTGCAACGCGCCGGACGATAATCCGTTCATGGCCGGCGCATTCCATGGCGTGACGGAGGGCGACGCGGTCATCAACGTCGGCGTCTCCGGGCCAGGCGTCGTGAACCACGTCTTGCGGCATTCCTGTCGCGGCGAGTCGTTCGAGGTCCTCTGCGAGACGGTCAAGAAGACGGCGTTCAAGATCACGCGCGTCGGACAGCTCGTCGCGCAGGAGGCCTCGCGGCGTCTCGGCGTGCCGTTCGGCATCATCGACCTCTCGCTCGCGCCGACGCCGGCCGTCGGCGATTCGGTCGCGGACATCCTGAAGGAGATCGGGCTCGAACAGCCGGGCGCGCCGGGGACGACCGCCGCGCTCGCGCTCCTGAACGACCAGGTCAAGAAGGGCGGCGTCATGGCGAGCTCCTACGTCGGCGGACTCTCCGGCGCGTTCATCCCCGTCTCGGAAGACCAGGGAATGATCGACGCGGTGAACGCGGGCGCGCTCACGATCGAGAAGCTTGAGGCGATGACGTGCGTCTGCTCGGTCGGTCTCGACATGATCGCGATTCCGGGCGACACGCCCGCGAGCTCGATCGCCGGCATCATCGCGGACGAGGCGGCGATCGGCATGGTCAACCAGAAGACGACGGCCGTGCGCGTCATTCCCGTCGCGGGCAAGAAGGTCGGCGACACGGTCGAGTTCGGCGGCCTTCTTGGACACGCGCCCGTGATGCGCGTTTCGCCGTTCTCGTGCGAGGCGTTCATCGCCCGCACCGGCCGCATCCCCGCGCCGATCCACTCGTTCAAGAACTGACGGCGTTGGGAGAGGCGTCGAGTTGAGGGGTTAGGTGGATTGGAAAAGTTGGAGGTGAGAGGTGGAGCGCGGGTCGGGCGCTTTGCGCGAACACGAAACGGCGCTTTGCGCCGTTCACGAAAGCCCGCGAGCGCGGGACACGAAAGCGTCCAAGCCGCTCGTCGAGGCACGAAAGCGCTTCGCCCCGTTCTCGAAGAGAAGGAGCAAGAGGGAGAAAGGAGCAAGAGGAAGGAAGGAGTAAGGAGGAAGTGTGGTGGTCAACGTCTTGTTGTGTTTCGTCTGCCGACACAACAGAAGACGAACCTTCCGCACTTACTCCCTACTCCTTACTACTTACTCCTTTCTCTTCACCCCCAACTCCCTGCTCCTTACTACTTGCTCCTTATTTTGTGGCGCGCGAAGCGCGTTTGTGTTCTTTGTGGCAAAAGCCAACAATGGGACAGACGCAAAATGGCGTGTGTGTGTGGGAGTCAACCATAAATTTTGATTTTCCACTGCGCGTCAGCGCAGGAAGAAGGTAGCAAAGAGAAAAAGGGGTGTGGG
>OIYX01000114.1_pt1 | contig 27102 bp, 20 predicted proteins | sample 1588431 | NCBI WGS metagenome assembly OIYX01 (sample SAMN03283241) | human gut metagenome | biome: human-associated habitat; material: feces | host: Homo sapiens | place: Peru | collected 2012
CGTTCGCCGAGAAGACGCCGTTCAGGTTCTCGCCCTCGATGCCCATGAACTTCGGCAGGCCCGCGCCCGTGCCGACGAAGACGGCGTCGAAGCCGTCCTTCTCCAGGAGGTCCTTCAGCTTGCGCGTGCGGCCGACGACGTAGTTCGTGTCGATCGTGACGCCGAGCTTCTCAAGCCCCTCGATCTCGTGTTGGACGATCGCCTTGGGGAGGCGGAACTCCGGGATGCCGTAGACGAGCACGCCGCCGCACTTGTGGAACGCCTCGAAGAGCGTGACGGCATGGCCGGCCTTTGCGCAGTCGGCCGCGCAGGTGATGGACGCGGGGCCCGACCCGATGACGGCGACCTTCCTGCCCGTCTTCGGCGCGCAGGCGACCGGCTCCTCCGCGCCCGTCTCGCGGGCGAGGTCGGCGCAGAAGCGCTCGACGCGGCCGATCGCGACGGACTTCTCGACGTCCTTCAGGAGCTTGCCCATCGTGCAGAACTTCTGGCACTGCTTCTCCTGCGGGCAGACGCGTCCGCAGACGGCCGGAAGGAGGGAGGTCTCCTTGATGACGCGGAGTGCGCCCGCGAAGTCGCCGGCGGCGGCCTTCGCGAGGAAGCCGGGGATGTTGATCGCGACGGGACAGCCCTGCATGCAGGGCTTCGTCGGGCACTGGAGGCAGCGCGACGCCTCGGCCTTCGCCATCTCGGCCGTGTAGCCGAGGGCGACTTCGTTCATGTTGTGGGCGCGGACCGCCGGATCCTGCTGGGGCATTTCCTGCGGGGGCAGGGCCATTCTCTCTTTGGGTGTCATGGGATTAAAGGGGTTGTTGAAGAATTAAAGAAATAATCGAATGGTCGAATGGTCGAGTAATCGAATGGTCGGATGATGGGAGGGGTTCTTCTTGCTTTTTACCTTCCCACCTTCCCACCATTCCACTTTTCCACCTTCAACAGGTTGCAGACGTGGTCCTTCGCCGCGAGCTCCTGCGGCTTGAAGGCGGCCATGCGCGTGAGCATGAGGTCCCAGTCGACCTGGTGGCCGTCGAACTCCGGGCCGTCGACGCAGACGAACTTCGTCTCGCCGCCGACGGAGACGCGGCAGCCGCCGCACATGCCCGTGCCGTCGATCATGATCGTGTTGAGCGAGACCGTCGTCTTCACGCCGAAGGGCTTCGTCGCGAGGGCGCAGAACTTCATCATGATCGGCGGGCCGATCGCGATGACCTCGTCGACCGCGTGGCGTTCGCACAGCTCCCTGAGCGGATCGGTGACGAGGCCCTTGCGGCCAGACGAGCCGTCGTCCGTCATGAGAACGAGGTTCTCGCCCGCGATCGCGCGCATCTCCTCCTCCATCACGAAGAGGCCCTTGTTGCGCGCGCCCATGATGATCGTGACGTCGTTGCCGGCGGCCTTGAGGGCCTGGGCGATCGGGTGCATCGGCGCGACGCCGATGCCGCCGCCGACGCAGACGACGCGGCCGGGCCGCTCGCCGTTGCGCCCGCGAATGGACGTGGGGCGGCCGAGCGGGCCGAGCAGGGCGGGAAGGGCGTCGCCGACGTTCAGCTGCGCGAGCTTGAGCGTCGTCGCGCCGACCGTCTGGAAGATGAGCGTGACCGTGCCGCGCGCGGGGTCGGCGTCGGCGATGGTGAGCGGGATGCGCTCGCCGAGCCGGTCGTCGACCATGAGGATGACGAACTGGCCGGGCTGGCGCTCGCGCGCGACGAGCGGGGCTTCCACGTCCATGCGGAAGACATTGTCGGAAAGCTGCTTCTTTGAGATGATTCGGTTCATGTCTGTTTACGTCACTGCGAATTCGTTTAGCCTGCAATTATACCAAAACTCGGACGCTTCTGTCCGACCAGGTCTCCGGGCCGGGCTTTTCGGGACGTGCCGCGCGCGTCCGCCGCCGCTTGACAGGGCGGTTGGGCGGTCGGTATAATACGCCCTCATGAATGTGGCGGAGTGGATTGGAAGGCGGGGGGCTGGGCTGGCGCTGGCGCTGGCCGTCGGGTGTTCGACGGTCTTCGAGGCGCGCGAGTCGCAGCGGGCTCTGGCGGCCAAGGGCGAGGACGCGGCGTGTGACGCGGCGCCTTCGCCCGTCGATTTCCGCCGGCAGTCGCTGGAGGGGCTGGTCGCGTTTGCGCTCACGAACCGTCCGTCGGTCGTCTCGAAGACGCTGGCCGTGCGCGATGCGCGCCTGGCGCTCAAGGCCCTGGCGGCCGAGGCGCCGGTCGTGAGCGACACGCCGTGGACGGCGCCGAAGCTGTCCGTGTCCGGCGGGCACAGCGAGTCGAGCGATGCCGTGCATCTGGACGACGGCGACCTCTGGCGGGCGGAGGGCGGCGCGTCCGCCGCGCTTTCGCTGGAACTGCTCGTCTACGATTTCGGACGGTATGCGGCGCAGGCCCGCGCGCAGGCCGAGCGTGTCGTCGCCGCCGAGCTGGCGCTGGCGGACGAGGGGTTCTCGGTCTTCCGCGCCGTCGCCGAAGGCTATTTCGACTTCTGGGAGCGGCGGGCGCTTCTGGCCGTCGCGCAGACGAACGCGCAGCAGTACGCGGTGCATCTCGCGCAGGCGGAGGCGCGGCGCGAGGCGGGCGAGGCCAATCGGCTGGACGTCCTGAAGGCGCGGCTCGACCTGGCGCAGGCCGAGCAGGCCGTCGTCGCGGCGTCGAACCGCGTCGAGACGACGGGGGCGACGCTTCTGCAGGCGCTGGGCGTCGATGCCCGGCGCGGCACGTGGCAGACGGCGTTTGGCGTGGAGGCCGTCGGGCCGGATGCGCTGCGGCAGGCCCTGGCCGCGACGGACGAGGACGTCGGCGCGGCCTTCGCGTTCGCGCGCACGAATGCGCCGGCGCTCCGCGTCTCCCGCGCGAAGCTTCGCGCGGCGTCCCACGACGTCGATGCCGCGATCGCCGACTTGTATCCGTCCGTCTCGGCCACGGCGTCGCTGAGCTGGACGGATCCGCTCTGGGTCTTCCGCTGGGGGCTGACGGCGTCGCAGTCGCTGTTCCAGGGCTTCCGCAAGACGACGGCCATCGACCGGGCGGTCGTCGCGCTGGAAAGCGCGGCGGCGGACGTGGACGAGGCCGAGCAGACGCTCTCGGTCGAGCTGGAGACGGCGGTCGCGAACCGCGACAACGCGCGCGAGGCCCTCGCGAGCGCCCGCGCGTCCATGCGGCGCGCGGCGGAGAACCTTGCGACGGTGCGCGAGCAGTTCGCCGTCGGCAGCGCGAGTCGCGTCGAGCTGTCGGAGGCGATTGCGGCCGATTCGCAGGCGCGCGGCGACGGCATCACGGCGTTCTACGACGGGCAGCGGGCCGAGGCGGCGCTTCTGGCGCAGGCGGGCCGCTGGCCGCAGTACCGCGAGGCGGCCGTGTCCGCCGACGGGCAGGAGCCGTAGCGAAAACGGATGGACAACGGGAAGGAAGGAAAAGGCATGCGAAGGATTCAGTTCGTGTTGGCGGTCGTCGGGATGGCCCTGGCGTCGGGCTGCGGCGAAGGCGGGCCGAAGCTGGGCGGCGGGCCGAAGGGGCCGAAGTACCGCTTCGCGCCGATTACGCGCACGGATCTCGTGCGGACGGTCGAGGCGACGGGCACCGTGCAGCCGCGCAACACGCCGAGCGGCATTCCCGTCGGCGCGCAGGTGAACGGAAAGGTCCTCAAGCTTTTCGTGGACTACAACTCGACCGTGACGAACGGGCAGGTCGTCGCGCTCATCGACCCGCTCGTCTACGAGGCGACGTACCGCAACGCGGTCGGCCAGCTGCACGGCAACCAGGCGAAGGTGAGGCAGTGCGAGGCGACGCTCACGCTTGCGGAGAAGACGCTCGTGCGCAAGCGCGCGCTCTTCGCGAAGGAGATGTGCCCGGAGGCCGACCTCGACGCGGCCGTCGAGGCTCGCGACAGCGCCCGCGCGTCGCTCGACAGCGCCAAGGCGTCCGTCGAGCAGTCCGAGGCGTCCGTCTCGAAGGCGAAGGCCGACCTCGACTACTGCACGATCCGCTCGCCCGTGAACGGCGTCGTCCTCGCGCGCAAGGTCGAGGAGGGCGAGACGGTCGTCTCGTCGATGAACGCCGTGCCGGTTCTGACGATCGCGGAAGACCTGAAGACGGTCTGGGTCGAGGCGACCGTGCCGGAGGCGGACGTCGGCAACATCAAGGTCGGGCAGTCCGTCACCTTCACGGCGGACGCCTACCGGCGCCGTTTCAAGGGCACGGTGCGCCAGATCCGGCTGGCGGCGACGACGACGAATAACGTTGTCACCTATCCGATCATCATTGAGGCGGAGAATCCGGACGAGATGCTATTTCCGGGCATGACGGCAACCCTCTCCATCGAGACGGCGCGCGCCGAGGATGCGGTCGCCGTCTCGGCGGCGGCGTTCCGCTTCCGTCCGAAGGAGGAAGACCGCGCGCCGGGCGAGGTGCCGCGTGGCCGCAAGATCTGGCTCGTCGGCGCGGACGGCATGCTTGTGCCGCACCTCGTCAAGGAGGGCGTCTCCGACGATTCGTTCACGGAGCTCGTGGACGGCGCGGCGTTCGAGGGCAAGGAGGCGGTCGTCGGCTACCAGACGCCGACGACGCTCGCCCAGCCGTCGGACGCGGCAAACAACCCGTTCATGCCGAAGCGCCCGAAGCGCGGCACGGCCGGGACGGCGCCTGAGCCAAAGAAGTAAGGAGAAGTAAGTAGTAAGGAGAAAGGAGTAAGGAGTAAGTATGGATGTTCAACTCTTTTGTCGATTCGCCCGGCCGTTGTCGGTTGTCCTCTGTCTTTTGTCCTCCATTCCGGGCGTCGCGGCGCTGTCCGTCGTCTCGCCCGACGGGCGGCTCACGCTGGACTTCGCGACGGATGCGCAGGGAATGCGTTGGGCGCTTGCGCGCGACGGGAAGCTGCTCGTCCGGCCGTCGCGGCTGGGCATCCGGTTCGCGCAGAGCAACCAGCAGGGCAAGGGCCTCGGCGACCTCGCGGAGATGAAGGTGCGGGACGTCCGCCGCAAGTCGTCCGACACGACGTGGACGACGGCGCTTTCCCGGCGCGGCACCGTCCGCGACCGCTACAACGAGATGTCCGTCGAACTGGAGGAGGCGGAGGCGCGCGCCGTGCGCGTCGGCCTGGGGCAGACGACGGTCGAGCGGTCGCCGCGCCGCCTCAACCTCGTCTTCCGCGCCTACGACGAGGGCGTCGCGTTCCGCTACGTCATCCCGGAGCAGGCGGCGTTCGCGGGCTTCGAGCTGACGGACGAGCTGACCGAATGGCGCTTCTCGGAGGGCGTGTCGGCGTGGACGACGACGTATGCGACGGAGCGCGACGGGCAGGAGCAGCCGTTCGTCAAGGGCCCTCTCGCGAACGTCGATCCCGCGCGCTTCGTCGGCATGCCCGTCCTCGTCGAGACGGGCGGCGCGACGCTGGCGCTCTGCGAGGCGGCGCTCGACAACTGGGCGGGGCTCTACTTCCGCGCGGCGGGCGACGGCTCGGCGACGCTTCGCGCGTCGCTGTCGAAGCTGCCGTGGAGTCCGGCCGCGACGCCGGACGTCGCGGTCATCGCGGCGACGCCGGCGCAGAGCCCGTGGCGCGTCGCGCTCGTCGGCGACGACGAGATCGACCTCCTGCGCAAGAACGACCTCATCGCGACCCTCAACCCGCCGCCCGACCCCGCCCTCGACTTCTCGTTCGTGAAGCCGGGTGCCTCGACGTGGGACTGGTGGGTCGAGTCGAACAACTCGCTCTCGACGGACCTGACGCTGAAGCTCATCGACTTCGCGGCGGAAATGGGCTGGCCCTACCACACGATCGACGGCGGCTGGTACGGGTTCGCGCGGCGTCCGAACCACGGGCCGAACGTGCCGCTCGCGCCGCGCCGCGACTTCGACCTCGCGAAGGTCGTCGCGCACGCGAAGGCGAAGGGCGTCGGCGTCTGGGTCTGGATCCACTGGATGCAGATCGACGCCGTGGGTCTGGAGGAGACGTTCGCGCGGCTGGAGAAGTGGGGCGTCGTCGGCGTGAAGACGGACTTCCTCGAGCGGCAGGACCAGGAGATGGTGAACTGGTGCACGCGCGTCTGCCGCGTCGCGGCGCAGCACCGCATCATGGTGAACTTCCACGGGTCGTTCAAGTCCACCGGCGCCGAGCGCACGTGGCCGAACATGATCACGCGCGAGGCCATCCTCGGCAACGAGATGAACCTCTTCCGGAAGAGCGTGACGCCGGCGCACTGCGCGACGCTGCCGTTCACGCGCTTCCTGCTCGGCCCGGCCGACTTCACGCCCGGCTCGTTCGCGAACGTCTTCTCGAAGGACTTCGTGCCGCAGGCGAAGAAGGGCCACCGCTACGGCGACGAGACGGATCGCTGTCCGCACTGGGCCGAGGAGATTGGGACGCGCGCCCACGCGCTCGCGCAGTGCGTCCAGTTCGACTCGCCGCTGATGACGCTCTGCGACTGGCCCGAGCGCTACCGGGGCGCGGCGGGCATCGAGGCCCTGCGCGCCCTGCCGGCGGCCTGGCGGGACACGCGGCCGCTCGAGGGGCGGTGCGGCGAATACTACGCGGTCGTGCGGGAGACGCACGACGGGCGGTTCTACTACGCCGCGACGACCGTGTCGGCGCGCCGCCTTGCGCTGACGCTTGACTTCCTCGGCGCGGGCGACTGGACGATGTCCGTCTTTGCGGACGACCCTGCGCGGACGCCGGCGGACGCGAAGGCGATCGCCTGCACGGCGCGGACGGTGCGGAAGGGCGAGACGGTGCGCTTCGACCTCTGCGACGAGGGCGGGGTCGTCGCGATCTTCACGCGGCGCTGACGGGGACGGGGCGATGGCGCATCTGATCGAGATCCGGGACTTGCGCAAGACGTATGCGGTCGGCGACGAGCCGGTGCACGCGCTCGATGGCGTCAATGCGACGATCGACAACGGCGAGTTCGTCGCGATCATGGGCGCGTCCGGCTCGGGCAAGTCGACGATGCTCAACATCCTCGGCTGCCTGGACACGCCGACGTCCGGCTCGTATCTGCTGGACGGCATCGAGGTCGCGCGGCGCACGCGGCGGGAGCTGGCGCTGATCCGCAACCAGAAGCTCGGCTTCGTCTTCCAGAACTTCAACCTCCTGCCGCGCACGAGCGCGCTTGAGCAAGTCGAGCTGCCCGACCTCTACATGGGGCGGCTCTCGCGGGCGCGCCGCCGCCAGCGCGCCGTCGAGCTGCTGCAGCGCGTCGGGCTGGGCGGCCGCATCGGCCACACGCCCGCCCAGCTCTCGGGCGGACAGCAGCAGCGCGTCGCGATCGCGCGCGCGCTCATGAACGAGCCGCCCGTCCTCTTCGCGGACGAGCCGACGGGCAACCTCGACACGAAGAGCTCGGTCGAGATCATGCAGCTCTTCACCGAACTCTCGCGCGAGGGCATCACCATCATCATGGTCACGCACGAGGACGACATCGCCGCCTACGCGACGCGGCATCTCGTCATGAAGGACGGACGCCTCGTGAAGGACGACCGCCGCTGACTTTGATATAATATCGGCATGGGCTACGCCAGACGGAGGACAACGACGACGGGTGCGGCGGCTGCGGGTTCGCCGGCGGCCGCTGCGCCTTCGGCCTCTGCTCCGACTGCCGCTTCGGCTGCGAAGCCTGCGGCGTCCGCGTCGATCTGGAAGATGCAGCTCGGCGGGTCGAAGGCGAAGACCGACATGAAGCGCGTCGAGGTCCTTCTCTTCGTCTCGGAGCTGGCCGACCTCCTGGAGGCCGGGATGACGCTGGGGCAGGCGCTGCAGGCGCTCGCGAACCAGGGCGAGGAGGGCTCGGGGCAGCGTTTCATCTGCCAGGACCTCTGCGACCGCATCGTGCGCGGCGAGAACTTCTCCGACGCCTGCGCGCACCATCCGAAGACGTTTCCGCCGCTCTTCTCGAACATGCTGCGCGCGGGCGAGGCGTCGGGCGCGATGATCGAGGTCCTGCGCCGCCTCGGCGAGCACTACGAGCGCGATGACAGCATGCGCGGCAAGATCAAGAGCGCGCTCACCTACCCGGTCATCGTCCTCTGCTTCGGCGTCCTGGCCGTCATCGGCGCGCTCGTCTGGATCATCCCGCAGTTCCAGAAGGTGTTCGACTCGCTGGGCGCGGCGCTGCCGCTGCCGACGCGCATCCTGATCGGCATGTCGGACGCGCTCATCCACTACGGCTGGCTCATGGCGATCGGGTTCGCCGCGTTCGTCTGGTGGTTCCGGAAGTGGTGCCGGACGCCGGCGGGCGTGCGGACGCTCGACGGCTGGAAGCTCCGCGCGCCGCTCATCAAGGGCATCGTCGCGGCGGGCGCGTACTCGTCGCTCGCCTACACGCTCAAGACGCTGCTCACGAACGGCGTCAACGTCCTCCAGGCGCTCAAGATCTGCGAGGAGACGTGCGGCAACGCGGTGATCGGCGACGCGCTGCGGACGGCGCGCCAGCGCGTGACGGACGGCACGTCGATCTCCGGGCCGCTGGCGTCGTCCGGCGCGTTTCCCCGGATGATGACCGACATGCTCGCCGTCGGCGAGCAGGCGGGCGACATGGCCGCGTCGCTCGAGCACATCGGCAAGCGGTACCAGAAGGACATGGACCGCAACATCGTCGCGTTCACGAACGCGCTGGAGCCGATCCTGATCGTCGCGATCGCGGGCGTCGTCGGCTTCGTCGCGATCGCGATCCTGATGGCCGTCTTCAAGGTCTCGTCCTCCATCGGCTGACGGGGGTGGCAAGTCCACGCTCCAGGATTTGGTATAATCCTCGGCAAATGGATCTTGAGAAGAAGAGACGATGGCGGAGAGACGGCTGAAGACGAAGGTTGTGGCGCCGGCGGCGCGGGACGCGGCGGCGGGCGTCGCGCTCGTGGGCACGTACCGGGCGCGGCAGCTCGCGTGGATGGCGCGCGAGGGCGTCTACAACTGGCCTGTGAAGGACGGCGACGCATTCGACGCGGCGGCGCTCGGCAAGGTCGGCGAGCTGTGGCTCTACGCCGACGCGAAGGGGACGCGCCATGCCTTTGCCGCGACGTTCGCCGGGCGGATGACGCGCGCGGCGTTCCTTGCGGCGCATCCGTCGTACGCATCGCGGGTCGGTGCGCCGACGCACACGGCCTACTACGTCTTCAAGACGACGCCGCTCGGCTACGGTCCAGGGCTTGAGAACCCCGTCGTTCTCGTCCGCGCAGGCGACTTCGGCCCGCGCACGGCGAAGGCGAGGAAGGCCATCGAGCGATTCCAGGCCGACGGCGCGTTCGCGCCGCTCGAACACTACCTCCCCGCCGACCTCGCCCGCGTGCCGTCCGCGCAGCTGCGCGTCTGCGAACCGGGCGTGCAGATGGATTTTATGGCTATGATGTTTCCGAATAGAAAGTTTCCGTCCGTCGCCCCGATAGCCTATGCGGCAGGGGCGATTGTCGCGCATGCGCGGGATCTCCAGCGAACTCCGCAAACAAAGGGGGGAAGGCCCTTCCGCTTGGGGGAGTTCTTCTGCGGGCCGGGCGGGTTGGCGTGTGGTGCGCTCAGCGCACGGATTGAAAACCCGAATTTCAGGATTGCGCACGCCTGGGCGAACGACTACGACCAGCAGACGTGCAACACCTACGCGGAGAACATTTGCCGCGAAGAGCCGGAGACGGTCATCTGCCATGACGTGCGGAAACTGTCATTGGATGATCGTCGGTTGACGCCGATCGACGGGTTCGCGTTCGGCTTCCCCTGCAATGACTTCTCTGTTGTCGGGGAGCATCGGGGAATTGACGGCGACTATGGGCCGCTCTACCAGTACGGGGTCGCCGTATTGAGGAGGTTCCAGCCGATCTGGTTCGTCGCGGAGAATGTCGGCGGTCTAGCAAGCGCGAACGAAGGTGCGGCGTTCAAGAAGATCCTTGCGAGCATGAAAGACGCCGGGTATCGCATTTATCCGCATCTCTACAAGTTCGAAGAGTATGGCGTTCCCCAGTCGCGCCATCGAATCATCATCGTTGGCATTCGCGACGACCAGCCGTTTCAGTTCTTTCCTCCGAGTCCGGCTGCGCTTGAGCCTCGTGACAATTCCGCGCGGGCGGCATTGGAAGACCCGCCGATTCCGAAGGATGCGGCCAACAACGAGCGGACGGCGATGAATGCGCGGGTCGTCGAGCGGCTGAATCACATCAAGCCCGGACAGAACGCATTCACGGCGGATCTGCCCGAAAGGCTTCAACTTCATGTCAGGGGAGCGAAGATTAGCCAGATCTACAAGCGGCTTGACCCCGAGAAGCCGGCGTACACCGTCACGGGGTCTGGCGGAGGCGGCACGCACATCTATCACTATGCCGAACCGCGTGCGTTGACGAACCGCGAACGTGCGCGGCTTCAGACCTTTCCGGACGCCTATCTCTTTACGGGAAGCAAGGAAAGTGTGCGCAAGCAGATTGGGATGGCCGTCCCGCCTCGTGGTGCACGGATCATCTTCGAGGCCATCCTTCGCACGTTTGCAGGTGAGGAGTACAGGCACATCGCGTGCAACATCACGGATGAAGGGGAACTACGGAAAGGAGTTGTGCCATGACGGGTACGGTCGTCGATAGGGACTTGTTTGCATATGCCTTGATGCGGCCCATGTTTTCGGGCCCTGCGCCGGATACGCTGTGCATTGTTTCGGGATATGCCACACATGCCATGGCGTCGCGGCATTTGCTTGCGGCAACGGCTAAAAAGAAGAGACTTGCAGTTGATCTTGTTTATGGGATGGCAGGGACAGATGGAATACGCAAATCCGATCATCTCGGGTTCATCTCGCTGGAGCGGCATGACGAGTTCCCGTACAATGGCGCGTTTGCGTGTTCATATGTCAAGAAGCCGAAGTCAGTCCATGCCAAGGTTTATGTTTGGTGCAAAGACGATGTCCCGGTCCAGGCTTTTATGGGTTCGGCGAATTATTCTGAATCTGGATTCAATTCGGCCAATCGGACGGAAACGTTGACCGAGTGCGATCCAATGTCCGCACTCAAGTTCTTCCAACAGACCAAAGACTTGGCTGTGCCTTGTGCGAGTGTGGACCGGGAGAAAGATTTCCCGCCGAAGCTACGCGGATACGAACTGACAGGGAAAGGAAATCCGTCGCTGATGATAGAGACGGATGAGAATTCCCCGTACAAGGGGTGCCTGAAGGTTGTCATTCCGCTTGTCAATGACAAGGGGCATCTTGGAGACGGGTCTGGGCTTAACTGGGGCGTCAAATCAGATGGCACTCCCCGCCTTTCAAACAAGAACAGCCCAAATTCGTATAGGAATCCGGATGAGGCGTATATTCGTGTTCCGAAGCGAATCGCGATGACGGGTTTCTTCCCCGCATACAATGAGCAGGCAAAGCATAAGGAGGAACAGACGCGATTCACGGTTATTACTGATGATGGCGAAACGTTCTCCTGTGTTCGCACGTCGGGTGGGTTCGGCAAGGAGATTGAGACACCGCAGGACAATTCGGAACTCGGTCGGTACTTCCGAAAACGCCTTGGCTTGCCAAGTGGGGCGTATATCGATGTCAAGTCGCTGAAAGCGTACGGGCGACTAGATGTGACATTTTACAAGACGCAGGACGAGAGCTATGTGATGGACTTCTCGCGTCCTGCAAGATAGACAACGCCGCTAACCTATAAAAGGATCATGCCATGTTCGATTTGATGACGATCAAGGGACCGGCGGACGTCAAGGCCGTGCCGGCGGAGAAGGTGGACGAGTTGTGCGACGCGATGCGCCAGGCGCTTGTCGTGCGCGCGTCGAAGCACACGGGCCACGTCGGGCCGAACCTCGGCTTCGTCGAGGCGGCCGTCGCGCTGCACCGCGTCTTCGACTCGCCGACCGACCGGATCGTCTTCGACGTCTCGCACCAGTGCTATCCGCACAAGATGCTCACGGGCCGCATGCAGGCCTACGTGGACGAGGCGCACTACGACGACGTGTCGGGCTACACCGAGCCGGGCGAGTCGCCGCACGACCCCTTCGTCGTCGGCCACACCTCGACGAGCGTCTCGCTCGCGACGGGTCTCGCCAAGGCGCGCGACCTGCGCGGCGAAACGTTCAACGTGATCGCCGTCATCGGCGACGGCTCGCTCTCGGGCGGCGAGGCGTTCGAGGGCCTCAACAACGCCGCCGAGCAGGGCACGAACCTCATCGTCGTCTTCAACGACAACCAGATGTCCATCGCCGAGCCGCACGGCGGGTTCTATGCGTCGCTTGCGCGTCTCCGCGCGACGAACGGCGAAGCCCCCTGCAACTTCTTCAAGGCGATGGGCTTCGACTACGTCTACGTCGCGGACGGCAACGACGAGGCCGCCGTCGAGGCCGCCTTCCGTCGCGTGAAGGACGCGCCGCGTCCGGTCGTCGTGCATCTCAACACCGAGAAGGGCCACGGCTGGGCGCCGGCCGTCGCGGACAAGGAGGCGTGGCACTGGGGCGTCGCGCCGTTCGACCCCGCAACGGGGCGTCCGCTCACGCCGCCCGCCGTGGGCTGCTGGATCGGCAGCCGCGTCGCCGACTTCCTCCTGAAGAAGATGGCCGCCGACCCGACGGTCGTCGTCGTCAACGCCGCCGTGCCCGGGATGCTCGGCTTCACGAAGGCCAACCGCGCGAAGGCGGGCAAGCAGTTCGTGGACGTCGGCATCTGCGAGGAACACGCCGTCGCGTTCGTGAGCGCGCTCGCGAAGGGCGGCGCGAAGCCTGTCTTCAGCGTCGTCTCGACGTTCGTCCAGCGCGCCTACGACCAGCTGAGCCAGGACCTTTGCATCAACGACAGTCCGGCGACGATCCTCGTCACGACGGGCGGACTCGCCACGATGAACGACGTCACGCACCTCTGCTGGTTCGACATTCCGCTCCTCGCGAACATCCCGAACCTCGTCTACCTCTGTCCGACGAGCGAGAAGGAGTACTTCGCCATGCTCGACTGGTCGATCGGCCACGCGGGGCACCCCGTCGCGATCCGCGAGCCGTCGAACGGCGTGCGCGAAAACGACGTCGCGGTTCTCTCGGACTATTCGGGGCCCGTCCGCTTCGACGTCACACGGCGCGGCAAGGCCGTCGCGATTCTCGGCCTCGGCAATTTCTATGCGCTCGGCGCGGAACTCGCGGACGCGCTCGCGGCAAAAGGCGTCGCGGCGACGCTCGTCAATCCCCGGTGCGCGTCGGCGCTCGACGTCGAGACGCTCGACGCGCTCGCGGCCGACCACCGCCTCGTCGTCACGCTGGAGGACGGCGTCATCGACGGCGGCTTCGGCGAGAAGGTCGCGCGCCACTACGGGCCGACGGACGTGAAGGTGCTCGTGCGCGGCGCGGCGAAGCAGTTCGCCGACCGCTACGCCGTCGCGGACTTCCTCAAGGCGAACCGCCTCACCGTGCCGCAGCTTGTCGCGGACTGCGAAGACGTTCTGCGCGGTGCGGAGCGGACGGAGACGGGAGCGTGCGCATGAGAATCGGTTTCGGCTACGACTCGCATCGGTTCGAGGAGGGGCGGCGGCTCGTCCTCGGCGGCGTCGAATTCCCCGGCGAGACGGGGCTCAAGGGCCACAGCGACGCGGACGTGCTGGTCCACGCGATCATCGACGCGCTCCTCGGCGCGGCGGCCCTCGGCGACATCGGCTCGCATTTCCCGGACACGGACCCGCGCTGGAAGGACGCCGACTCGACGGCGCTCCTCGCGGCGGTCGTGAAGGAGATCCGCGCCGCCGGCTACGGGGTCGGCAACATCGACGCGACGGTCGTCTGCGAGCGGCCGAAGCTGCGCCCGGTCATCGACCTCATGCGCGAACGCCTCGCGTCCGTGATGAACGTCGGCAAGGGCCGGATCTCGCTCAAGGGCAAGACGAACGAGCAGATGGACGCCGTCGGCGCGGGGCTGGGCATCGTGGCGCACGCCGTCTGCCTGCTGGAGGAGCTGGGCGCGAAGTCCTGAGGAATTTCATCTCGAAAAAGCAAGCGAAGGGAACACGCCATGAAGAACCGCATCGTGTTTCTCGACTACCTCCGCGTCATCGCCTGCCTGATGGTGATGGTCGTCCATATGCCGCTGCTCTCGCCGTGGGCGGAGAGGGCGAGCGAGAAGGAGGTGCGCGGCTGGTTGGCCGTCTGGGCGTTCACGACGATTTTCCCCTATCTGCGCGGGCTCTGGGGGCATCTCTACGGCGCGCCGAGCTTCGGGGCCGTGCCGTATCTCTACGGGGAGTGTCCGTGGAACGCCTTCGGCACGTTCCAGTACGTGAGCGGATTCTTCGGCTACATGCTGCTCGGCTTCTGGTTCCGCAAGTTCGCGGGCGAGATCTCCTGGGCACGGACGCTTGCGGTTGCGGCGCCGCTCTGGGGCGTCGGCTACCTCGCCGTCTGCACATGCTCGTCCTCGCGGAAGTCTGCAACCTTCTGAAGCCGCGCCTGACGGCGCCGCTGGCGATTGTCGCGACGGCCCTCGTCTCGTTCTCGGTCGCGTCGCTCCTGTCGATGGCGCTGCGGCGCATCCCGCGCGTCGGGCATTGGCTCTGCGGTTGAACGGCTCGTCGCGGGATTTGGTATAATGCGGTTCCCGAAAATGGGAAGGTGGGATGGTGAAAAAGTGGGAAGGTAGAAAGGTGGGTAGGTAGAAAGGTGGCAAATCTCGCACAGCTCAAGATTCTCGAAGACCTGAACGGCGTCCTTCTCGTGGACAAGCCGTCCGGGATTGCGTTCGCGACGGTTGTCAAGGCCGTCAAGCGCAAATTCGGCCTTGTCAAGGTCGGACATGGCGGTTCGCTGGACGCGCTGGCGTCGGGGCTCTTCGTCCTGCTGGTCGGCGACGCGAACAAGTTTGCCGATCGCGTGATGGGCGCCGATCGCGCCTATGAGGGGACGGTGCGCTTTGGCCTGAAGACCGACACGGGCGACGTCTATGGACGGGCCGAGACGACTGGTCCCGTTGGCGACGGCCTTTCGGCGAAGCTGGCCGCCGCGCTTCCCGAATTTCGCGGCGACGTCTTTCAGGTCGAGCCGCGCTTCTGCTCCATCCGCAAGGAGGGGACGGCCGCCTACGAGATTGCCGACACGGGCGATCACACGCCGTTTCTCGCGCACGTCTACCGATTTGACGTCGCGGACGACGGCGCGTTTGCCCTGCGCGCCTCGAAGGGCGTCATCCCGCGCGTGCTGGTCCGCGACCTCGGCGACGCGGCCGGGTGCGGCGCGTCGCTGGCGGCCCTTCGCCGGACGCGGGTCGGCGCGTTCGACGTGAAGGACGCGATTCCGTTTGACCGTCTGCTGGAAACCGAGATGAAGGACTTTGCGTCGTGCGTGATTCCGCTGTCCCAAGCCTCGCTGTAGGTTTCTTTGACGGCGTCCATCTCGGGCATCAGGCGATTCTGCGCGGCGCCGACCGCGCGCTCACGTTCCGAAACCATCCGCTTTCGGTTCTCGCGCCGGCGCGCGCGCCGCGTCTCGTCATGTCTCTCGACGACCGTTTGGCGGCGATTCGCGCCTGCGGCGTCCGGGAGGTCGTCGCGCTCGACTTCACGCCCGAACTCGCCGCGCTCTCGCCCGAGGCCTTTGTTGCGCGCCATCTGGCGCCGAAGAGGGCGAACATCCGTCCGCAGATTCGCTGCGGGGCGAACTGGACGTTCGGCGCGGGCGGCGCGGGCGACGCCGTCTGGCTGCGGGCGCAGGGCTTTGACGTCTCGGTCGTTCCGTATGCCGTGTGGAACGGTGCGCCGATTTCCTCGTCGCGCATCCGCGTGACGTTGGCGGACGGGGACGTCGCGGCGGCGCGCGCGATGCTGGGGCATCCGTTTTGCGTCACGGGCGAGGCGGTGCGCGGGAAGGGGCTTGGCGCGCAGCTTGGGTTTCCGACCGTCAACGTGCGCCTTCCGGAGGGAATGGTCGAGCTGCGGCGGGGCGTCTACGAGGTCGAGGTCGCGGGCGTGCGCGGCCTCGCGAATTGTGGCGTCGCGCCGACGCTGGGCGCGCGGCGCTGGCCGACGCCGGTTCTGGAGATCCATTTTCCCGGCTGCGACGTCGCGTCCGTCCCCGCCGCGCCGTTCGCCGTCGCATTCGTCCGCTTCATCCGGGACGAGCGCCGGTTCGCCTCGCTGGACGACCTCACGCGCCAGATTGCGCGCGACTGCGCGTCGCTCCGTCCGGGACGGTTTCCGGCACACGCGGGCTTCTGACCCGATTTGCGGGCGCCCCCTTGACATACCTACCTGAAAGTATGTATAATACGCGCCCGTTATGCCAAGAAGGACCAAGGAAGACGCCCAGCGGACGCGCGAGAGGATTCTCGCGAGCGCCCTTGCGCTCTTTTCGAAGAAGGGCTACGAGCACACGACGTTCACGGACATTGCCGCGCGGCTGAAGTTCACGAAGGGCGCGGTCTACTGGCATTTCGACTCGAAGGAGAAGCTGCTCATCGAGCTTGTGCGCCTCGCGCTCGAGAAGTTCCGCCGGCAGATCGAGGCCCTGACGCCCGCCGGCGAGCTGACGTTCCCGGCCGTCGCCGAGATGATGGTGCAGAACGCCGAGCAGGTCATCGCCGACCCGAAGGGCACGGCGTTCTTCCGCCTCATGAAGTGCCAGATCCGCTGGGGCGACGACTCGATGACGGCGGTGCGCCAGAACCTGCTGACGAACATCCAGTTCGGCCCGAAGGAGGCGTTCAAGAAGGCGGTCGCCAATGACATCGCCGCCGGGCGCATCCGTCCGACGGCGGATGCCGAGCAGGTCGCGACGGTCGCCCTCGCGCTATGGGACGGGCTGGTGCAGGCGCGCATCGACCGCTTCCTCGAATGCGACATGGCCGAGACGCTGCGCCACGCCTATGGCGCGGTGTGGGAAGGGCTGAGGAGAAAATGAGGGGGAAATAAGCGAATAATCGAATGGTCGAATGATCGAATGATCGAATGGTGGATAAAGATAAAAGGGCATCACTTTAACCCTCTCGCCGCTCGGGCCTCTCAAGTCAAAAAATCAAGAAAACGAAAACGAGCCAAGAACAAGCCAAAGCGAATTTAAGGCCAGGAAAAGAAGTCACTTTAACTACCCGTAAGGAAAACAGAAAATGAGCGAACAGAAATCGAAGGTTGGCAGCGCGATTGCCGCGCTGGTGTTGGCGGCGGTCTGCGCGGCAGGCGGCTGGGTCGGCTGCGGCATCTATGCGGATGTCGCGGCGAAGAAGGCGTCCGCGAAGAACGCGGCGCAGATGGCGGCCATGCGGTCGCAGGCGCAGACGGTGGCCGTCGCGGAGGTGAAGGAGATGCCCTACAACCTGCCCGAGCGCTACGTCGCGCACGCCGAGGCGATGGCCGAGGTTGACCTTCTCCCGCAGGTTGATGGCTACATCAAGGAAATCAAGTTCAAGGAAGGCGATGTCGTCCGTGAGGGCCAGCTCCTCTACGTGATGGACGACGAGAAGTACGAGGCCGTCGTCGGCCAGGCGAAGGCCGACCTCAACGCGGCGGAGGCCGAGGCCCGCCGGGCGCGCCGCTACTACGAGCGCATGGAGAAGGCGGACGAGCGCGGCATCACCCAGCTGGAGCGCGACAACGCAGAGGCGGCGGCGGAGAAGGCCGATGCGGCCGTTCTCCAGGCGAAGGCGAATCTGGTCGTCGCCGAGTACAACTGCAAGAAGGCGAAGATCTTCGCGCCGATCTCCGGCCAGATCGGCAAGACGTCCGCGCACATCGGCGACTATGTGGCGCCGTCGAAGGGCGCGCTCGCCCACATCGTCCAGATTGACCCGATTCGCGTGAGCTTTCCGATGACCGACCGCGCGTTCCTCGCGTTGCGCAAGTCGGTCAAGGCCGGGAAGACGGACGAGAACCGGCTGCGCGTAATCCTGCCGGACGGCACCGAGTATGGCCGCGAGGGCGAATGGGACTTCGACGACAACGAGATGTCGAAGACGACGGCGTCGATCATTCTGCGCCTCCGCTTCGCGAACCCCGACCGCCTGCTCGTCCCCGGCACGTATCTGACGCTTCTCGCCGATCTCAAGACCCCGCCGACCTATCCGACTGTCCAGCAGACGGCGATCATCGACCTGCCGGGCGGCAACCTGGGCGTCTACGTCCTCAAGGAGGGCGATGTCGTCGAGGCCGTGCCGGTCGAGACGCTGCCGATGCACGAGGGCTTCGTGCCGGTCGTCAAGGGGCTCGAGGTCGGCCAGAAGGTCGTCGTCTCCGGCACGCGCAAGCTTCGGAGCGGCATGAAGGTCGCCTTCGCCGAGGCGACGCCGAACGAGGAGAACACCCCCGGCTGGAAGGGGAAGGAGCTGTAAGAAGATGAGGTGGAGATGAGAGTCCGAGGTGGAGAGCGGAGGTTAACGGGACTTTGACAGGAGGGACGAGAGGGGCCTGAGCGACAAGGGGCGAAGCGCCTTGGAACTCGCCTTGACGCCGCCCTGAATCGATTGGCCCTGACGCCGCCTTGAAATCGGTTAAGCCTCTCGCCCCTCAAGCCTCTCTCGCCCCTCGCGTCAAACCCCGTTAATTCCTCCTTCATTCGAACTTAACGTCCAGCCCAACCAGCCCCAGCCAACCCCAACCCCCAAACATCCAAACACCCAAACCCCTCAACTTTCTCACTATGAAACTCGGAATCAGAGCGAGCATTGACCAGATCAAGACGTTCTCGCGCGTCTTCGTCGAGCGGCCGCGCTTCGCGATGGTCATCGCCCTCGTCCTCACGATGGCGGGCGTGATGTCGATCTGGAAGCTCCCCGTCTCGCAGTATCCGCAGCTCACGCCGCCGGAGATCTCCGTCACGTATACCTATCCGGGCGCGAACGCCCGCGAGGTGCTGAACACGATCGCGACGCCGCTGGAGGACGAGATCAACGGCGTGGATGACATGATCTACATGTCGTCGGACTCGACGGACGACGGCCAGTACCAGCTGAGCGTCTCCTTCGAGGTCGAGTCCGACCGCGACATGGACCTCGTGAAGGTGCAGAACCGTCTGTCGCAGGCCGAGGCGAAGCTGCCGACGGAAGCGCGCCAGCTCGGCGGCCGCGTCCGCGCGCAGTCGACGGACTTCCTCGGCTTCTTCACGCTTCGCTCGCCGAAGGGGACGATGTCGCGCCTGGAGATTTCCGACTACGCCTATGCGAACATCCAGCCGGTGCTGCTGCGTGTCGGCGGCGTCGGCGAGGCGACGATCTACGGGCCGAAGCTCTCGATGCGCGTCTGGCTCGACCCGCAGCGTCTCGCGGCGCAGGGCATGAACTCCGAGGAGGTCATCGCGGCCGTCTCGCAGCAGAACGTCCAGGCCGCGCTCGGCACGGTCGGCGCGTCGCCGACCTACGAGCATGGCGCCTACACCTACACGCTCGTCGCCAAGGGCCGTCTCATGACGCCCGCCGAGTTCGACGAGATCGTCGTCCGCCGCGACGCGAACGGCGGCATCGTCAAGCTCAAGGACGTCGCGCGCACCGAGATCGGCGAGCAGAACTACATGTTCGCCGGCCTCTTCAACGGCGAGAATTCCATTTCAATCGGCCTCCAGCAGAAGCCGGGCGCGAACGCGATCGCGACGATGAACGAGGTCATCGCGGCGTTCGAGCGGCTCGCGAAGGACTTCCCGGACGACCTCGAGTGGCTCGTGCCGTATGACGCGACGGACTACGTGCGCCGCACGATCAAGGAGATCGTCGAAACGCTCGTCATCACGTTCCTCCTCGTCGTCTTCGTCTGCTACCTCTTCCTCCAGGACTGGCGCGCGACGCTGATCCCGTGCCTGACGATTCCGGTCTCGCTCTGCTCGACCTTCATCTTCATGGCGGTGATGGGCTACTCGATCAACACGCTGACGCTCTTCGGCCTCGTGCTCGCGATCGGCGTCGTCGTCGACGACTGCATCGTCGTCGTCGAGCGCGTGCAGTTCCTCATCGAGACGCGCGGCCTCAACTGCAAGGAGGCGACGATCCAGGCGATGAAGGACGTGACGTCGGCCGTCATCGCGACGACGCTCGTCCTGCTCGGCATCTTCGTGCCGATCGGCTTCATGAGCGGCATCACGGGCCGCATCTACCAGCAGTTCTCGATCACGCTCTCGGCGGCGGTCTGCTTCTCGACCGTGTGCGCGCTCACGCTCGCGCCGGCCCTCACGTCGCTTCTCCTGCGCGAGGCGCGGCCCTTCCAGCACGGCCCGTTCGCGTGGTTCAACTGGGCGCTGAACCGCTTCAAGGGCTTCTTCGTCCGCTGCGCGAAGTGGCTGGCGAGCCGCATCTTCCTCGCGCTCCTGCTGCTCGTGCTGACGGTCCTCCTCACGGTGAACGCCTTCATGTCCACGCAGACGTCGTTCATCCCGGACGAGGACCAGCGCGTCATCTTCGCGTCGCTCGAACTGCCCGAAGGCTCGACGCGCCAGCGCTCGACGGACGTCGCCGACCGCGCGACGAAGCTCCTGCGCGAGCAGGTGCCGGAGGTGACGAGCGTGCTCTCCATCACGGGCATCTCGATGATCGGCGGACGCGGCGAGAACATGGTCATGATGATCATCGACCTCAAGTCGTGGGAAGACCGGACGCGTCCCGACCAGCAGGTCAGCGCGCTCCTGGGCAAGATCCAGCAGGTTCTCGCGCAGATTCCGGAGCCGGCCGTCAAGGTGTTCGTGCCGCCGGCGATTCCCGGCCTCGGCTCGAACTCGGGTATCGACCTCCGCCTCCAGTCGAAGGGCGATACGGACGCGATGCGCCTCGATGCGGTGACGAAGGACGTTCTCGCGCGCCTGAACCAGCTGCCAGGCGTGATGGTCGCCTTCACCGGCTACACGGCCGACACGCCGCACCTCCGCTTCCACCTCGACCGCGACAAGGCCGAGCTCTACGAGGTGCCGGTCGCGACGGTCTACACGACGCTCCAGAACTACCTCGGCTCTCGCTACGTGAACGACGTCAACCTCGGGACGCAGGTGAACCGCGTGACCGTCCAGTCCGACTGGTCGGGCCGTGCCACGCCCGAGTCCGTCGCGCGGCTTTTCGTCCGCTCCAACGTGGGCGCGATGGTGCCCATGGGCTCGCTCGGCACGATCACGCGCGAACTCGGACCGCGCACGGTTTCGCGCTACAACATGTTCCTCTCTTCGGCCATCACGGTGATGCCGAAGCCGGGCGTCGCGTCGGGCGAGGTGATGAACCAGATCAAGGACCTGCTGAAGGACGTCCTGCCGGAGGACTACGGCTTCGAGTGGTCGGGCCTCACGTTCCAGGAGGAGCGCAACGCCGGCTCGACCGCGCCGCTCCTGGCGCTCGCGATTCTGTTCGGCTACCTCTTCCTCGTCGCGCAGTACGAGTCGTGGACGATTCCGCTCCCCGTGATGCTCTCGATCTTCGTCGCCGTCTTCGGCGCGCTGATGGGTCTGAAGTGGTGGGGCATCTACGCGACGGGCCAGCCGTATGCGCTGTCCATCTACGCGCAGCTCGGGCTCGTCCTCCTCATCGGGCTCGCGTCGAAGAACGCGATTCTGATCGTCGAGTTCGCGAAGGACAAGCGCGAGGGCGAAGGCTACTCGATCGTGGACGCGGCGGGCGCGGCGGCGGGCGAGCGCCTGCGCGCGCTACTCATGACGGCGCTGACGACGCTCCTCGGCACGCTGCCGATGATGATCGCGACGGGCGCGGGCGCGGCGAGCCGCAACCACCTCGGCACGACGGAGTTCTGGGGCATGCTCTTCTCGGTCGTCTTCGGCATCCTGCTCGTCCCCGGACTCTACGCGCTCTTCCAGACGTGGCGCGAAAACGCGAAGCGGTTCTTCGCCTACATCGGCGCAAAGGCCGCCCGCCGCCGCGAGCTGAAGGACATGAAGGGGAAGGGGAAATGATCGAATGTTTGAATGTGCGAATGGGCCGGATTGGCGAAGGGTGCGAAGGGGAAATAATCGAGTGGTCGAATCGTCGAATGTTCGAATGGGCAGGATTGGCGAAGGGGAAATGACTTCTTGGGACGAGAGAGACGGGAGAGGCGAGAGGGGCGCGCGGCGTCTCTCGCCCCTCTTGCCCCTCTCGTCACCCCAGCCCTTTCGCCGACCTCGCCCCTCTCGTCCCTCCTGTCGCCGTTGACTTCAGCGGTAAGGTTTGCTAAACTTCAACTTTCAATCGGAAGCCGCTTTTGAAATCTTAAATCTGAAATTTTAAATCTTGAAAGCATTTGACTTGAAAGAATGTAAAGAAAGGAAAATCCCGATGCGTCTGAACATGTCTGCCTTTTCACCTGATTGCCGCACGCTCCTTCGGCTGTTCGGCTGTTCGGCCCTCCCCGCCCTCGTGCTGGCCGGGTGCGCGTCGCTGCCGTCGGTCGGGCCGGACTACGCCGAGCCCGCCTTCGAGGTGCCCGCCTATCTGCTGCCGGATGCCGGCCAGCCCTCGACGAACCTGACGGCGACGGGCGAATACGCGGCGGCCGCCGCGAAGGACGACTTGCGCGAGATCGTCTCGAACGACGCGCTCCAGCAGTGGTGGACGCGTTTCAACGACCCCGTGCTCGAACGCCTCGTCGAGGGCGGCGTCTCGAACAATGTCGGCTTCCTGATGGCCCAGGCGCGCCTGATGCAGGCGAACTGGCAGCTGCTCGGCTCCTATGCGGCGTTCCTGCCGAAGTTCGCCGTTGACGGCACGTGGACGCGCTTCTGGTACAACTCGCACACGCGCTCCAACGCGACGGGGAAGGACGGCTACAGCTACAACGTCGGCAACCTGGCGCTCGACGGCCAGTGGGAGATCGACATCTTCGGCGGCAGCCGCCGCACGTGCGAGGCGGCGCTCGCCCAGGCCGAGGCGGCCGGGTGGACGGTTGCGGACGCCTGGGTGTCGCTCACGACGCAGATCGGCACGCAGTACGTGAACCTGCGCACGACGCAGGAGCGCATCGAGGTCGCGCGCACGAACCTCGTCCTCCAGAGCGAGACGTACGAGATCCTGAAGTCGCGCCTCGACTCGGGCATCGGCGACGAGCTGGCGGTGAACCAGTGCGCCTACGTCGTCGAGCAGACGCGCGCGCGCCTGCCGCAGCTCCTGGCGCAGGAGGAGCAGCTCAAGAACGCGCTCGCGATCCTCGCGGGCGAGATGCCGGGCGCGCTGGACGAGACGCTCAAGCCCCTCGCGACGCGGCGCGACTGGCTGCTCCAGCCGCAGAAGGTCGCCGAGCTGAAGCTCGACATGATGCGCGCGCGGCCTGACGTCAAGGCGGCGGAGCGCCAGCTCGCGGCGGCGACGGCGCAGATCGGCGTCGCAAAGGCGCTCTGGTTCCCGAAACTCTACGTGAACGGGTCGGTCGGGCTGGAGGCGAAGAACAGCCTCAACCTCTTCAGCCACGAGTCGTTCTTCGCGACCCTCGGGCCGTCCGTCAGCTGGCCGATCTTCCAGGGCGGCGCGATCTACGCGAACGTGAAGGCGACCGAGGCGAAGATGCAGGAAGCGGCGCTCGCCTACGAGCAGTCGCTGCAGAACGCCTACGGACAGGTGCGCGACGCCTATGCGGCCTACACGCAGGAGTACCACCGCAACCAGTCGCTGAAGGGCGCGGTCAAGGCGGCGACGGACGCCGTGACGATTTCGCAGGACCTCTACAAGAACGGCCTCAAGGACTTCAACAACGTCCTCGACGCGCAACGCAGCCGCCTCCAGCTCGAAGAGGAGTTCGTCCTGTCGCGCGGCCAGATCACGCTCGACCTCATCTCGCTCTACAAGGCCCTCGGCGGCGGCCTCGCCGCGACGGACCTTGCGGCGGACGAGGCGCGCTGACGCACGGAACACGCCCCGGAACGGGAAAGCGGGAAATGGCAGATGGCGACTATGAACGACGAGACGGACGCTTGGCTGAAATCAAGCGACTCCAGCGACTACTTCGCGCTCTTGAAGATGCCCACGATCGGGGCCGATCCGCTCCACCTCCGGGATTGCGTCCAGGCCGCGACGTGGTTGAAGAAATGGCTCGGAACGATCGGGGCTGAGGCGGAGCTTCTGCTGCCGTCGGGCGGTGGCGCGGACGTCTCGGCCTCCGTCCCCGTCGTCTTCGGCGAGCTGAAGGGGGGCGAGGGCGCGACGACGGTGCTCGTCTACGGGCATTACGACGTCCAGCCGCCGGATCCGCTGGAGGCGTGGCAGACGCCGCCGTTCGAGCCGACGCTGAAGGACGGCCGCGTCTACTGTCGCGGCGCGCAGGACGACAAGGGCCAGCTCTTCGCATTCCTCTGCGGCGTGCGCGCACTGCTCGCGGCGCGGGAGGGGCGCGCCCCCGTCAACCTCAAGTTCCTCTTCGAGGGCCAGGAAGAGTCCGGCTCGGGCACGCTCTTCCGCTTGCTGGACGACGCGGGCTTCCGCAAGCGCCTAGCGGCGGACGTGCTGCTCGTCTCCGACACGGGCGCGGCGGCCGACCTCCGTCCGGCGATCGTCGCGGGGCTGCGCGGCGTCTGCCACTTCACCGTGAGGCTTGCGGCGGCGAACCGCGACCTCCACTCCGGCGAATACGGAGGGCTCGCGCCAAACGCCGCGCAGGGCATTGCCGAGCTCGTGGCGTCGCTGCACAATCCCGACGGGTCGATTGCCGTCCCCGGCTTCCGCGACGGCATCGAGCCGCCGACGCACGCGGAACAGGCGGCGGCCGAAGCGGGCTTCGCGACCGAGGAGCAGCTTCGGGCCGACATCGGCACGGAACCGTGCGGCGGGCAGCTTGGCAAGACGCCCGCCCAGCGAAACGGTTTCGAGCCGACGATCGAGGTGAACGGCATCCATTCGGGCTATGGCGGGCCGGGTTCGAAGACCGTCATCCCCTGCGAGGCGTTCGCGAAGCTCTCGATGCGGCTGGTGCCGGGCCAGAGCCCGGCCGCGTGCTGCGACGCGGTGAAGCGCCATTTGAAGGATCGCTGTCCGAAGGGCATGGCCGTCTCGTTCCCGGAGGACGGCGGGCTGTCGGCCGCGCTGCGCCTGCCGCTCGCCTCGCCGCTCTTCCGCCTGGCGGAGGACGTGCTGACGGAGATGGATCCGCGCGGACCGGTCTTCCTGTGGGACGGTGCGTCGATTCCCGTCGTCTCCGCGCTCAAGGCCGCGTCCGGCGCGGCGCCGCTCCTCGTCGGCTGGGGCCAGCCGGAAGACCGCATCCACGCGCCGAACGAAAGCTATTCGCTCCGCCAGTTCGCGTTGGCGAAGGACTGGGCGAGGCGCATTCTCGCGGCGTTCTGACGGGGCGTCCCACGGGCGTTCGTGACCTTTTGGTATAATACCGCCCATGAAGGCGAAGACTTTTATCGATCAGGTCGAGGTGGTCGTCCGCTCCGGCAAGGGCGGGGACGGCAAGATGTCCATGCGCCGCGAGGCCCTCGTCGCGTTCGGCGGGCCGGACGGCGGTGACGGCGGGCGTGGCGGGGACGTTGTCTTCGCCGCGTCCGAACACGTCAATTCGCTCCTCTCGCTCTACTACGATCCGAAGTGCTACGCGCAGGACGGCGCGCCGGGCCAGGGACAGAAGATGTACGGCAAGCGCGGCAAGGACCTCGTCATCCCCGTGCCGCTCGGCACGGAGGTCTATGACGCCGAGACGGGCGAGCTCGTCGCCGACATCACCGAGCCGGGCCAGCGCGTCATCGTCGCGAAGGGCGGCGCGGGAGGCTACGGGAACGTCCACTTCAAGAGCGCCGTCAACCAGGCGCCGACCGAGCATACGCCGGGCGGGCCCTGCGAGGAGCGGCGTCTCCGGCTGGAGCTGAAGTCGATTGCCGACGCAGGGCTTCTCGGCTTTCCGAACGCGGGCAAGAGCTCGCTCCTCGCCGCGCTGTCGTCCGCGACGCCGAAGATCGCCTCCTATCCGTTCACGACGCTGAACCCGATCGTCGGGACGGTCGTCTACGACGACTACGCGAAGGTGCGCATGGCGGACGTCCCCGGCATCATCGAGGGCGCGGCGAAGGGCGTCGGCCTGGGGCTCGCGTTCCTGAAGCACCTCGAGCGCGCGAAGGTGCTCGTCTATGTGATCGACCTGGCGGGGACGGACAACCGCGCGCCATGGGACGACTACGCGACGCTCAAGAAGGAGATCGACGAATATTCGGTCGAGCTCGCGTCGCGTCCGTTCCTTGTCGTCGCGAACAAGCTCGACACGGAGGCGGCGCAGACGAACCTGCCGCGCTTCGTGAAGGAGACGGGCGTCGAGCCGATCGCGATCTCCTGCGCGACGCGCGAGGGGCTGGACGCGTTCAAGGACGCCTTGCGCGCGCTTGTCAATCCGGCGACGAAGTTCCACCACACGCATGCCGACGCGCCGGACCTCTCCGAGATGCCGGACACGACGGGCGACGAGATCCCGGCCGAGGCGCTTCGCTTCGCGACGTTTCTGAAGCTTGAGAAGCCAAAGGCGAAGTCGCATCCCTCGCGCGGCAACATCCACTGATTGTCTGCCGTGGGTAGAGTTTTGGTATAATGCTCTACATATTGAAGCCCAGATTCCAGAGAATCTCAAGATCGTGTTCTCGTTGATTCGGACGAGCTGGAACAGGGTGTCGCGTGCACGCGGGTCACTCTTATCTTATCCCTGATTCTCGGGACGACTTGCCTTGATTCCTTAGCCATTCCCCTCGCCGAGACGTGCGCGGCAAGCCGTCACCCGTCTGCGGGCTGCCTCTTGTGCAACCCCCGCGTCGCTTCCGCTGCGCGCGCACGGCTCGGTCTGTCTCAGGCGCTTCGGGGGGTGAACGCCACAGAGTCTTGCCCTTCGTGCAGGGGCAGCGGAGGCGCGGGTGAGAGGCGCGCAGAGTTTTTCGGGCCCGACGGGACGGGCGACGCGCTGGTTCACCTCGCGGGGCCGATGCGGAAGCGAAAGCCAGCGACTCCATTCACCTCGCAAAAGCCACGTCGGTGGGTGCCCGAAAAAGCTCGGAGCGAGCTGCTCCCCGCGCCGCAGCTGCGGACAAGGAGCCTGCCTGCCATTGCCCCGTCAGAATATCACGGAAAAAACTTGTTATGACAAATGTATCGGAGACTTTTATAATGTGCTATAATTCTATCCGAGAATGGGATTGAATCAATGCACGAAATAAAGCACAAGAGACTTTACGAGATCCTCAAGGCGGAAATCCTCGCAGGGACGTACGGCCAGGCGCGTGCGTTCCCAAGCGAGGCGCAGCTGTCGCGGCGCCTGGGCT
>OIYX01000116.1_pt1 | contig 26948 bp, 16 predicted proteins | sample 1588431 | NCBI WGS metagenome assembly OIYX01 (sample SAMN03283241) | human gut metagenome | biome: human-associated habitat; material: feces | host: Homo sapiens | place: Peru | collected 2012
TTGGGGGTTCGGGGGTTTGGATGTTTGGAAGTTTGGGGGTTTGGGGGTTTGGATGTTGGGGGAGTTCGCCGGTGAGGAGGCGGTTCTGGCAGGAGAGGTAGTCGAGCGCGAGGAGGATGCCGGACTTGTCGCGGCCGGGGATCTTCAGGTCGCGTGCGGCCGGCGTGCCGAGGGCGACGACGACGGCGTCGCACGTGCGCGCCAGGTAGTCGGCCGAGACGTCGACGCCGACTTCCGTGTCCGTCTGGAAGACGATGCCCTCGGCCTCCAGGATTCTGCGGCGGCGGTCGATGACGGACCTGTCGAGCTTGAAGCAGGGAATGCCGTAGCGGAGAAGCCCGCCGATGTCGTGGTTCTTCTCGTAGACCGTGACGGCCCATCCCCGGCGGCGCAGGGTGACGGCGGCGGAAAGCCCGGCAGGGCCCGCGCCGATGACGGCGGCACGCTTGCCGTTCTCGGTCGCTGGCGGACGCGGCACGACCCAGCCGTTCGCGAACGCCGTCTCGATGATCAGCTTCTCGCTCTGGCGCACCATGACCGACTCCTCGTCGAGCTGGTGGACGCAGCACGATTCGCAGAGCGCGGGGCAGACGCGGGCCGTGAATTCGGGGAAGTCGCTGTTGGCGGAGAGGAGTTCGTAGGCGCGGCGGAAGTCGCCGCGCGCGACGGCGCGGTTCTGGTCGGGGACGAGGTTGCCGAGCGGACAGCCGTAGCCGTGGCAGAAGGGCACGCCGCAGTTGAGGCAACGCTCGACCTGCGGACGGATCTCGTCCGCCGTGAGCGGGCGTTCGACCTCCTTGAAGTCGGCCGTGCGTTCGGAAACGGGGCGGTAGTAGTCGTGAATGCGTTCCATGGTTCAAATCTCCTTTGTCGGGGCGACCTTGACGAATTTCGGACGGTAGGCGCACCAGTTGTCGCGGATGCGCTGGGCGAGCGGCGAGCCCGTGCGGCGGACGTGCTCGTCCAGCAGCGCGCAGAGCGCCGTTTCGTCGTCCGAGCCGGCTTCGACGGTCGCGAGGTCAATCGACGCGAGGTTGCAGCGGAGGTCGAAGTCGCCGGCCTCGTCGAGGACGTAGGCGACGCCGCCCGTCATGCCCGCGCCGAAGTTGACGCCCGTCGGCCCCAGCACCGCGACGGTGCCGCCGGTCATGTATTCGCACCCGTGGTCGCCGACGCCCTCCGCGACGAGCGTCGCGCCCGAGTTGCGGATGCCGAAGCGCTCGCCCGCCTGTCCGTTCAGGAAGACCTTGCCGCTCGTTGCGCCGTAGGCGATCACGTTGCCCGCGATGACGTTGGATTCGGGGCGGAAAGTTTGGGCGTTTGGAAGTTTGGAGGTTTGGGGCGGGCGAATCGCGAGGATGCCGCCGGAGAGGCCCTTGCCGACGAAGTCGTTGGCTTCGCCCGCGAGGTTGAAGGTGAGGCCGGGCGCGAGGAACGCGCCGAAGGACTGCCCGGCGATGCCGGTGAAGTTCACCGTGATCGAGTCGTCGGCGAGCCCCGCGCTGCCGACGCGCGCCAGAAGCGCGGTCGAAAGCTCCGTGCCGACGGTGCGGTCGGTGTTGCGAATGGTGCGCGCGAGGCTGATGGGGCGCGCCGACGCGCGCCCGGCAGGACCCGGCTCTTTCAGTTCGTTGAGGGCGGGGATGAGTTCGTGGCGGTCGTAGGAGTCGAAGACGTAGGGGTTGGCGCCGGGCGTGAAGCGCGGCGCGTCGCCGGTCTCGCGGTGGAAGAGGCGCGTGAAGTCGAAGGCGCCGGGGACTTGCGTGAGCAGGTCGGTGCGGCCGACGGCCTCGTCGAGCGACTTGAGGCCGAGCGCGGCGAGGTGTTCGCGCGTCTCCTCCGCGAGGAAGCGCAGGAAGTGCACGATGTGCTCGGGCTTGCCCGCGAAGTGGGCGCGCTTTTCGGCGCACTGCGTCGCAATGCCGACGGGGCAGGTGTCGCAGTGGCAGCGGCGGTCCTGGACGCAGCCGAGCGCGACGAGGAGCGTCGTGCCGAAGCCGAATTCCTCCGCGCCGAGAAGGGCGGCGATCACGATGTCGCGGCCCGTCTTGAGCTGTCCGTCGACCTGGACCTTGACGCGGCCGCGCAGGCCGTTCTTGACGAGCGTCTGCTGGGCTTCGGAAAGGCCGAGCTCCCACGGCAGGCCCGCGTGCTTCATCGAGGTGAGCGGGGCCGCGCCCGTGCCGCCGTCGAAGCCCGAGATCAGCACGACGTCCGCGTGCGCCTTCGCGACGCCGGCGGCGATCGTGCCGACGCCCGCTTCGGAGACGAGCTTCACCGAGATGCGCGCCTTCGGGTTCGCGCACCGGAGATCGTAGATGAGCTGCGCGAGGTCCTCGATCGAGTAGATGTCGTGGTGGGGCGGCGGCGAGATGAGCGTCGTCCCCGGCTGCGCGTGGCGGAGCTTCGCGACGAAGGCGTTCACCTTGTGCGCGGGGAGCTGCCCGCCCTCGCCGGGCTTGGCACCCTGCGAGAGCTTGATCTGGAGGTCTTTCGCATGGCGAAGGTAGTCCAGCGTCACGCCGAAGCGTCCCGAGGCGACCTGCTTGATGCCGCAGTCGGCGTCCGTGTCGAAGCGCTCGGCGTTCAGGCCGCCTTCGCCGGAGTTGGACATCGAGCCGATCGAGTTGAACGCGCGAGCGATCGCCTCGTGCGCTTCGGGCGAGAGCGAGCCGAGCGACATCGCGCCGCCGACGAAGTGGCGGAGAATGGATTCGACCGGCTCGACCTCCGCGAGAGGAATCGGGGAAGAAGGAGTAAGGAGCAAGGAGCAAGGAGTAAGTGTGGACGGCTCCTTTGTCTTCTGTCCGTTGTCCGCTGTCCTTCCCTCCTCTGTCCCCGTCTCCGAAGCGAGGCGGAAGAGCCCGCGCAGCGTGCAGTCGCGCTGTTCGGCGGCATCGACGGCCTGCGAGTACTCCTTGAACTTCGCGTAGTCGTTCGCGCGCACGGCCTGGCGGAAGGCGGCGAGCGTCTGCGGCGTCCAGGTGTGGTCTTCCGTTCCCTTGCGGTAGCGGTATTGGCCTCCCTGAGGGAGAAGGGTGGCGGTCGACGGCGCGGCCGCGGCAAGACTCTTGTCGTCTTTCGCGCACTTTCCCGCTTTCCCGCTTTTCTTTTCCACTGCTTCGCAGAGATCTTTCTCGATCTCCGCGAAGCCCTTGCCGCCGACGCGCGAGGGCGTGCCGGGGAAGCAGCGCGCGATGACGTCGGGCGCGAGGCCGACGGCCTCGAAGATCTGGGCCGAGCGGTAGCTCCGCAGGGTCGAGATACCCATCTTCGACATGATCTTGAGAAGCCCCTTGTCCACGGCGTTGACGTAGTTCGCAGCCGCCTGCACGGGGTCGTCCGGACAGAGGGCCGAGACGGTCTCGAGCGCGAGGTAGGGGTTCACGGCCGTCGCGCCGTAGCCGAGGAGGACGGCGAAGTGGTGGACTTCGCGCGCTTCGCCCGACTGGACGATGAGCCCGATCGCGCTCCGGAGGCCCGCATCGACGAGCGCGCGGTTGACGGCGGCGAGAGCGAGCAGGGCCGGCATCGGACGCGCATCCGGGTCGCCGTTCGCCGTGCGGTCCGACAGCACCACGATCTTCGCGCCGGAGCCGACGACCTCGACGGCGCGGCGGGCGAGATTGCCGAGGGCGACTTCAAGCGAGCCGGTGAAGAAGGTCGAGAGCGTCGCCTCGGGGTAGCCCCGGTCGCCGACCTTCGAGAGGCGCGCGAGTTCGTCGTCCGTCAGCACGGGCCGGCGCAGCTTGATGAGCCGCGCGTGCTCCGGCGTCTCGTCGAGGATGTTGCCGCGGTTGCCGATGTAGGTCATGAGCGACATGACGAGCTCTTCGCGGATCGGGTCGATCGGCGGATTCGTGACTTGCGCGAAGAGCTGGTGGAAGAAGTCGAAGAGCGAGCGGCGCTCGTGCGAGCGGCAGGCGAGCGCGGCGTCGTTGCCCATCGAGCCGACCGGCTCCTTGCCGTCGCGCGCCATCGGCCCGAGAATGAGCTCGAGGTCTTCGTCCGTATAGCCGAAGAGCCGCTGGCGGGCGGCGAGGTCGCCGGACACCTTCGACGGGACGATCTCGGTGAAGAGGCCCTGGATCGCGATGCGGTTCTCCTCGACCCAGCGGCGGTAGGGCTTCCGCCGGGCGTAGCGCGTCTTGATCTCGGCGTCCTCGAGCAGACGGTGGTTGGGGAGGTCGAGGTAGATCATCGCGCCCGGCTTGACGCGGCCGTGGCGGACGACGGACTCGGGCGCGATGTCGAGAACGCCCGTCTCGGAGGCGAGGACGAAGAGGTTGTCCCTCGTGAGCGTCCAGCGTGCGGGGCGGAGGCCGTTGCGGTCGAGCGCGGCGCCGGCCGTGAGGCCGTCCGTGAAGGCGACGGCGGCCGGGCCGTCCCACGGCTCCATCAGTGCCGAGTGGTATTCGTAGAAGCCGCGCACGTCATGGCCCATGTAGTACTTCGCGCCCCAGGCCTGCGGCATCAGCATGAGCATCGCGTGCGCGGGGTCGCGCCCCGCCGCGACGAGCAGCTCGAACATGTTGTCGAGCGAGGCCGAGTCGGACTGCCCGTCCCGAATGAGCGGCAGGACTTTCTTCAGGTCGTCGCCGAAGAGCGGCGAGGCGAGGTCTTTCTCGCGGGCCTTGAGGGCGTTGAGGTTGCCTTTGAGGGTGTTGATCTCGCCGTTGTGCGCGAGCATGCGGAAGGGGTGCGCGAGCTCCCAGGTCGGGAAGGTGTTCGTCGAGTAGCGCTGGTGGACGAGCGCGAGGGCCGAGACGAAGGCGGGGTCGGCGAGGTCGGGGTAGAACTTCTCGACCTGCGGCGCGAGGAGGAGGCCCTTGTAGACGACGGTGCGCGTCGAGAACGAGCAGACGTAGCCGTCCTTCAGCTGCTGCTCGATCTCGCGGCGGATGACGAAGAGGCGGCGCTCGCGCGCGGCGGCGTCCGCCGCGTCCTGCGCGCCGTCCGCAAACGAGACGAACAGCTGGCGGATCTTCGGCATCGCGCCGCGCGCGACCGGGCCGACGGCCTCCGGGACGACCGGCACGTCGCGCCAGGCGAGGACGGCGGCCCCGTTGGCCTGCACGATGCGTTCGAAAAGGGCCTCTTCGCCGACGGCGCCGAAGACCATCGCCAGGCCGTACTCGCCTTTCGGCGGCAGATTCGGGACTCGCTGTCGGAAAAAGGCGTCCGGAATCTGGACGAGCAGACCCGCGCCGTCGCCCGTCTCGGGGTCGTTGCCCGTTGCGCCACGGTGCATGAGCCGCTTGAGGACCGTGAGGCCGTGCGCGACGATGTCGTGCGAGGCGACGTTGTCGAGGCTCGCGACGAGCCCGACGCCGCAGGCGTCGTGTTCAAAGTGGCGGTCGTAGAGGCCGGGTTTCCGTGCGTCAGTTTCCATGATAATCTCCTTCGGGGGAGAGATTGCAAAGGCCGTGCCATCGGTTGGCTTGCCCATGAACGCCGGTCGGATTACATGACGTGTAATGTCCTCTCGGACGGGCTTACACTTCCCCTGCCCTTGGCCGCCTGTTGCGTGTCCTATTTGGCGGAAGCCCCTCGCGACCAATTGCCGGACGAGACGTATGCGCTGCAGGCGCGGATTGACGCATTGGCGGCGTCCGGCGGCGGCGAACTGGTCATCGGGCCGGGCGTTCATCGCACGGGTACGCTGTTCTTCCGTCCGGGCGTCAACCTGCGCATCGAGAAGGGAGGCGTCCTCGTGGGGTCGGATGCGGCGGCGGCCTATCCGATTCGGGAGACACGCATTGAGGGCGAGACGTGCGACTACTATCCGGCTCTCATCAACGCCGACCGGTGCGACGGGTTCCGGATCTTGGGCGAAGGCGTCGTCGATGGACACGGCCTGCCGACCTGGCGTGCGTTCTGGAAGGCGCGGGAGGCGAATCCGTGTTGTCTCAACAAGGAGCCGGGCCTGGTGCGTCCGCGTCTCCTGTACGTCTCGAACTCGGCGGACGTCGACGTCAGCGGCGTGACGTTCAAGAATTCGAAATTCTGGACGACACACTTCTACAACTGCCGGAACGTGCGCGTGCGCGACTGCGCGATTCGTGCGGAGATTCTGGAGGGCGTGAAGGGCCCGTCAACGGACGCGATCGACATCGACCGCTGCCAGGGCTTCGTCGTCTCCAACGTCGTCATGGACGTCAACGACGATGCCGTGGTCATCAAGGGCGGCAAGGGCCCGTGGGCGAAAAGGTCGCGCGCCGCGCGCTGGCGCGTCTGGCGGAGATCGGCTGGTGCGAGTCGCGGCGTGGCACACGGTCGGTCGTCGCCGATCGCGGCCGGAACTTTCGCGGACATGTGCTGTTCTACCTTGCCGAGACGGTCTTCGGCTTCCATGCGGCGCGGCTGGTGGCGGCGCTTCGCTCGCAGCTGTTGAAGGCGAATTATCGCCTGACGGCCATTTCGGCCGACGACTTGAAGAAGGACGGCTCCAGCCAAAACCTGTCCGAGAGCCTTCAGGAGCATTGGGATCTCGTCATTGAGATGGGCACCCGCCCCGGCTCGCGCGCGGCGATCGAGCGCGCGGGTTGGCCGTTCCTCGTCTTGGGGGACGGCGGTCGCCGTTGCACGCCGTCCGACGCCGCGAACTACATCGGGCGGATCGTGTTGTGGAACGGCCTTGCCGTGCCCGAGTTCGTCGCGGCCTTTGCCGCGAGGTGGCGCAGACGCGCCACCAGCAAAACCCGACGCGCCACCAGCAAAACCCGATGCATTGCCGGCAGAACCCTTGCAATCGGCAAAGCCCGATTTCCCCCGGAAACCCTTGCCCTTGGCAAGGCTCGGTTTCTTTTCGGCCAAGCCACGGCCAAGCGCACGCCAAAGCGGGGCAAGAGGGCGGGTTACGAAAGCCCAGTGCGGGCGAGGTCGATCATTTCATGGCAGCGATGGTAAAGTTCGGCGCGTGTCGGCTGGCGAGGCGTCGCCTCGTAGAGCGAGAGAAAGAGCATGCGCCCTTGGGCGCAGAAACGCTCCTTCTCGCGCGACGGATGCCAGCGCGGGCCGAAGCCTTCGGACGAGAGGACAATCAGCCCTCCGCCCGCGCGGGCGATGGCGTTGCCGCACGCCTTTTCAAGCGGGCTCATGAAGGTTGAAACGCCCGCTCCGCCTGGCCCGATGCGCCTCGCCGCCGTGAGAAGCGCGTTCCATTCGCGCGAGCCTTCCGCCGTTGCGCGATGCCCCTTGAAAGGCAGGAGAACGGGCAACTCGAGAAGCGCGCGGTTGCCGTAGGCGAACCAGCGGCGGCCGAGAAACGCGACTTCGCTCACGCGCCCGAAATACTGCGCGTGGACGCGGCGCTCCCAGGCGCGCGCGGCATTCTCGCGAATGTAGCGGCGAAAGGCGGCGAGCTGGCCCTCTTTCTTCACGATCCAATCATGCCAATCGCGCTCGAAAAGGGGCGGGGGAGGCGTTTCGCGGCTGAGGCCGCGAGGTTGCGGGGGAGGCGTTTCGCGGCTGAGGCCGCGAGGTTGCGCAGACGCGCAACCAGCAATACTCTCGCCACCAGCAATACCCTCGCCACCAGCGATACCCTCGCCACCAGCGATACCCTCGCAGCCAACAATACCCTCGCCGTCGGCAAAACCTGGTGCGCGGGTTTTGCCTGTCGCGGCGTCGGCCGCGACAATCTGCCAATAGGCATTGCGAAGGGCCTTGGCGAGCTGGCTGACCAGCACCCCCAGCGAGACGCGATCGGGCGTGTCGCGAATCTTGATGAGCAGGTGAAGATGATCTGGCATCACGACGAAGGGCGAAATTGCCTCGCAGCAGCGCCATTTCGCGGGAAAGCCTCGGATAACCGCCTCGAACGCGCGCGTGAGCCTGTTTGCGACCACCCCCTCTGGCCCAATCTCGGAAAGCGCCGCCAGCCCCTTGCGTCGCTTCAAGGTGACCATATAGAAAAACGGTGACTTGTAGTCGAAGCCTGGCAATCGATGCATGGCGAATCCTCCCTGTTCCTCGATGGCGGTTGGCGAAGGGACACTAGCGTCGGGCATTATATCATTTTCATTTTCGGGGAAACGCCCCCATCGACTCTTGGAGACCGATCTGACACCTGAAGAATCCCTCTTTTCGAAGCCGCTTCCCCTTCTCTTGGATTAGGGGCCCCGCTACTATGCGGACGAGGCGGACTTGCCCGGCGACCAGGGCGCGCAGAGCGAGATCTACAAGACCGAGAAGCTGCTGCTGAAGTTCGTCCGGGCGCGCGGCGTCGAGTGGCTGATGGGCGCGGCGACCAACGAGGCCGGGTTCATCGGCTGGAACGAGGAGAAGAACAGCCAGGTCGTCGGAAACCAGGGCGGCGAGCCGCTGCGCCGCGTTCGGCTGTCGCAGAACTACTATCTCGGCGTCTACGAGGTCACGCAAGACCAGTACCGGCGCGTGACGGGGCAGAACCCGTCGGCGTTCGCCGACGCGGACGACAGCGCGCTTCGTCCCGTCGAGAACGTCTCCTACAACCTGCTGCGCGACAGCACGTCGAAGGGCTGGCCGGCGGGCGGGTTTGACGGCGTCGGCGGCATTCTCGCGAAGGCCCGCGCCGTGACGGGGCTGCGGCTCGACCTGCCGACGGAAGCCCAGTGGGAGTTCGCGTGCCGCGCGGGCACGGGCAGTCCGTTCGCCGGCAACCGCACAATCTCCGGCGCGGCGAGACGCGGGCGATCGGATCGCGTTCCGGCATCCGCGACGACTGGGAGGGCGAGCCCGGCGTGATGGTGTCCTTCGGCGCCCGCGCCGACGAACGGCGGGGCGCGGTATTCGGCGGCGTCCTCTGCTGGAGCGGCATCTGGGCGATCTCGGCGCGGCGCTGATGACGCAGGGCGTGCCGTTTTTCCTCACGGGCGACTACGATTCGCTGGTTCTCGTCCTTCAGTGACGTACGGTCGGGGTTGCGGGGAAGGGGCGCGTATGGTATACTTCACGCCCGTTTGCCCCGCGTGGGGTCAGATGATGTGTAGTTGACGGGTTCACCCGGGTTGTGAAAGGAAACCTATGAACAAGTTGATGACAGTTGTCGCGGCGTCCGTTTGCGCCGTTTCGCTCTCCGCCGTTGCTGCGGAGGATTCCCCGGACGCCGATCGCGTGGCGGCGGAGGCTGCCGACGCGGAGGAGACCGCGCTCTTCGAGGCCGGCTTCGACTTCGACTTCCTGAGCGCCTACGTCTGGCGCAACGCCGTGCAGACCGACGAGCTGGTCATGCAGCCGTGCGTCTGGGCCGACCTCACGCGCTTCGAGCCGTTCTGGGCCGGGTTCTCGATCTGGCAGAACTACGGCCTCACGGACCGGCGCCGCGCCATCTACCGTCACGGCCTCGACGAGACGGACTACAACGTCCACGTCGGCGCGACGGTCTGGTCGAGCGACGACGAGGACTGGTCGCTTGACCTGGAGCTCGGCCACGACTGGTACACCTACCAGGGCGTGCGCGGCGACCTGCGCGCGGACTATCCGGACACGCGCGAAGTCTACGTGAAGGCGACGTTGTCCAATCCGGTCGTGGACGTCTACGGCCAGGCGAGCTGGATGTACGACGACTTCGGCGCGTGCCGGCAGGCCCTCCACTACGAGCTGGGCTTCAACAAGGAGGTCGAGCTGTGCGACGCGCTGACCGTCGGCGCCGACTGGAACGTGAACTTCGGCGACGGCCGGTATCTCTCGTTCCTGTACGGCGGCACGGCGAGCGGGGCGTACTACCATGCGGACGAGGACGAGACGTACGACGACTACGACGGTGCGTCGGGCGGGTTCGGCGGCACGACGCTGAAGGTCTACCTGACGTATGCCGTCACGGACTGGCTCTCGGTCGGCGCGACGCTGGCCTACACGGGCGTGCTGAGCCAGCCCTACCGCGACGCGATCGGCGCGCAGGGGGCGGACTACGGCTTCGGCGAGAACGCGGGCGCCTCCTATCCCCGCGACCTCCTCTGGGGCGGGCTGTCCCTCAAGGTCTCCTACTGATCCGCTCGGATTTGGTATAATGCCCCGAACCAGTCTTCACATTCGGAGGAACCCATGTCGCTGAACATCGTCACCCGCATCGACAACCGCGTCCGCGTCCGCAACGTCCTCATGTCCGTCTCGGACAAGACGGGGCTGGAGGCGTTCGTGCCCGCGCTCGTGAAGGCGTGTCCGGGCGTGAAGATCTACTCGACGGGCGGGACGTACGCGAAGGTGAAGGAAATCCTCGGCGACGCGGCGGCGGCGACGCTCGTCTCGGTCTCCGACTACACGGGCCAGCCGGAGATGCAGGGCGGTCTCGTGAAGACGCTCGACTTCAAGATCTACCTCGGCCTCCTCTCCGAGACGTACAACGACGCGCACCAGGCGGACCTCCGGCGGCTCGCGGCGCATCCGTTCGACATGGTGGTCGTGAACCTCTATCCCTTCCGCGAGACGGTCGCGCAGACGGGCGTGACGCCGGAGATGGGGCGCACGAACATCGACATCGGCGGGCCGTGCATGGTGCGCGCGTCGGCGAAGAACTACCTGCGCGTCGCGTCCGTGACGGATCCGCTCGACTATCCCGGCCTCGTCAACGAGCTGGCGGCGCACGGCGGCACGCTGGGCCTCGACACGCGCTTCCGGCTCATGAAGAAGGCGTTCGCCCACACGGCCGAGTACGACACGGCGATCGCGCGCTTCTTCTCGACGCGCACGTGGGAAGAGGTCAAGGGCACGTACGCGACCGAGGGCGGGTTCTCTCTGTTCGAGGCGTTCAAGCGGCTGCGCCGGGAGCAGCCCGGCGCGCCCGCGTTCCTCGTCACGTCGGGCGACCGTTCGCTTCCGATCTGCTGGCGGCAGTTCACGGACGACATCGACCTCGTCGTACGTCTCGTGCGCCGCTATGCGCCGGGCGAGAAGGTCGCGCTCCTCGGCGAGAACTCCTACGAGTGGTTCGTCGCGCACGCGGCGATCATGTTCGCGGGCGCGACGGTGATTCCGGTGGACGTGAACCTGACGCCGGAGGAGATCGCCGCGCGCATCCGCTTCACCGACGCGAGCGTCCTCGTCTACTCGGCCCTCCACTGCGAGAAGGCGCACGCGGTGCGCGCGCTCTGTCCAGACCTCAAGACGGGCGGCTTCGGATCGATCAAGACGGAACGCTTCCTCGACAAGGTGCGCGGGCTCCTCCAGCCGCAGGCGAGCGTCTGGGACGCGGACGGGGTCGACGTCTCGCGCGTCTCCATGATCATGTTCACGAGCGGCACGACGAGCGAGCCGCGCGGCGCGGAGCTGACGCTCGCCGGCATCGAGGCGTTCGTCTCGTCGTATGCCGCCGCGCTTGCGGTGAAGCCGGGCGACCGCTCGCTCATGCTCCTGCCGCTCCACCACATCTATGGCTGCTGCGCGTCGTACTTCTTCCTCTCGCAGGGCGTCGCGCTCGGCGTCTGTCCCGACTTCCGCCGCGTCTACGACGCCGTGGAGCGCTTCCGCGTGAACGTCCTCGCGCTCGTGCCGGCGCTCGCCGACCTCCTCTCGAAGAAGATCGCGCAGCGCGGCGCGACGGCCGAGGCGGCGTTCGGGCAGCCGCTCGACTGGATCCTCGTCGGCGGCGCGCCGATGTCGCCGTGCGCCTACGACCGGCTCGCGGCGCAGGGCGTCAAGGTGTTCGGGGCCTACGGCCTCACCGAGACGACGGCGATCTACTCGGTCGGGCCGTCGACGGTCGCGCCGCAGGCCGGGTGCGCGGGCCGCGTCGCGCAGTGTCCTGACCTCGAGACGAAGGTCTCCGAGACGGGCGAGCTGCTCCTGCGCGGGCCGGCCGTGATGAAGGGCTACTACAAGATGCCGGAGAAGACGGCGCAGGTCATCGACGCGGACGGCTGGTTCCACACGGGCGACGTCGGGCGCATCGACGCGGACGGCTCCGTCTGGATCACGGGGCGCCTCTCGCGCACGATCGTCCTGTCGAGCGGCAAGAAGGTCGCGCCGGAGGAGATCGAGGCGCGCATCCTCGCGCTGCCGGGCGTCTGCGAGGCCGTCGTCTCGGGCGAGGGCGAGACGCGCGAGATCCGGGCCGAGGTGTACGGCGAGGCGTCCGAGGACGCGATCCGCCGCGCGATCGGCGAGCTGAACCTGACGCTTCCCGTCTACAAGCGGGTGAAGACGGTCGTCGTGCGCGCGACGCCGTTCCCGCGCACGTCGTCCGGCAAGATCAAGGTCTGAACGCGCGCGGCGAAAGGGAGCTGAAGAGGTGAAGAATGACAATCCGCTGCGGTCGCGGAAGGCCGAGTGGCTCGTGACGGCGCCGAGCTTCCTGTGGCTCGCGCTCTTCTTCGCGGTGCCGGCGGTCATCGTCCTGGCGTTCACGTTCCACGGGCACGACGCCTCCGGCGGCGTCGGCGACTGGTCGATGGCGACCTGGCGCGAGCTCGTTGATCCGGACTATCCGGCGATCGTCTGGAACACGCTGCGGATTTCCTTCGAGATCACGCTCTGGTCGATCGTCCTCGCGCTTCCCTGCGCGTACGCGATCGCCCGCATGAGCCCGAAGTGGCGGGCGGTCATCGCCGGGGCGATCATGCTGCCGTTCTGGACGAGCTTCGTCGTGCGCGTCTTCGCGTGGAAGACGATGCTCCATCCCGACGGCTGGCTCCAGGCCTGCTACCTCGTCTGGCTGCGGACGCGCGAGTGGCTCTTCGACTGGCTGCCGGGCTTCCTCCAGCAGTTCCTCGTCTGGATCGGCTTCGCCTCCGCCGGGCACGTCGATCCCGCGAGCTCGACGATCCTCGACTCCGAGGCGGCGGTCGTCCTCGTCTCGGTCTACTCGTTCCTGCCGTTCGCGATCATGCCGATCTACTCGGCGGCGGAGAAGTTCGACTTCGCGCTCTTGGAGGCGGCGCGCGACCTCGGCGCGAAGAACTTCTACGCCTTCCGCAAGATCTTCATCCCCGGCGTCCGACAGGGCGTCGTCTCGGCGATTCTCATGGTCTTCATCCCCGCCGTCGGCTCCTACGTCATACCGCAGATGCTCGGCGGCACGGACTGCGTGCTGATCGGCAACAAGATCTTCATGCGCGCGATCCAGAACCGCAACATTCCGCACGCGAGCGCGCTCGCGACGCTGATGGCCGTCTCGGTCCTCGTGCCGCTCGCGCTCGTGATGTGGTGGCGCAAGCGGCAGGACGCGCGCGACCGCAAGCGGCTCGACGCGCAGACGGCGCGGCTTCTCGTCTCGGGAGGCGGCCAATGAAGCGCTCGCTCTTTTCCGTCGCCGTGCTCGGCTTCGTGCTTGCGTTCCTCTACGTGCCGATCCTGCTTGTCGTCGCGTACGGGTTCGTTCCGAACGGCACGGCGATGAGCTTCTTCGACGCGCAGGGCCGCTTCCTCGGGCTGACGGCGAAGTGGTACGAGCAGATCTTCGCGGGCAGCTACGCGGTGAAGGCCCTGCTGGAGAGCTTTTGGCTCTCGCTCACGATCGCGGGCCTCGCGACGGTCGTCTCGTGCGTCCTCGGCACGACGGCCGCGCTCGCGCTCCATCGCTGGAAGGGGCGGCTCCAGAGCGTCCACCACGCGCTCGTCTACACGCCGCTCGTGATGCCCGACATCCTGATCGGCATCTCGCTTCTCATGCTTTTCGTTGCGGCGAAGGTCGACTGCGGGTTCTGGACGATTCTCATTGCGCACGTGACGTTCTGTGTCTCGTACGTCGTCATGACCGTCCTCGCGCGCCTCCAGGACTTCGACGACCGCATCGTCGAGGCGGCCTACGACCTCGGCGCGGGGCCGTGGTACACGTTCTTCAAGGTCGAGCTGCCGATTCTCCTGCCCGGCATCGTCGCGGGCGGGCTCCTGGCCTTCACGCTCTCGATCGACGACGTCGTCATCACGTCGTTCGTGAACGGCGCGGGCACGAATACGTTCCCGACGTACGTCAGCTCCATGACGAAGCATTCGCGCAACCTGCCGAGCGTCTTCGCGCTCTCGACGCTCATGCTGCTCTTCACCTGCGCGCTCGTCGGCGTCTCGAAGTTCCTGACGGGCATGGCCCCCGCCGCCCGACGGCACTGAGGCCGTTTCCAGACTGATCGGAGCGCATCCCGTCCATGCGAGAACAGCCACGAGTCGGGATCATGGTCGAGCGGAACCGCGCGCACGGGCGCGGCGTCCTGGAGGGCATCGCCGACTACCAGCTGCGGGAGACGTCGTGGCGCGTCGAGCTCGTCGCGCGTGCCGACCTCCTGAAGCCGGCGTTCGTCGCGGGCTTCGACGGCCTCATCGTGCGCGTGATGGACAACGCGCTCGCCGATGCGCTGGTCGCCTCCCGCAAGCCCGTCGTCGACACCTATGGCCGACTCGACGACAACCCGCTCCCCTCGATTCGGCTGGACGATGCGGCAATCGGCGAGCTGGCGGCCGAGGCCTTTGCCGATCGCCACTTCAAGAACTGCGCCTACTGCGGCTTCCCCTCGATCCGCTTCTCGGCCGCGCGCGGGCGGGCCTTCGCGGCGAGCGTCGCACGGCGCGGCGGGACGTGCGCGGTCTATTCGGCCGAGGGGGTTCGCGGGTTCTCGGATCGGATGTTCCTTTGCGAGGACACCGAGAACGTCCTCGACGCGCGGGCGCTCACGGCCTGGGTGAAGGCGCTTCCCAAGCCCGTTGCGGTCTTCTGCTGCAATGACCTGCGCGCCCTGCAGCTGCAGCGCGTCTGCCGGCGGGCGAACCTCGACCTCACGCGCGACCTCTCGATTCTCGGCGTGGACAACGACATTGTCCTCTGCACCTTCTCGAACCCCTCGCTGTCAAGCATCGACACCGACCCGCGCGCGCTCGGCTGGACGGCGGCCGAGATGCTGGACGAGCAGATGCGTGCGGGCCGTGTGCGAAGGGCCGTCTCGGTTCGGCATCCGCCTCGCCGTGTCGTCGAGCGCATGTCAATGCACGTCTATCCGTTCCAGACGCCCTGGCTGGCGGAGGCCGTCGAGTACATTCGGCAGAACCTCGCATCGGGCGTGACGGCGGCGTCCGTCGTGAAGCACATCGGCTATTCGCATCCGACGGTCGCCCAGGCGTTTGCCGCCGAGCTGGGGCATCCGATCAAGAAGGAGATCCTCTGCCAGCGCAACCGCCTGGCCGCACGGCTCCTGCAGGAGACGTCCTGTTCGGCGAGCGAGATCTCCGCCCGCTGCGGCTATCGGTCGCCGCAGTATTTCTCGCACTGCTTTGCCGAGGCGTTCGGGCAGACGCCCGACGCCTGGCGGAAGGCGAAGGTCGGCCGTCCGGCGTAGCCTCCTCGGATTTTCGCGGGCTGATGCGTGCCGACCGCGCGGTTTTTTCAGGAATTGCAATCTGTTTTTCAGGAATTGCAATTTACGTGGCGTCGGCGTGCGTGTATAATGTCCGACCAGAATGCGCGAAGTCTTTTCCTACGTCATTGGTCTCGGCGCGGCGGTGATGATGCCGGTCATCTTCACCGCGCTGGGCGTCTGTATCGGTCTCCGACTCTCGAAGGCCCTGAAGTCGGGGCTTCTCGTGGGCGTTGGCTTCGTCGGTCTCGGCGTCGTGACGGTGCTGCTGACGACGAACCTCGGCCCGGCGCTGAAAGGGGTGACAGACCTCTACGGGCTCGACCTGCCGGCCTTCGACCTTGGCTGGCCGGCGGCGGCGGCCGTTGCCTACTCCTGCGCGGTCGGCGCGTTCATCATTCCCGTCTGCCTGGGCGTCAACGTGCTGCTGCTCGTCGTCCGGGCGACGCGCACGGTCAACATCGACCTCTGGAACTACTGGCACTTCGCGTTCCTCGGCGCGATGGTCTTCTTCGCGACCGGCTCGCTCGGCTGGGCGTTCTACGCGGCCATCGTCCTCTACGTCATCACGCTCTGCCTCGCTGACTTCACGGCGAAGGGCTTTCAGTCCTTCTACACGGGCATGGACGGTATTTCCATTCCCCAGCCGTTCTGCCAGAGCTTTACGCCGTTCGCCGTCGCGATCGGGTGGCTTCTCGACCGTGTGCCCGGCTTCGCGAAGCTCGACATCGACGCGGAGGGCCTGAAGCGGAAGTTCGGCCTTCTCGGCGAGCCGCTCTTTCTCGGCGTCGTCGTCGGTTGCGGCATTGGCGCGCTGGCGTGCGGGAGCCTGCGCGGCGTCGTCGATTCGATTCCGTCGATCCTGAAGCTTGGCGTCACGGTCGGCGCGGTGATGGAGCTCATTCCCCGCATCACGGCGCTTTTCATCGAGGGGCTGAAGCCCATCTGCCAGGCCGTGCAGGAGAAGCTTGTGGCGCGCTTCGGCGGGAAGGCTGCGTTTTCCATCGGCATGAGCCCCGCGCTCGTCATCGGGCATCCGACGACGCTCGTCGTTTCGATTCTCCTCATGCCCGTGATTCTCTTTCTCTCGGTCGTCCTGCCGGGCAACGAGTTCCTGCCGCTTGCGTCGCTCGCCGGGCTGTTCTATCTCTTCCCGTGCGTGCTGCCGATCACGAAGGGAAACGTGGCGAAGACGTTCGTCGTGGGGCTTGTCGCGCTCGTCTGCGGACTCTTCTTCGTCACGAACCTGACGCCCGCGTTCACGAAGGCGGTCGCGGCGGCGAACTGCGACGGCATCGCCGTTCCTCCGGGCTTCTCGGGCGGCGCGGCCTTGGACTTCGCGTCGGCCTTCTGGTGCTGGTCGATCTACCATCTTGTCGTCTCGTTCAAGTGGATCGGCACGGCGTTGGCGGGCATGCTGGCGCTGGCGCTGTGCGCGGTCAATGCCGTGCGAATTCGAAAGGGGAGGGAATGAAAGGTCTGGTCGTTTGGCGGTTTGGTCGTTTGGCGGTTTGGTCGTTCGGATGCTGGGGCGTTTGGGCGTTGCGGACGTCGTCTGCCTGGGCGGCCTGCGGGGTGGCGCCGGAGCGGTGCGACGACTTCTTCTGGGAGAACGACAAGGTCGGCTTCCGCGCCTATGGGCCGCGTGACCCCCATTTCTGGAGCGGCATTGACGTCTTCAACAAGGGCCATGTCGAAGACGAGGTCGAGAAGCTCTTGCGCGGCAAGGACGCCTGCGGGGCCTGGCATAACCTCGCGACGCTCAAGGGCGGCGTCCGCACGTTCGATAACTACACGATGGGCGCTTCGCGCGGCGTCGGCGGCGTGGCGTTCTGGGGCGACGGCGAATGGAAGACGTATCCGAACTGGGTGACGAGCGAGGTCTTGCCCGCGCCGGACGGGGCGCTTGCCTTCACGCTCGTCTATCCGGCGTTTGCCGGCGCGGGGAAGATGACGTGCCGCATCACGATGAAGCGCGGCGAGCGCTTCTTCCGCAATGACGTTTCCTTTGAGAGGGCGTTTCGCGGTGACTTCCGGGCGGGGCCGGGGCTCGATCTGGATCCGCAGCGAGGGCACAGGGGCTCGCTCGTTGAGGAGCCGGGGCTCGTCTCGCTTTTCGAGGACGAGAAGCTCGACGCGAAGGGCAATCCTGAAGGCTCAACGATGGCGGCGATTGTCGTGGCTGACCCGTCGGCGGTCGAGGTGCGCACGGATCACCTGAACTGCCGTGTGCTCGCGTTCAGGAAGAAGAGCTTCACCTACTGGGCTGGCGCGAGCTGGTCGGGCGCGGGCGAGATCGTGACGTCCGAGGCCTGGCACGCGCACGTGAGGAATTTCCAGGAAGAAATCATGAAAGGAATCAGATGAACATCATGGCCCTGATGCTGGCAACCGCAGTCAACGTCACCGTGCAGACGGCGACACATCCGGACGACTTCAAGACGTTCGACACGGCGAAGATCCGCAGCCGTTTCGTGATGGAGAAGGTGATGGCGCCGGACGAGATCAACCTCACCTACACGCTCTACGACCGCCTCGTCTACGGCGGCGCGATGCCGGTCGCGCGGGAGCTGGCGCTGGAGCCCTTCTCGGAGCTGAAGGCCGCGCACTTCCTCGACCGCCGCGAGCTGGGCGTCGTCAATGTCGGTGGCCCAGGCGTCGTTACCGTGGACGGCGAGGCGTTTGCGCTCGCCTTCAAGGAGGCGCTTTACGTCGGACGCGACAAGAAGTCTGTCGCGTTCAAGTCGCTCGATGCGCAGAACCCGGCGAAGTTCTACCTCAACTCGGCGCCGGCGCACAAGGCTTACGTGACGCAGCGCGTCACGTCCGACCAGTCCTGCGCGAAGCCAGGGTATACGATCGGCAACTTCATCAGGGCCGGCAAGCCGGAGGAGTCGAACGACCGCATCATCAACCAGCTCATCGTCGCGCCCGTCCTCGCGAAGGTTCCGGGCGGCGGTTGCTGCCAGCTGCAGATGGGGTTGACGGAACTGAAGCCGGGCAGCGTCTGGAACACGATGCCGCAGCACGTCCACAACCGCCGCATGGAGGTCTACTTCTACTTCAACGTCCCGGACGGGCAGGCGATCTGCCACCAGATGGGGCGTCCGCAGGAGCAGCGGCTCGTCTGGCTGCACGGCGAGCAGGCGATCACGGCGCCGGAGTGGAGCGTTCACTCGGCGGCGGGCACGGCGAACTACATGTTCATCTGGGGCATGGGCGGCGAAAACCTCGATTACGGCGACATGGACAAAATCCGAATCACGGAAATGAAATGAAGGAGAATAATATGATACTCGATCAGTTCAAGCTGGACGGCAAGGTCGCCGTCGTCACGGGAGCGGGACGCGGAATCGGCCAGGCCTACGCCCTCGGCCTCGCGGAGGCGGGCGCGGACGTCGCGGCCGTCGACGTCATTCCGATGGACGAGACGCTGGCGGTGATCCGCAAGCTCGGCCGCCGGGCGATCGGCCTCAAGGCCGACCTCGCGAAGGGTGAGAGGGAGGCGCCGAAGATCGTTGCGAAGGTCGTGAAGGCGCTGGGACGCCTCGACATCCTCGTCAACAACGCGGGCATCATCCGCCGCGAGCCGTTCACGGAACACTCGGCGAAGAACTGGAACGATGTCATCGCGATCAACCTCTCGACGCCGTTCTTCCTTTCGCAGGCGGCGGCGCGGCAGATGGCTGCGCAGGGGCAGGGCGGCAAGATCATCAACATCGCGTCGATGCTCTCGTTCCAGGGCGGCATCCTCGTGCCGGGCTACGCGGCCTCGAAGGGCGGCATCAAGTCGCTCACGATGCTCATGGCGAACGAGCTCGCGAAGGACGGCATCCGCGTGAACGCGATTGCGCCGGGCTACATCGCGACGGCGAACACCGCGCCGATCCGGGCAGACCGGAAGCGCAACCAGGCGATCCTCGACCGCATCCCCGCCGGGCGCTGGGGCACGCCGGACGATCTCAAGGGCCTCTGCGTCTTCCTCGCGTCCCCGGCCTCGGACTATGTGACGGGCGCCACCTACGCCTGCGATGGCGGCTGGCTCGCGCGGTAGGGGATGATGCTTGTCTGAACCTTGGCAAAGTGGTCGGCAGTTGCAGAAACGCATCATTATTTCAAATATGGCGGGCGCGAGTTTGCGATGGGGTCGAATTTTCAGAAAACGCAATCGCTTTTTCAGGAACTGCAATTTACTTTTCGCCGCCGCAGGTGTATACTACACAATATGGAAACAGTCCTTGTCGTTGTCCTTGCCGTCTGCGGTGTGTGCCTGAGTGCCGGTGCCGCGTCCGAAGCCCAGCTCAAGGCGAGACTCTCGGATGTCTTCGTGAAGGCTTCCGCGCACTACCGCGCGCTGGACGCGGCAGCGACGCCGCTCATGCGGGACGCGAGCGGAAGGCCGCGCGTGCCGCATGGTTGGTTGAAATGGAAGACCGGAAAGGACGAGCTCGACATGCGCGAGATCTACTGGTGGACGTCCGGCCACTTTCCCGGTTCGCTCTGGCTTCTCCACGAGGCGACGGGCGAGGCCTACTTCCGCAGCCGCGCGACGGCGTGGACGGAGTTGCTGCGCCCGGTCGCCGACTATGACGGCAACCATGACATCGGCTTCATGATGTACTGCTCCTTCGGCAACGCGCGGCGCATCCTCAAGACCGACCGCTACGACGACTTGCTCGTGCAGACGGCTGAAACGCTCTCCCGGCGCTACGAGCCGTCCCTTGGACTGATCCGCAGCTGGGGCGATATCGCGGACCGCGACCACTTCCTCGTCATACCCGACAACCTGATGAACCTCGAACTGCTGGAGGTGGCCTCGAAGATTTCGGGGAATCCGCGCTTCGACGCGATTGCGCGGGGTCATGCGACGAAGACGCGACAGAACCACTTCCGCGCCGATGGCGGCACTTACCACGTCCTCGACTACGACCAACGGCCGGGCTTTCTCGGTTCGGTACAGGATATCAGGCGCGGACAGGGCCTCTCCTGCCGGACGGCGTGGAGCCGTGGGCAGAGCTGGGCGATCTACGGCTACGCCATGATGTACCGCGAGACAAAGGATCCGGCGTATCTCGCCTTCGCCCAGAGGGTGGCGGACTTCGCGATCGGCCATCCCGGCATGCCTGCGGACGGCATCCCATACTGGGACTTTGGCGCGCCTGGCGAGGAGCGCGACAGCTCCGCCGGCGCGGTCATGGCGTCGGCACTCCTGGAACTTGCGGACTTCGTCGGCGGCGCGAAGGGCGCGGCGTACCGGGCGTTCGCCGTGAAGCAGCTTCTCGCGCTCGCCTCACCCGCCTACTTCTCGGAAGGCGACGAGATTGGTCACTGGCTGCTCAAGCACGGCGTCGGACACAAGCCCGGCGACTCGGAGATCGACACACCGCTCAGCTACGGCGACTACTACTTCCTGGAGGCGCTGCTCCGCTTCCGCGCATCCGTCTCCATGTAATCCACCAAATCCATGTTAAAGCGAAAGGATAAGACCATGGCAAGAAAGACAAGACCTCTCCAATGGAGCCTAATCCTCGGAGCCTTCTGTGCGACACTGTCGTGCCCGTGCGCAGCGGCGGAGGTCACGTTGCAGCAGGACAACATGAAGGATTTTGACGGCAGCGGCGCGTTTGTCGGCTTTGGCAAGGGGACGGCCTATGCGAAGACCTGGGCGAGCCTTGACGGCCATGGCTATTGGAACGGGGCCGTCGACGCGATTTCGGCAGGGCACGACTATGTGATTGGCTCGGGGCGCGTCCTGCGCACGCCCGCATCCGTGACGGCGGACACGTTCAAGGGCGACAGCCTCATCCTGCGGGGCGGAAGTCTTGTCTCGTATTCGCGCCGCGACTGCATCCTGGACTTCAAGACGCTGCGCGTGGAAGCCGATGCGAGCGTCAGCAGCTATACGGGCGCCTCGTCCGCGCAAGACGTTTCGGACAGCGCGCACAGCGCGATGAAGATCGGCGGAGTCTTTGATCTCGCGTCCTCCATGGTGACGCTCGCTTGCGGGGAAAACCGCAACACGGGCATGGAGGTCTCTGGCGAGCTGAAGGGCGAGTCGGCGGCGCGCGTTGTCGTTTCGGGAAACACGAAGAACTGGACGCCTGTCTCGGAGACCTGCTCGCTGTCTCGCCAGAATGTCCTGATCCGCCCGCGCTTGGCGCTGAAAGGGAAGACAGACGGTTTCAAGGGCCAGATCCGGATGGGCGACCGCACACGCCTTCTGATTGGCTCTTCGGGGGTGGCCGGCGACGGCAGCTCCGTCGAGCTGGCGGGGACGGATCTGCCGGGTGACGCCGCGATCATCGCGTCCGCTGGCGCGGACATCAAGCCGTCGGTCGCTACGCTGACGCTGGGGAAGAACGCCCTGGTCGAAGTGCCGACGGACGCGGCGCGAAACGCCGGTGCCCTGACGGTGACGCGCGCCCTGACGTACACGGCTCCCGTGCAGGTTGCCGTCTCGACGATGCCCGCGTCCGACGCGGCGTTCAAGATTCCCGTCCTGACGCTGGCGTCGGGCGCCGAGGGTGCGCTGAATGCGGACGATTTCACGTTCGTAGGGACTCTTGACGGGGCGTTTGGGGCCTTTGCCGGGTTCGCGGTCGAAACGACGGACGCGGGCGAGAAGACGCTCGTTGCCAGCTTCCGCAGGGTTGTCGAGCAGGTTCAGTCCATGACCGGCGGCGACGGCAAGACCTACCCGCAGACATGGGATGAGATGGCCACATTCACGCATGACGGGCAAGAGGGACACTATTGGAGCGACAACGCGCCGATTGGCGAGGGCAAGGCCTACCGCGCGACAATGGGGCTACGCATTCCTGGAAAGTCGGGAGTCCTTGCGACGAATGTCTTTCCGGGCGCTTCGCTCTGCATTTCCAAGGAGGCCTTCGTCGCGAACTGGGGCTTTCCCCTGTCGGCCTCGCCCGCCCTGTCCGTCTGCGAGATCGCCGACTTGCGGATGTGCGACGGCACGGTTCTCGCCAACTGGGCCTGGGTTGGCGGCGACGAACGCATTTACGCGACGCTGGCGGGCCGGCTGACGATCGACGGCACGGTCTTCGTCAGGTTCCTGGACAACACGCGCAACGGCTTGAACATTGCGTCGCGCATCGTGGGCGACGAGAACGCGAAACTGTCCGTCGAACCGTCGACGGATCCCGCTGAAGGACCGGGGCGCAGCACCTCGCGCGAATACCTGGGGGATGTGCGGATCGCTGGGGACGCCAGCGGTTTTCGCGGAACGGTGGAGACGACGGTCAGCAACATTCTTACGGTCTCCTCCTATCCGGGGACGCTTGTCGCGAAGACAGGCGCGATCGTCCGGACCTTTGGCGTGACATCGACGACCGAAATTCAGGTCGGCTCGTTTGAGGACGGAACGGAGATCGAGGCCCCGTGCGATTTCGCCAACGGAACGGCCGGATGCCTCGTGTTCGCGAAGGCGTTCTCGGCGGCGGGCCGGTTGCGCATTCGCCCGACGGGAACGCCGCGCCCGCTGAAGGGCGGGCGGGTTTCTCTGCCGCTCCTGAAGGTCCCGAGCGCGGGGGAGAAGCTGACGGCCGAGAAGTTCGTCTTGGACACGGCGGGGCTTGTCCGCATCGGGACGCGCGCGCTGGCCTTGTCTATCACGGACGACGGCACGTGGCAGACCGTCTCGCTGACAGCCGCCGTGCGCGGATTCGCCATCCTGATTCGCTGAAGAGGGAGGGACTGCGATGTCGAGTCTGTTGCGGCAAGCCATGTGCGTAAGCCTTGTGGCCCTGCTGTCCGCCGGCTCGGCGGCAGGACGGGAGCCGTCCGCCGCCGAGCTGGTGGCGCAGGCGGGCCAAGGTCCGTTCATGCAGTTCACGGAAGCCAGTCTGCAGACGGCGCGTCTGCGCGTGGCGGAAGATGACGGCGGGCGCGCGTGGTGGCAGGGGCTCAAGTCTCGCGCCGACCGTTTCCTGGCGGAGCCGACGGAGGTCCCGGACTGTGAAGGGGCCTGCGGGCATTACATCTACTTCTGCACGAACTGCGCGGAGACGCTCACGGCCCTCTCGCCGCGCCGTCACGTCTGTCCCACATGCGGCGCGGCCCATTCGGGCATCCAGTACGACCGCGTCTACGCCAGCAGTCGCCATGGCCGTGCGCAGGACGTCGTCGAGACGCTGGGGCTGGCCTTTGCGTTGACGGGGCAACGCGCGTACGGCGAAAAGGCCAAGGCGTATCTGCTCGGCTATGCGGAGAGATACGGATCCTATGAGCTGCACAACAACGAGGGCTGGGGGGCGGTTGACGAGAAGGGAAGGCGGCGCCCGCACCTGGCGCGCGCCCACGCCCAGCCGCTGGACGAGGCCGTGTGGCTGATTGCGCTGCTGCGCGGCTTCGACGCCACGCGCACGCTCTTTTCCGATGCGGAGCGACAGATGGTGTCCGACAGGCTCTTCCGCCCGGCGGCGCAGGTCGTGCGCGACGACAACTTCGGCATCCAGAACCACGAATGCTGGCATCTGTCCGCCTATGGGCTGGCGGGGCTTGCCCTGGGGGACGTGACGCTCGTCACGGAGGCGATCGACGGGCGGACGGGCCTGAAGCAGCAACTCGCCTGCGGCGTCCTGTCGGACGGCCTGTGGTATGAGGGCTCGCCGGGCTATCACCTCTACGCGCTCAACGCCCTGCGTCCGATGGTCATGGCGCTGGCGAATCTCGGCTTCCCCGTGCCGGAATCGTACCGCAAGATGTTTTCCGCTCCACTGGAAATGCTGACGCCCGACTGGAAGCTGCCCAGCGTCAACAACGGCGGGGCGCCCTCCTTTGCCGGGAGCGGGCAGTCGGAGCTTTACGAATGCGCGTGGACTTGGTGGGGAGATCCTGTCTTCGCCGCCAAGCTGGCCCAGGGCCGCCGGGCGACGAAGGAATACGTGTTCCTGGGTACGCCGCTGGGCGCGGCAGGCTCGGCGCAGCTGCCGTTCGGGAGCCGCGATTTCGAGGGCATGGGGCTTGCCGTCCTGCGGACGCGTACGCCCGGCTGCACGAATGCGATGCCCGACAACTACGTGGCGATCGACTACGGGCCGAACGGCAACGGCCATGGGCATCCCGACAAGCTGAACCTGATTCTCTACGGGCACGGGCAGCCGATTGCGGAAGACTTTGGCAGTATCTCCTACGGCGCGCAGAAGCAGTGGCAGTGGTACCGTTCCTCGCTGGCGCACAACGAGCTGGTGATGGACGGCCGCAACCAGAAGCGCGGACGGGGGCGGCGCCTTTTCTTTAACGGCGACCCCGAGACGCCGCGCGGCGCCTTTGACGGGGGCGACGCCTATCCGGGCGCCCGTGTGCGCCGCGCCGTGGCCCTGCACGGCGATTGCGTGTTCGACCTCGTGTGGACGGAGTCGGACGAGGCCCATGACTGGGAGTGGGCGTTCCATGCGCGTGGCGAGGCGGAGACCTCGATTCCGTCTTCCGCGCCCGTCGCGCTGCCGCCGCCGGACTTGCACGGCAACTTCGGCTGGGGCCGGGAGGCGGACGGCTCACAGGCGTGGTCGTGGGTCTCGGATGTCCGCGAGGGGGCGCTGGACGGCACCTGGTCGGCGACATGGCGCCGACCGGACGGCGCGGCCGTTCTGGGCGTCGTCCAGGCTGTGCGCGACCTCGACGCGGACTGCCCGGCTGTTGGACGTCTTCGGACGGGCGGCGGCAGCGGCATTCCGCAAGACGTCCGCTGTGACTTGGCTGTTCCGCGCGTCTCGGGGCGCCGTCTGCTCTTTGCGAGTGTGCTGTTGCCGGGCAAGGAGGCGTCGGCGGCTCAGATTCGCTCGTGCGGCCGACTCCCAGACGGCTCGTTGCGCCTGACCGCGCGCGTACGCTTCCGAGACTATGAGATGACCGTGTCGCCTGCGGGCGTCGTCGATTTCGTGAAAAGGCCAAGTTCAGATTTTCCGCCGCCGAACTACTGGTGTACGTGGTCGACTCAGAGGCTCACGCTGAAGGAAAGCCGGGCCGCGCGGAAGCTCCAGTTTCAGGGCGACCAGGGCGTGTCCGGACAGCGGGCCAACCTAAACGAGCGGGTGCTGTTTGACGCAGACGGCTGGGCGCGCACCTATTGGCCTGACATTCGCAAGGACCTCTTCCTGCTGCTGGACGACGGCTGGGACGTGCCGGCGGGGGCGATGCCGGACGCGAACGGGCTTTCGGCCTTCGGCTCTCTTGTGCCGGATGCGCAGCGCTTTGCGTCGTTCGGTGCGGCGGACGAGCGCCTCGGCGGACTTGCCCGCGCCATTCGGGACTGCGGCTGGCGCGGCGCGGCCGTCTGGGTCGCCTGCCAGTCGCCGGGCGAGACGCAGACGAACGGCCTGCCCGCCTCGGATGTCGCTGTGCGGACGTCATGGGCCGTGCGTCTGCGGGCTTCGCGCGCGGCGGACGTCCGCTACTGGAAGGTCGACTGGGGCGCACATGGCGGCGATCCGGCGTTCCGCGCGATGATCTGCGACGTGCGCGATTCCGTCGCGCCCGGACTGATGGTCGAGAATTGCCTGTGCATGGGGCCCGTCAACGGGCTGACGCGCCGTGCGGACGGCACATTCGCGGGGACGGGGCGCTTCGGACTGCCGGCCGACCGCGCCGGATGGGCGGCGGCTCTGGCGAAGTCGGACGTTTGGCGCACGTACGACTATCTGGACCCGTTCATGCATGCGACGACCCTTGAGCGGTGCGCGACGTTTGCCCGGCTTGCGGAAGAGGCCCGCTCGCCTGTCCTGTTCAATGTCGAAGGCGCGGTGCTGCTCGGCGCGGCACTCGGACACGCGATTGGCATCATGCGCCGCTACGAGGCAGGTGCAGCGCCGTCGGACGAGTCGCTGGCGGTCGCGTGGCAGAGGATCGCCCCGCCGTTCGGTCACGATTGGGGCCTGACGACGCGCACGAGCGACGAGACGCTTGAGGAGAGCTGGCGTTTTTCGGAGGGATCGACGTGGTTTCGCGCGGCGTTCGGGAAGCGGCTTTTTCAGCGCGCGCCGGCCGTGATGGCGCGCGGCATGAAGTTGCCGTCGGTGCAGGTGGCGGGCAAACCGCCGTTCGTGTGCGCGGCGCGCTTCCCGAATGGGGCGCGGGCCCTGGCGTGCCTGCCGCGCCGCGCCGTGGGCGTTGAGGACGTCACGACGCCGGCTGCGGTCGTCCTTGACGCCCGGCTGGAGGATCGAGCGCCATTCGCGGTCTTCGGGAGGTTTGACCGTCTTGTGCTCGCGCAGGGGATGCCGACGGGCAGCCGAATCCTGGCGCGAGGCATTCTCGATGCGGCAGCGAAGGACGTGACGGATCTCTGCGCGTGTGCGCCAGACGGGAGCGTCGTCATCCCATTTGCTGTCGTGCCGCCGCCGCAGGGCGTCTGCACGCCAAACGTCATCCTGACGGCGCAGCTTGAGAAATGACGTTGACCCGATGAACGGACTGGCCCTGCTCGCGTCCCTCTGGACGCCATTCGCGAACCCGATCGCGACAGTTCGCTGGGGGGCGCGGAATGCCTGAACATTGTCGAACACGCGATTCCGCTTGCGCTGCGGCAGGGCGAGGTGAGGGTCTTCACGTTCGGCGCAGCCGGACAGGAAACGCGACAGGCACGAACCGTGCCGTAAAACGAAACAGAACCAACAGGAGAGGCAAGATGAGAACAAGACGGATGATTCTTGCGGCGGCTTGCGCGGTGACGCT
>OIYX01000118.1_pt1 | contig 26820 bp, 32 predicted proteins | sample 1588431 | NCBI WGS metagenome assembly OIYX01 (sample SAMN03283241) | human gut metagenome | biome: human-associated habitat; material: feces | host: Homo sapiens | place: Peru | collected 2012
CCGCCGAGGAAAATGCTCGTGTGGGACGACGACATAGAAGTAAGTGAAGACCTTGTCTATGCTTACATTGCCAATCGCTTCATCTATAAGGTAATCGGCCATAATTGTGCCTGGACACACTGTGCCGAAATCCCGGAAGAACTGAAGCCATGCTGGTATTGCAATCCAGGGACTTCCAACACCACAGCCCGAAAGAACCTCAACAGCTTTAATTACTGCCCCATCTGTGGGCGTAAATTTAACAAGGAGTAAAGGAGAATAACCAATGAAATACAAAGGAATCGAACTTAAAGAATTTACAAGCGACAAGCCGGTAGTATTCGACCCGCCAAAGAAAATGTTCGTGTGCGATACCGCCGAACTACTTGACGACGGAAACACCGACTATGTTTATGCATATGTTCCGGCTGCAGAATATCCGGTCAAGACTGGCTGCAACTGCTTCTCTCGTTGTGCTGAAATCCCAGAAGCACTGAAGCCCCGCCGTGCAACGAATCTCGAACTTGCGAAATGGCTCGCCAATGGAAACGGGCAGGTCTCTGGAAAGGATAGTCCCGACGTGTGGATGACGCATACATACACCAAGAACGAGGAGCATAATGCCTGTGATGAATCTACTACGGTTCGCAAATGGGGGGATGCCGAATGGCACGAACCTACTGCGAATTATATGGGACTGGAGGAATGAGATGCTGACAGAAAATACGAGACAAAAATTCGCAAAAGCGAAAAAGCTGTTGGACGATACTTTCGTTCGCAGGCCAGACCTGGATTTCGAAGATGACGGCCACGGACCGTTCATGGCGTACCGGATAAACAGACACTCCTACATAACAGCACTCTTCGATATCGGCGACGAACGCGTCTATCTGTCGCACCATTTCTTCTGTGACGATAACGGAAACCAGCGTTTAATCAACGATACGGATGCCAAGAGCTGGCTTGAATTAAGAGGCCTGTGCGGAGTTCTCCTGCCGGAGGAACTCACGATAGGACGCCTCAAGTCCATCATGAAGTGTTCCGAAATTGTCTTTAAGGAAAACTCCAGGACGATTCGCAAATCCGACGGCCCCTACTGCTGCCCCTACTGCAAGGACGGCGACATCGCAAGCCTTTCTCGCGGCGACAACTTTGCCGAAGAAGGCATGGGATGCGCATTCCAGATTGACAGGTCCACGGAGGGCGAATACTACATCAACGTCTGGAGCGGATTGGGCGGAGAGAACTTCGACGTGGACAGCGACGTGATTCACTACTGCCCGATGTGCGGCCGCAAACTCGGAAAGGAGAACAACTAATGAAATACAAAGGAATCGAACTTAAAGAATTTACAAGCGACAAGCCGGTTGCGTTTGACCCGCCGAAGAAGATGCTCGTATGGGACGACGACGACAGGATGTGCAGATGTGCTGTTGTCCTCGCGTATTTGCCCGAGGGCACTAGCCCCGTCATCGTAGATCGTAGCTTCTGGCAGTACTGTGCCGAAATCCCGGAAGAGACTAAAGAACTTAAACCTCGTCGTGCCACAAACCTCGAGCTTACGACATGGCTCGCCAAGGGGAATGGCTTATGTTGGAATGTCAGAGGCTCCTTAATCTGGACAACCTATGAATTTGATATGGATATCGCAAGTTGTGCTTGCGGCGAGAATATCCGAATCCGCAAGTGGGGCGACGAAGAATGGCACGAACCCACCGTGGACTACATGGGACTGGAGGACTAGCCCGTGCCGAAGAACAAGATACTCATCGAACGGGCGAAGCGGCTCTACAGGATGCTCCACCCATACCGAGACGTCTTGGAATCCGAATGCCCCGACGCCGTGAAGCTCGCCCTGCTCATCAACCGCTGGCCGAACCCGTGGTGCGCATTGCAGGAACTCTCGAAGTCCATCCCGTTCCTGGAAAGAAAGAAGCTGGAGGCGAAATGACCGAAACGACGCTGACGCTTTCGCTGAAACGGAAATGGTTCGACCTCATCCGCTCCGGCGAGAAGCGGGAGGAATACCGGGAAATGTCCCCCTACTGGAAACGCAGGCTCGAAAGCTCGCACTGGGGCGGCTTCCGGCATTTCGACCGCCTGGTATTCACCCTCGGCTACCCCAAGAAGGACGACACGGAAAGACGAATGGAGTTCGCGAACCCGGAAATCCGCATCGGGTCTGGACTTCCCGAATGGGGAGCCGAACCCGGCAGGCTTTACTTCGTCATCACATGGGAGGCGAGATGACCGACCCGGTAGTGAAGCCGCTCGACCCCATCTACGGCAAGGAATCCGGACACCGGCTTTCCAACCGGCTAATCCGCAAGAACGCCAAATACAACCGCGAACGGGAAAAGCGTATCGCCAAATGCTGGGACTGCGGATATTTCAATCACTGTTACAACCCTGCGGAATGCGCAAATGAAACATGGGAAAGGAGAAAGCATGAATGAAGAACTTCGAAGAGCCACAATCAACGAGACCTCCGATAACGATAGTTGTCGAAGGCTGCGTACCGTCAAAAAAGAACAGGAGAATCCTGTCCCACGGGAAAAGCTTTCCCCCGAAAGAGTTTATCCTGTGGCAAAAGGCGGTAAAAAAAAGCGTCCTGCTCCAGTCAAAAGGAAAGATTGAACCTTTTGATTCGGACGGTCCGTGCTCGGTATACATCGTGTTCGGAATGTCCGACCTGCGCCGCAGGGACGTGGACAACATGGTTACGTCCTGGCTCGACGCATTGCAGGAAGCCGGTGTGCTTTTGGACGACTCCTGGACATCCGTAGGATGCGTCCAGAGCATCCTCGTGTATTCACCCAGACCGTATTCGAAAGCGGTCGTATCCGTCGGGAACGAGAACGTAACCGGCGTAATCAAAACGATAAAGGAGACAAAATGCCTCAAGAAAAGATAACCATGGAGCCGATTATGCTCAAGGACCAGAAATGGACTGGGGACAAGCTTTACTGTTCCGTGTCGTTCGGGAATGCCATCACCGTTAAGGGATGCGTCGTGTCGAGAGACGAAACCGGTGTTGTCCTCGATTTCCCGAAATACAAGCGTGCCGATGACTCCTTCATCCCGCTTACGGTATTCCACAGGACCCTGTTCATGAAAGCCGTATCGGTAGCCGTCTCGTGCTACGAGACACTGTCTGCCGTATTTTCCAACAACCAAAAGGAGGACTGAATGATTCTTAGCCACAAGGATATCGCCGAACTCGCCGACGACAAGAACCAGACAAGGCTGGTCCGGTATCTTGCCAAGAGAATCGTGAACATGCATCGCACCATAGCCTTCAGCAACGAACGGTGCGATGCCCTCGCTGGCACGCTTACCCACATCGCCTGCGTCTCCAGGAAATGCCTGGACAAAGAAACCAAGAAATGGGAGACCATGCTCGACAAGGAACCTGACGACGGAATCGAAGACGGCCAGGGCGAGGACCCGGATGAAGTTTAAGTTCGAGACCCTGCCGCTCCCCGTGGAATCCCTGGACCAGAACATCGGACAGGTTTCCGGTGTTCCGGGAAACCCGAGGACCATCGACCGAAGCCGTCTTGAAAGGTTGCGCGATTCGCTTTCAGGCTCAAAGGAGATGCTCGACCTGCGCCCCGTCATCGTGTACCTGCACAAAGGACGGAACGTCGTCATCGCCGGGAACATGCGTGCAGCCGCCGCCAAGATGGCAGGGCTTGAAGAAATCCCGTGCCACAGGATTACTTCCGTCGATTCGGTAAAGTCCCTCAGGGAAATCGCAATCAAGGACAACCTTTCGTCCGGAAAGGACGACTTCGAATCCCTGATTGCCGAATGGGACTCCAAGGAACTTGACGAATGGGGACTCGAAATCCCGTCCGCCGAAAGCCCCGGAGACGACGCGAATGACTCTTCGGACAAGCCGGAGACCGTGGAAATCGTAGTTTCCGTCCCCGTCGAATCCGCCGACGACACGGTCGCGTTCCTCGCCTCGAACGGATACGAATGCAAGGTGAAACCCGTCAAGAAAAAGAAAAAGTAACCCCACAACAGCAAAGCCTTCGGCAGGAATGCCGGAGGCTTTTTCCGTTTTAAAATCTTTCATGGACAAACAGCTTTTCCGTCTTTACCAGCGATTTGTTTGTGGCACTAAAAGTACACCTCTTTTCCGTTTTCGCGATACACCTGAAGTCGCCGGGAGCCTGATATTCGGATACGTAAACCGGGAAATCCCTGGTCCTGCACCATTCCCAGAATCCGTCGCTATCGAATTTGTTTGTATACGATCCCGTCATCGCATATGGCGGGTCGGCATACACGCAGGCTTTTTCCGGAATAGGCACATCCCGATAGTCTTCGCAGTAGCTTTCCAGGCTTTGCAGTCTTTCCAGGCTTTGCAGTCTTTCCAGGCTTTGCAGTCTTTGTAGGCTTTGCAGTCTTTGTAGGTTCCAACATTGATGATTGCGGAATATACGGCACGCCTTGCGATATGCCTTGTATCGTCTTTCCGTGTCCTGGACACCGTCAAGCAATTTTCTTGCAATGGCAGACAGCCCGGGTTCTATATCCTGGAGCCAGTCCCAGTCGTCAAGCACGATGGCATTGTGTATCGCGTGCTTGATTGGTTCCTTTTCCCTCGAATAGATGTAGTCTTTCATGTTGTTTCCGAACGACCATAGAATGCGAACGAACGGGTCGGAATCCTTTTCGCGGAAGAAGTCTTCCCTGGACATAAATCTTTTGTTGTTGGAATACTTGCCTTCGGCGGCTTCGACGAACAGGTCGATATTCCCTCTGGATATGTCGTTCGCAATGAACCGCCTGTATTTTCTCGAAAGCATTGCGCAATGCGTAATCGCTCCGCCCCCAAAGAACAAGTCCACAAATACGTCCGCTGCGGGAAGGTTCGATATTATGAATGGAGCAATGGACGACTTCCTTCCTTTGTAAGGCAATCCAAATTTCATGCGCCTATGCCTTTGCGGATTTTGTTTCCGGTTTCACGGTTTCGGTCTTGACGGGTTTCATCCCGATGGATTCCATGAATCCGAGCAGGACGTCCGCTTGAGGGTTATCCTTCCGGATTGTACTCGCCAGCGTTTCCGCCTTTTCCTTTTCGTCCGGTTCGCCCGGCTGTATGCGGAAATGCACGTGATACCTTTCCTTGCCGTCTTTCACCATCTCGTTCGTGCGGCGGTAGATTTTCGCGTCGCCCGTCGCCACGGCTTCCAGGTTCTCCGGCACGCAAAGCACCCGGAGCAGTTCCATCCCTTCGCCCTTGACAATCCTCGTCCACTTGGTCTTTTCCAGGATGTCGAGCAGGTCGGAGCACGCGCGGCGGTAGCCCGTATCGAACGCCGTCGCCTCGATGAATCCTACATACTTTTTGCCTATCACCCGAACACCTCGCCCACGGTCGGTCCTTTCAGTGCGTCCGGATTCTTCACGATTTTAAGCTTGCCGTAGAAGCGGATGCCGTTCCGGTCGTGTTTCTTTCCGTAATGCCCTCCGGCGAAATGCTCCACGAGCCATTCGGCAAAGCTGGCCTTGCGACGGGGAATCCCGGCGTCCCTCATCGTCCCCCGGAAGATGTCGTCCGCCACGTCCTTCGGCAGTTTCTCCGAGCCGTAGATGAAGTCGTGGACCAGACCGGCGAGCGTGTAGGGCAGGTTCCTTTCGTCGATGTTCGGCAGATACCAGCGGAACACCTTCGGCACGCTAGCCCCGTCCCAGGTCAATCCCCGGAAGAACCGAAATCGGTATTCCCTGCCGTCATTGTCCGTCCAGATTGCGTCGATGTCGGTTTCCAGACGAAAGAGCCCTCCGCGGAGCTTCGTCCACGAGAACGGGTCCCACGATTTAAGCTTGAAGTTCATAGCAGGCATTCTCCCATCCAAATATCCACGACAACCTTTGCAAAGACGGCAAGTATAAACAGCGTGAATCCTCCGCAAAGGATATACGCCATTATCTTCAATGCCAGCGGAACCCCGTCGTCTTCGTGTTTGTAATCGTAATAGTCCCAGTCTCTCATCCTTCCTCCAGCTTCCGCTTTATCCATTCGATGTTCACCTCGATGTTCGCGAGCTTCGTTCCGAGTTCCATCGAGTCGTATTTCTCGACGCGCTTCTTCAGCTGCTCTATCTCCTTTCCCTGCGAACGCACGGTGAAGAGAAGCCCGATGATTACCGCTGCGAGCGCGGGCGTGGCGTTCTGGACGGTTGCGAGAATCTCGCTCACTTTTCCCCCTGCGTATCGTCCGCTTCCGCAAGTGCGCCGAGAAGCCACTCTTTCGTTTCCGAGAGTTCTTCCCCGACCGTCGCCGAAATCACGAGCTGCCGGGCCGTATAGAAGTATCCGGAACTCACGAGAGGCAGTATCTGCGCGAACGGAAGCATCTGCTCGCCAGTGAAGGCGAGAAGCTTTTCGTGCAAGTCGCGGTCGATTCTCCGCGCTATCGCGTAGTTCCAGTCAAGACCCCTGTTCGCACGGGCGAGCGACTGCTCCGCGCAGTCCGTCGATTCCAGAAATTCCTTGCGTGAATACATTGTTATCCCCCTATGTCGGCCGCGCCGAAGGAAAGGTAGGGTACGAACTGCGCCTGCTGTCCACCAGCCCCGTTCCACCATTTCAATCCCGCGTATGTCGTCTGCAGGTTGTTTCCGAGCGTGTAGTCGAAATTGTAGTTGCTTGTGATTCCGTTCCCGGCATTCGCCTTTGCCGCGAACTGGAGACTGCAAGAGACGAGTTCCACGACGTAGCGCGTGTTGCGCCGTATCGATAGCGACCCTGCGGATTCCTCGTGCAACGGAATGTCGCCGTCCGTCATCCGGTCCGATGGGACCTCCATCGTGTCGCCGTGTTCCTGCCCGACGAAGTTCGTCCCGTCGAAGCGCATCGTGTCCGTGCTCCCAAGGAGCGTTCCGTCGAGCGAAAAGACGCCGATTCGAAAGATGGGGTTCGAGCTCCCGAAAGAGCCGGTGAGCGCGAAACGGACACGGGTAAGCGAACCCTGCGCATCGGATGTACGCTTCCCACGATAGGCCGTAACGTTTACGTTCGTCCCGCCCCACTCCGGCATGTCGCTCCAGTAGCTACCGTAGTTGTCCGTGTTCGAGTTGATGAGCGATTCGTCGATTGTCTTGAGCTTCGGGTCGCTTTCCCCGGAAAGGTTTATACCAATCCGCATCTCGTTACCGACGCGTTTCAGTTCGACGTTGTCCGTGTCTGGTTTCAGTACGTCGGACAGGTAGCCTGGAGTCGTTCCGGACGCCACGGAAACCATGTCATTGTCGCCAGTTCCGCCGCCCGATTCCGTTTCGAGCAGGTCGATCCCGATGTCGAGAAGTTCGTTGGGTTCAGCCATTGGAGCCTCCTATGCGGTAGTCGATAACGAGATTCGAGCCGGAAGTATATTGCATAATCCGCAGTTCAAGCCAGTTTGTCCCGTCGAAGATGTCCATCACGATTCGTGTCGGTATGTTCTTGAAGTCGCCGTTGCCGCAATAGATTATGTCCTTCCCTGACGACAGGTCCGCCCCGACAAGCTGTACAAGGTTTCCATATGTCCTCGTCTCGGAAAAGATGTCGGCGGATGTAACATTCGGGTTCCTTATGTTGACATTTCCGGCATTTAAGCTGTTCACGGTGAATGCGAAGGTCCAGTCGTAATACGTCAGTGTCGCGGTACCGTTTATTCCGATGACCAGTTTTCCGGCCGTCGGAGCCAGGGAAAGCTTCTTTAACTCTGGTTTCCATTCGTCTAGGACGTAACGCCACGAATACAGCACGCCATCACTCTCGACGCGCACGAGGTCCGCGCCGCTTCCGTGAATGAATCCCTGCCACGTTACAAAGTTCGAACCGGAAGAAGAGACAATCGTTCGCCCTTCCGTTATCGCCGACTGGACTTCATCGACCGTGCTCGTGTTGCTGTTGAACAGGTAATACTTGTCCTGCTTCTTGGAGACCTCCACGATGCGGTTCTGGATTTCGACATTCAGGTCCGAGTCAACCTTGTCGATGCGCTGCAGTAGCTGGGCATCGCTCTTTGTCCTGGCTTCCGTCTCGGCGGCAAGCTCTTCCGCGCTGGCGAACGCGTCGTTGCGGATTCCGATTACAAGCGCGGTGGCGAGCTTTTCCGCAGTGAGAGGGCTTTTCACCATCAGCGTCTTCCGGTTCACCACGTTTATCTTCATCGCCTCGTCGATGTGGATGTTGTCGCCGTCCGAAAGGATGCCCTGCTTTTCCTTGATGAGCGATTCCAGCCGTTCGTCCTCGGACTTCCGCTCGGTCATCTCTGTCGATAGCGCACCGCTAATCACTGAAAGGCTGTCGTTTATCGCCTTGTCGGATTCCTCGCGAGCCTTGGCCTCTTTCCCGACTTCCGACTTGACGAAGGAATCTACCGACAGGTCGAATACAATCACGTCGCCATCCATGGACGCATTGACGATAACGGTCCCGTCTGCCGACTTTACGTTTACGGAAACGGTTCCGCCTCCTCCCCCGCCGCCCCCTTCGGGAATCCGGATTCCGTCCTGTTCGAGGACGACGGCTCCAAGCGAATCGCGGACGACAAGACGGTACGCGATTCGAGGGTCGAGAAAGACCCTGGCTTCTCCCCGGTCGTCAAGGGTGATTGTCGCCGGGTTCTTTACCATTCCGAGACCGTCCCGATACGTCTGGACCGGAGTCGTCGAATTGCTGATGTAGGTCGAAAGCGTTCCGCCGACAAGCGGATGACCGTTCCCGTCGTGGAAGTAAAGCCGTGCAGGAGGACATGGGTATAATACTGTCATCTAATGAATCCTTATTGTAGTTCCAGCGTCTCGCCGTTCAGGTTCCAAAATACCGGGACGGAGTCCGACCCGACATACCCAGGACCAATACAATATAAAATTATAGGTCCGTCATTGAAGATTAGCCTTTTGTGCACGAACGAACCCGGGAAAGGCTGCAAACTTGTATCCTGTAAGCCACCGTATTTGTTTACAATATCGGTAGTCCCGTCAAAACCGGCGGCGCGGTTCGCTCTTCCGATAAGGCATTTTGTCCTTGACTCTGCACCGCAAGACATTATTACAAGGATTTGTCCGGGTTTCGGTCTTGACTTTCCGATAATCCCATACGCCGTTCCGCTAAATGAACCAAAAGCAGCCGAATAGCTCCTTGAAGAACCTACCGTGTCAAGAAGCGAAATGCAGTCGTCTTGCGTGATGAATATGGGGAAAGACGGAATGATGCCGAATACGTCCAGCTTTGTCCGGCCTTCGCTCGCCATATTGTAAACACCGGCATTCAGTCGCGCCTGTGCATTGACATCCAGCAACGGATACGTTTCCTCTGTCCTCCCCATAAACCCGTCGGAAAACTGAATATCCTTGCGGATTACATTTTCCTTCTGGTTGTCGAAGATTACGTTGTCTTCTTTTATGACGGACGACGATACAAGCCTTTCATCCGTCGAAAGGCTTTTCATCTTTGATAGCGATACGGACGCAACGTCGGCAATGACTTCAATCAAGTCCATATCCGTTCCGTAGCATTCGAATCTTGTTGATTTTATGCTTCCTTTTCCGGATACGGACGAATCGAGAAACTGCGTCTTCGTTCCCTTGATTACGTTTGTTACGAAACGCAATTCGGATCCCGAAACGATTACGATGCCGTCCACTTGCATGGAATCTCCGGAACATATGGAATTGTAAGCCTGGAGACCTGTCGTGTCCATCTTTGTGAAAGTGACTTTCGAATCCTTAACGACAAGCGTTGCGCCTGTAATCGACACCGTCCCGCTTATCCCGTCAAGAGAAAGTTTCTTTGTGAACGACCCTACAAGGATTCCGTTCCTATACGACATCTTGTAAAGGGATGCTCCAACATTAAGTTCAAGCCCGCAAAGGTCGACGGCAAATATCGACGATGCCGAACACGAATTGCTTAGACGCGATGCCGTGGTAATCCCCTGTCGGAACCAGTCAAGGCGGATTTCGTGCGTATTCTTGATACAGGCTTCGCATGAAAGCATCCACATTCCGAGAGACTTCGCGTCTATTGTCAGCGTTCCCGGTTCAGTCGTTCCGTTGAAATACGCCCCGTCTTCCGTAGTGAATCCGGTGTTTTCTTGCGACAGGTCGACATCCATCACGACTTCCGAATCCACGATAAACGTAGTCCCGACAGTAGATTCCGCTATCGTCGATGCGTAAAACGTATCGCACGCCTTCGACGTTCTAATCTTTCCGCAATTAACGAAACTCGTGTGCTGCGACGTATCGAGGATTGTGGAACCAGAAAAACGGCAATACGAAAATACAAGAGAATCCTTGAATTTGAGCTTTGGACCGGAACCGATAATCTTTGCAGAATTGATGACCGTCTGTGTCAGTTTCAGTTTCTTGTCCACTACAATTGTTTCTGGTGTCCCGATGTTTCCGATTTCCGAGTTGTCGGCATATTCGCTAAACCACGAGAAATAGAAAGCCCCTTCCTTGACAGACAGGCTTGCATTCTTGTTAAACAACGACCTGGCTATAAATCCTGACTTGGCGGAAACGGAACGGAAGGACAGCGATATGTTCTCGGTCGGATTCAGTCTCGCGTTGCGCTTGAACAATACGTCGCAATCGATATCGACGTTTACGGACAGGAGATACGTACCGGAGCGGAAGCATACCTTTTTGATTCTATCCGAAGAATTTGTGTGCATTTGAAGCGACAGGAAACCGGCGTTTATGTTAGACGTAGAGGCGGACGGGATAATCCCGAAGCATCCGGAATCGACCGTCGGCTCAGGAACCCATGTCCAGTAGCCTCCGTCCTTCGACTTGATAGACGTAGACCCGTCTTCGGGGAATACGGCCTTGGGAGTATAGACAAACACCCTTGCCGGACAGTCTCCGGCATTATAGAATCCGGTAGCCACGACGATGCCGTTGCCTGAATCCATACCTGCAATTTCAGATACCGACCCGACCGTTACCGACTTCACTCCGCTTCCCGCGTCTACGACAAGCTTGAAGTCGTAAAGCCCTTTCCACATTTCGCCGTCTTCCCAGTATTCATCCATCGACGAATACTGCTCGCCAAGGAACTCCTCGACGACGACCGTATATATCCGCTGTCCGGAAGAAGGCATCTCGACGAACACCTGGCTTTCGGTCTTCCCGGCTCCGTTCGTCTTCATCGGGTTCGATGCCCTGGTCTTCCCGTCAGGGTCTAGCCACGTGTCCGCGAACGCCCTGGTCTCGTTCTCGAATACGGAAATACGGCCCATCAACGGTTTCCCGTTGAGGTCGAAAAATGTAGGATATGCGTCAAGAAGGTTTGCGGTCCTCATTTCTTGAACCCCCTGAATCTGTTCACCCGTTGCTGTGTCGTGTACGGTAAAGGCAAAAGCTTTCCGAGCGTGATCGCTATCGCCTGGTCGACCCACGTCCCTAGCGACCTGTCGTTCTTTGCGTTGTAGTCCTCGTGTCCCTTGTATGCGAACGAGTTCCCGATGTCCCCGCCGATGTTTACCCCGAACCCGCGCAGGATACGGTTCGTCCTCCTTTTGTCCGCATCCCGGCCGGTCCCGACCGCCCTTTTCGCCCTGGACTGTTCAAGCGCGCTCTGAAGGCTTTCTTCCTCTCTTTTTGCGCTGGCGAGCTTCGCATTCAGCTTTTCGTCGGCATCGGAGAACTCTTTCTTCAGTATGGATTCCGCGCCCTTGCGGAACGATGCCTGCGTCTCGTCCGACTTGAGCATCGCGAGGTCGTCCTGGTTCTTTGCAATCAGGCTTTCCAGTTCGGAAATCTGCGACTTGAGGTTGTCGAGTTCCTTCTGTTTCCGTTCCACGCCCATCGAGTACTTTTCCTGGTTTTGAGCAAAAGATGCCTTGGCTTCTTCGGCAAGCCTCTTCTTTGTCTGGAACCCGGCAGTTGTCGGTTCTCCGCCAAGAGATTCGAAGTTCTTGTCGTATTTTTTCTGCAGCCTGTCAAGCTTCTTTTTTAGATCCTCCGAACTGCTCTCGAGCATGGACTTTGCGTCGGCCCGGGCTTTCTTCAGCGCGGCCTTCGCCCTCGCTATCTGGCTGACTTTCGCCGAATGCTTTGCGGTGCCTTCGTTGAGACTCGGCAGCTCGTTTTCGAGAGCCGCAAGGCGCGATTCGAGATACGAGATAGTGCTTGCCCTCATATTCGCCTTTGGATCCGTCTTTACCGATTCCAGGGATTTCTTGTAAAACTGGATGTCGTCCTCGAGGTCTTCAAGCCTTGTCGAGACCTTCTCGTCGTAAAGGTCCTGCAGGGCTTTCAGTTCTTTTTCGGACGATACGGCCTTCTCTCCTGACGGCTTCGAGGCTTCCTGCTGTCTGAGCAAAAGCTCCGCGTCCCCTTCGGCAAGCTTCTTCTTGTTGAGTTTTTCGATGTTCTTCGTCTGCTCGCGTCCAAGCCTGTTCTCTTCGTCCAGCGCATATCTCACCCACGGGACCTGCTTGGACGAAACCTGTCCTTCCGGTCCCATCATGAACCCTTTCGAATACATCCAGGCCTGTTCAGGAGCCACGTCCGGCCCTGCCGCCTTTACGAACGCGTTCTGCATCGCTTCCGGATTCCCGGCGATGACGAGCCTCCCTTCGTCGATTTTCGAGTTCAGGTCGTCGATAAGCTTTTTGTTCTGTTCGATTTTCGTAAGGATTCTCGGATCGTCCGCATTGGATGCGCCGCTAATCCTTGCCGCCTTTTTCGCCTTTGCGCCCTTGAACATCTTTCCGAGTTTCGACACACCTGCAGGGAAGGCCCCGCCGACAGCGGAACCGACCGCTTCCGCTATGGCATCGCGCATCGCCTCGTCACTGTCCGCGCGTTCAGGTCTTGAAAGCATGTCGGCGGCCGTGCCCGCGCCTACGGATAGGACGGCTCCAACCGGTGTCGGACGGAGCAGCATCGACCCTCCCTGGAGAGCGGCAGACCCGGCAAGGCGCGCAGCCCCTCCGGCAGACAGGTCCTTGAGGTCAAGGCCTTCCTCTTTCATGTCTTTCCACTGCGAGGTTATCGGGAGGAATCCGCTCAATACCGAAGCGTTGGGGTTGTCCTTCATGTATCGCTTGCGTTCGTCAATCCTGTTCGCCAGCGTCTGCTTCCCGAACGACGTTTCGAGCGTATCGTTCATCGCCTGTTCGTAGGTCTTGCCTTCAAGCTCCGGTCGGACGTAGTCGTTTACACCGGAGAACCTTGACGAGTACGGAACGCCTTCCGAACCGCTTCCAATCGGAGTGTTGTAGCGCAGGTTCGTCCCGAACCAAGTGTCCTGGAATTTCGACGAAATCTGGTCTCCAAGGCTTCGCATCTTCTGGGAGTAATCGGAATACATCGAGGCGAGCTTCGGATCCTTGTCGTGCATCTCGGATGCCTTTTCCGTAAGGATGTCCGACGCGACGATGAGCTGCTGCTTCAGGGACCGTTCGCCAGCCGACCTGACAAGCTTTTCGTCTTCCGGAGTCTGTGTCGCGAGCATAAGCCCGGTCGTTACCTCGTCCTGGAATCCGTTCTTCTTCTGTTCTTCCTGCATCGCGAACTTTGCCGCTTCTTCCAGTTCGCTTCCGTACCTTGTCTTCGTCGCGTCCTGCGGAGTCCCGGAGGCAGCCTTCGCTTCTTCGACAATGTCGATTTCGGACGGGACCTCGACAAGGTTGCCGTCCTTGTCCATTTCCGCTTCGTACCAGTTCCCGGTAGTTCTGTCGTATAGTCTCATGTTCTGCCCTTTGGTGAATTGACCAGTTTGTATTTCCCGTTTCCTAGAGGCCAGATTGTCATCCCGACCGGGATGATTGCGATATCCCGTCCGTCCGGATACACTTCGACCTTATAGTCGGTTGGCAGTGCTTTCGCGTTCTTCAGCGTAGTTTCGAGCTTATTGATGTTCTCCTGCAATGTTTTTGGAGAACCACGGCCTGTCGCCAAATCCGTCAGGATGTTCGTAAGGACCGTGTTCGACCCTTCCGGGATTCCGCTGGATTTCAGGATATCCTGGATTGCCTTCGCATTGAAGGCAACAACGCTCGGGTTGACCGACTTGCGGAAGAAGTCGTTAATCCCGCCTTGCCGATTCCGGAAGTCGTTAAACACGAACGCCGTAAAGTCTTTCAGTCTTCCTTCTTCAAGTGCGGACTGGTACGCCTCTGCATACTGTTGCGGAGACGAATTCTCTCCGGCATTCGCTCGTTTCTGCGAACCGTATTTGTGCGATATGGCGTTGTTGTTCGCTTCGAACTTGAGGTATTGTCTGCGCCCTTCTTCCAGCTGCGTCTCGAACTTAGGCTTTTCGTTTACCGCCTGTCCTGAAACAGCAACATTCTGGTTGGGGACGGCAGCCGCGCCCTTCCTAGCAGTGCCGGTTACCGGAACGGCTCCAGTCTTTTTGCCTTGCGCTATTCCCGGAACGGTTACGCCTTGACTTCCTTGCGTGCCGATGCCCGAAGCCTGCGCGTCTGGACCGCCAGCCCCTGCACCGGCAGCTTTCGCGTGCTCGTCGTCTAGCATTTGCCTTGTCCCATTCTTTGCCTGGGATGTCTTTTCGGGCATCTTGATGTCCGGGAGTTCCATTGCCGGGAACCCGAAGAACGCCTGGGACTTCTTGGCAAAGTTCTTGTTCGAGTCGGCAATCATCTGCTGCTGCATGGACATGTTGAAGTTCTTTTTCGCTTCGTCTTCGAGCTGCTTCGCCTGCGCGTTCTTGGCGATAATCTGCCTGTATTGCCCGGCGAGCGCGGCGATGGCCTCGTTCGTCTCGATATCGTTCGAATCGATTAGCGAGACCTTGTTCCCTTCCACAAGCTGGCCGAACTCGTCGAAAGTAATCGGCTTCCCCTTTACGTAGAAGTTAATCTTGCGCTGCTCGTATTGGTCGCGGAGGATGTTTTCCATCTCCCTGGCTTCATTGCGCGCCGTCTCGGCAAACCCCTTGAGTTTCAGTCCTTCCTCTTCCGACTGGTAGGCGCGCTGCATGAACACGCTTGAGTTCGTCAGGGCCTGCGTGATTGCCGGGGAGTAGTGCCCCCACATGTTTTCGGCGGTAGTGCGTCTCTGGAGGACGTTCTGTTCGCCTGTGTCCGCGCGATCCTGCTCCATCTTCATACGGTTCATCGCGTCAGCATAGATGTTCTTCGCCATCCCGGAATCCGCGAACGGCGCAATCCTTCTCGCCAGCCTGGCGGCGTTGCGCATCCTTTCGTCGGACGTGAGGTATTGCGAAGGCTTCGACATGTCGAGCATCCTTGAAAAGAAGCTTGGGACAAGCGAGCCGTACATGTCCGTCATCGACGCGCCCGGTTCGCTCTGTTCAGGAACGGTCTCGACTATCGCGTCGTCAGGCTCTCCGCTCGGCCACGCGTCTTGCGACTTCACCTTCGCGTTGTAGTCGTCGAAGGCGGCTTTCGTCTTCGGTCCGATAATTCCGTCTTCGGAAAGACCGTAGCCATACCGGTTCAGGTTTTTCTGCAGCGCAAGGACTTCTTCCTTGGATGCGCCGTCGCCCGGCATTTCGAGGAGTGTCGAATAGTCCCTGCCCATCTCCGCCTGTTTCACGTACGGGTTGTAGCCGCGCATCGATTCTTTCTGCTTGCGGATAAACTCCTGTCGTTCCTTTTCGTATTCGTCGGTGAGTTCCTTGTCGAGCTTCTTCTCTTCGTCAGGGTCGATGCCTTCCGGAGACACGTCCTTGTCCTCGGCGTTCATCTTCCGGTAAAGCCTGTCTTCAACCGGCGCGCCGTATCCGAACCGCTCGTAGAACGTAGGGACGGATACGTACGGATTCTTCTTGTTAGTAGCCATAGATTCCTCCTAGGCTCATATACGGAAGGAACTTAATCTTGTCCTCGTCCGAAGCCTCATCGAAACGCTTCTTCATCGAATCGTAAACCTGTTTCCGGTACGGCTCCATGTCCTGCATGAGCTGGTACTTCTGCTCGGCAGTGTCGAGTTCTCGTTCTTTCAGCTTGCGGTCGAGCTCGTCCAGCTCGTCCTGCCGTTCCTTGTCCTGCTCGTATTCGTAGGCGGAATAGAGGTCTTTCGCAAGCCCGACAGCATTCTGCGGGACATCGGTCATCCAATACTTGAGCCAGCCGTTCGTCTCGTTGTTCAGCTTCTGTTCTTGCAGCATCCCGTAAATATCGTTGTAAGCCCCGAAATTACGGTCTTCCTTTTGTACGTTGATTGGAACCATTTTGATGTCCTCCTAGACGATGTCGATTGCCGGTATGGTGAAGTTCGAGAACGGGGACGATACCCTTTCGCCGGATTGCGCCATCATCTTCGTGTAATTGTCGAGCGCGGCGTTGTAGTCCGAAATGCCTGCAGACACGTTAGACTGCTTGGCGTTCACGTAGTTTGACAGCCAGTCGTTGTAACCCTGCGCGTAGTCCCCGGCAAGACCCGCCCTCTGCAGGTTGAGCGCGGCGGCATCTTTCGCCAGCTGGTTTCTCTTGTACCACTGGTCCTGCGCAAGCTGCTTGTCGGTATAGAACGCATTGCGCGCTTCCTTGTACGCGTTGGTCGCGTTCGCAGCCGTGGTTCCCGCCATGTTCGCCTGAAGCCCGGAACTGAAAAGCTTTCCGGAGTTCGCGGCGGAATTTTCAAGTGCGCGCATCTGCGCCTGGTTGTTTACCTGCCAGGCGGGGTCGTAGAAGTCCTCTACCGTCTTCGAGTAGTCGAACTGGTCGGGAGTGAACCTGGTTCCGTTCCCAAGAAGGAGCGAGCTGTACTCCTTTCCCACCTCGTCGATATCCCCATAGACACGGCCCATCTTGTCGTAGTAGGCTTCGAGCATCTGGTCGATTTTGCCACGAGCATCCGAGGAAGAATCGTAGCCTCTCTTGATAGCCACCGCAGCCGAAGCCGCGCCTTTCTCGCCAGCCCTGCGCGCGCGTTGCTGGGCGGTCGTATTCATGACTCCGGAAAGCAGGTTCGCACCTGCCATCCCTGCCGCAACCAATGCCGGTACCATCTAGTCACCTCCTACGTCCAGAGGGACCATGAACGTCCCCTGGATAAAAAAAGTCCTGTTCTTGCATCTTACCGTAAGCGACGTAGCGTTCGGCGGAACGGGATAGCCTGTCGCCGTCCCGGATGCGTTCTCCATTGTCGCCCCGTCAAACATCATCGCCGAGTAGGCGTACGAGCATGGCGGGATTTCCAGACGGTCGCCGTCTGAACCGTAAGCACTCCACGACACGAGCCTTCCGGCCTTGCCGACGGATACGCCGTTTTTCGTTTCGCCCTGCCATTCGCCCTGCAGGGCCTCTACCGTACGGGACCAGTTCCCGATGTCGATGGCATCGGCGAACGAACGCAGTATCTTCTTGACCGACCACATCAGAACCTGCCTGTCGTAAGATACCTTATCTTCGAATCGAACACGTAGAAGTCCACCGGGTCCGTAAACGTAAGCTCGATGACGAAATACTTTCCCATCCCAAGCTGCTGCCACCTGCATTCGGAACCGTAGTGCCCGGCCATTCCAAGCCTGGCATCGGAAGCGTTCCCGAACCTTATCCCGTCTGGAGAGCAGCGCATCATGACCGTAGGGTTGAAACCTTCCGTCTGGTGCCCGTCCGTAGTGGGCTGGAGAATCCCGGTCAGGCCGACCCCGCATTCTATCCGCATCTCGTTCACGATGACCGGAGAGAACGCCGATATTATCGGTGCCCACCTGCGCATTCTCCTTATGCGCTTGCCGTCCCATTCCGTAAATCTGTTTTCGGCAATCCTTACCAGTGAGTTCCCGAAATACGTAAGGAAATATTGCGAGCCTTCGAACTCGGCGGTAAACATCGGTCGCCAGAAGCCGTCAGTACCGTCGTCGCGTATCGACGAACGGTTATGCCAAAGCCCTGTCGTTATGTCGTATACAACCGTAAACAGTGCGGAAGGTATCGTCAGGACGTAGAACATGTGCCCGGCGTTCGTGTAGGCGAACCCGAAAGAATCCGACTTGTCCGCTATGTAGAAAAGCTTCCGGTCCAGCGCAGGTGTCGAAATCTTTTTCGCCCCTCCCTGCGTCAGCATCCATATCCCGTTGAACCCGTCCTTCCCGGCACCAAGCCAGCAGACGTTGTCGCTAATCCTGGCGACCGAATCCGGAGCACCGCACCCTATGTTGTTCCCGTTCGACGAGTTGTCTAGCGCATAGTATCCGTCCGTATCCGACGAAAGGTCCCAGATGTCGAACGAGCGGTTGCCGAAGACTACCAGGCGGTTGTTGTTTATGCACTCCATCGCGACTACCGTATCGCCTGAATACGCGAGAGCCGTTTCGTATTGGTAGCTTCCCGTGTCGGACATCCAGTTCCATCCGGAATCCGATTCCAGCGAAACCACTTTGTAGTCCGGCGTGTGCCCGTCAGGCTTGTACATTATCTTCGCGACGTAGTCCGGATGTCCGGACATATACTTTTGCAGCTGGTCCCCGGTGATGCCGAAAATCCCGGTATCGTGTTCGCCACCGCTAGAGTCGTACGAGTAGATGTGATACTGGTACACGTTCGCCGTTCCGGAAAACGCGCCCGGCCTGGAAATGAATATCTGGCCCGTCCCCTTGTCGTTGACGACAATCCTGTTGGCTATCGATGCCATGCAGGTAGAAGACACCGTCTGCATCGTCCCGTCCGGAGATGTCCGGTAAGGGTTCTTCGGAAGGTTGACGTTCGTAGCCGATTCGACTATCGCGTCTTCGGAAAGGCCTATCCTCGCAAGGACCGGCGATTCCTTCTCTAGCAGCAGCACGCACCTGGACACTCCGCCGGGTTCGGCGAACAATACCTTTCCCGAACTCTTGGTAAGCCGTCCCTGGATTTTCCGGATCCATTCGCCGTCCGCGGAAGACTTGACGAATACGTTGCCGCCTATTACTGCGAAAAGCTGCGGCTTCCCCCTGTATCCGAAATACGTCGAGTAGATGCCTCTCGCAAGTCCGTCGGTATCGCCAAGGCTCGACACGAGTTCCGTCCCTTCGATTGAACGCAACAGGCCGGGAGACTCCGCCTCGTTCTGTTTCGCCAGAGGCTCGAAATACATGTTCAGCGAAATCTCGTCATCGAGATTCCGCGCATCAGGCAGCTGGTACGAGCTGCCTACGACCTTGTGGAACACTACCGGGGAGGTAGGCATCAGCGCATCCTCGTCCATTGCCATGGGGCAAGGATGTTGTAGTATTCGGAAGGTCCGCCGTCCTCGTAGGTTATGAGGTGGCTGTGGCTGTTCACTTCCTTTATCAGCGTCTCGATTTCAATCTTGCGCCGCAACACCTTGTTCTCGATGTCGTCCGGGAGCATCTTCTGCTGCGCGATGCGCAACGCCAGGTCGTACCTGAACAGCTGTTCGTATTCGGTCGGGGCATCGAGCATGTCGTCGATGGCGTATTCCTTTACCATCTTGTTATAGACGCAGCGAAGCGAACGTCCTGTGGCGCGGTTCATGTAGATTACGCCGTAAGGAATCTGCCCTTTCTCGCCTCCGGAGAATCCCCTTTCGTACGAGAACGCGCTTGGGATTGAGTTCATCCCGTTCAGGATATACTTCTGCAGATCGGAGAACCCGACCTCGGTAACCGGGAACCAGTTTATCCCGCTCGCGTAAAGGATGGATTCTATGCGCACAGGGACCGGAGCGACAACGATTGTCGGGTTGTCGCATATCGAATACACCTTGTCCGTTTCCGGGACTACCTTGAAGTCTTCCGTATCCTTTACTGGCTGGATGATTATCGCCTGGGCATCTTTCGGGTCGAACTGCAGCATCGACCTTGTCCACGGCAGGAACTGTTGGAGATTGAACGAATTGACCGTTTCGTTTAGAAGGTTGAGTCCTTCCTTCATTTCCTCGCCAGATAGCTGCTGCCCTTCGCCGAGCACCTGGCAGGTCCGGTACGCACTCCGTATGATGTCCCTAATCTTCGACATTGAAACCTCGCTGTCCCGTGCGTCCGAAACGATTATCGCATATCTTAAATATACACAAAAAAAACCGCCGCGGGTGAAAGGAGGCAGTCCGCGACGGCTTTTTACCGGGCGGGAAAATGAAAAACCGCCCGGATTGCGTCAGGTTAGATTTCGATGTAGCAGATGCGCGAGAGGCGCGCGTCGATGCCCACGGCGACGTAAGGAACGTCGATGCGCATCACGGTGCTTCTGGTGTTGACATCGCCCCATTCGGCAGTCTGGACGGAGATTCCGCCGACGCTTGCCGAGCCGTTTTCGCAACCCGGAAGTTCGGGGAACTTGGCGGAGTCGAATTCGAGCCAGTCCTGGTCGCGGGCCTGCATCACGAGGTAGTCCTTACCGGCTTCCAGCCCGTCGATGAGTGCCCATTCGGCCGCGGCGAGCGCAGTCTGGTCACCGAGCAGGGACGGGTTCGTGTTCTCGACAACGACATCTTCGTCGGTCGTGGTGGAGCTGAAACGGAACGTTCCGGCGAACTCCGCTTCCGTTCCCGCGGCGTTGGCGTTCGTTACGATGAACACCTTCTTTTCGCCCGGAACAGGCATGCAGTTGAGGTCGACGGTTCCGTACGCCTTCTTCACCTTGTCCGTCGGGTCGGTGTAGGTGCCGTAGAACGCAAGGCCGTTCACGAGGTTCGTGCCGGTAATCTTGATTGTTCCGTCGGCCGCGCCGATGCCGTCAGTCTTGGAAGGCGCGTTGAACGTAACGGTCGCGATGGTCGGAGCCGCCTTAACGGAGAGAGTCGGCATGAAGTTCTCTTCAATCCAGCTCGTCTTCGCGTAGTCGCCAAGATAGACGTCGTTGTAAATCTTGGTCTGGAGTTCGGCCGGGATGAAGAGCGACAGGAACTTGACGGCCGCTTCGCCGAACACGTTCGGATGCGCGAATCCGACAAGCTTTCCAGCAGCCTTTACGCCACGGAGCTTAGACGCGAGGAGCTGGAAAGCACCGGCATTGAGGCCGGAATTGCCGTTGGCATCCTTTGGGACGACGAAGGCGTTGTCGGAAATCCAGACGTTCTTTGCGATGATGTCCTTTTCGATTTCCGCTGCAAGACGGCGACCGCGCGGGGAAGCGATTTCCTTCGCGAAGTCCTCAAGGTCCTGCATCTTGTTCCAGGCGGTGAGGTCGACGGCGGACTTGCCGGACATCACGGTTGCGGAAACGGCACGCTCGAAGACCTTGCGGTTCATCTTGGAGATGTCCAGTTCCTGCGTACCGACTTCGGCGGTGCCCGGATCGGGAAGGTAGAAGAAATAGGTCTGGCCAAACTTCTTTCCGGAAAGCTGGTCGGCGAGATAGGAACGGGAAGCCTTGATGTAAGGCAGCGCGTCGTTCACGGCTGCGGCAAAGTACTTGACTTTCCTGTTCAACGGGATTGGGGTTTCGATAGCCATGGGCTACTCCTTATCCATACTGGCGGATGAACGCTATTGCGTCGTCGTCAGAGATGTCGCCCGCCGGGGTGGTGTTCTTGAGGTTCCCCATGCGAGGCAGTTCCTTTTTCGCTTGCGGACTGGCGGGCTGTCCTTGCGGCTGCGCCGCCTTCCCTTCCGCTTTCGAATAGAGACGGCCGATGTTGCTTTCGAGGGACGCAAGGCGCGCGACGCGTCTTTGCGGGTTCGAATCCTTCATCAGCGTAACGAAATCGTTAGGGTGTTTCGCAAGATGGTAGATAATCGCTGCACCCATCTCGGAGTTGTTGCAGAAGTCGGAAATTTCGCGACCAGCTTCCGTGTTGACCAGGAACTGTCCGAATCCAAATTGTGCCGCCTTGGATACCGCGGTTGAGTATTCCTTCTTCGCCTCTTCCGTCGGGAAAAGCCTGTTTACGTTTTCGACGGCCCGATATTCGAGTTCCTCCGCTTCGCTGCCGGAAAGTTCCTCTCTGGCCCTTTCCAGCTCGTCGGAGTTCTTCTTCATGTCGTGCATGTCGAACATCTGGTTGAAGCTCGCCTCGCGGAATTTTTCCTCGTCGTCGAAGTCCTCTGGCTTTACCGGCTTGGAAACGGATTCGCTGTAACGCTTGTTCGCTTCTTCGAGTTCCCGGATTCTCCGCTTCAACGCCGCGTTCTTCCGCGTGAGTTCCTTCCATGCGTATTCGCGCTTTTCCTCGTGCGTGTGGGTGTCGGGCTTTTTGGCTACCGTATCGCCGCCCTGTCCGTCGGGTTCCTTCCCTTGCCCGTCGCCGTCAGCTGGAACATCGTGGCTATGGTCGTGGTCCGGTTCGGCGGGTGTCGTATCGGCATGGTCCTTGCCGGTTCCAGCCGGTTCGGGTTCAGGTTCCGCAGGCGGTTCTTCCTTCCGGTTCCTGTCGTCCATGTCGATGACATCCGTAAGACGATTGTATTCGTCATTTGGCATAGTCTGCTCCTTCGGGATAAAGCCCGTTCTCTTGTCCATAAGATACATTATTTTCCGTCGGAGCGTACAGAGGATACTGTTTCGAAGCCAGCTTTGCCGCCTCGATGCGTTCCTTCGACTCCATTTCCGCCAGGGACTTCTGCAGGTCGGCTTCCGACTTCGTCTGCTCGCGCTCTGCATCGGCTCCGAGCCGCATGGCCTCCGTCTGGATTTTCGCGTTCGCGTTTATCTGGGCGACGGAAACGTCAGCCTGCGACCTGAGCTGCAGCATGTGAATCTGCGAATTGAGGCGCGCGATTGTCTCGTCGCGCTTCTTCAGCTCTTCCGCCGCCTTGGCCGTCTGTTCCTGCATCATCTTCTGCATTTCCGCGACCTGCGGGTTGTCCATCATCACCTGCGGAGGCAACAGCTTGTAGAGCATCTTCGAGATGCCCGCGACTTCCGGAACGTCGAGCGTGCTAGCGATTCCGAACGCAACGACTGGCTTCATCGTTTCAGGGATAATCTGGCTCAGTGCCAGCAGTTGCGACCGGGCTTCCTGCTTGGACGTGACGAGTTCGGGTCCCTTGATTACCTGGACGGCGACACCCTGCTTCAGGTCCGAAGCCGGGACGTTGTTCTGGAACGCGAAGAACTCAAGCAGGACCTTTCCGAGTTCGCGGACGGAAGCCTTGAGGTGCTCCCTGTAATGGGATACGTCCATCTCGTTCGACTTGGTGCGAAGCAGCAGGCCTTCGGCGGTCTCGCGGTCTCCGAGTCCCTGGACTGTCGAAAGGTTCCTTGAAACGCCCGTAATGTCGGCAGCCAGGTTCTGTTCGACTTCCAGTATCTTCTGGATGTCGTCCGTCTGGACCGAGTTGTCGAGCCGTGCCGGAGGGGCAAGCTGCGTCCCGTCCTTGGATGCCGCGTTATACACGAGCAGCGGCATCATGTTCTTGTCCACGTTCTTGTAGTAGTCCGTATTGCCTTCGAGGGCTTCGCGGCTTATGGAGAACGTAGGTTTCGGAGCGCGCAGCATCCGGTCGGCAAGCTGGCTCTGCGCGTAGTTGATGACCACCTGCAGGTCTTTCGTCATGTGCGCGACACCGTGAAGGACCTGTTTCTGGCTGTTCCAGTCCACCGTCCCCTTCACAAGGAACACCGGGATGCGGCTAACGGGAAGCTCGGCCTTGAAGACTACGGAATCCCCAATCATCCTGAACATGTTGACACCGTTCTCGGTGCGCTCGAAGTAGGTTACCAGCTGGACCTGGTTCTTGTTTACCTTGTTCCAGCTGTCCCCGAAATTGCCGACGAGCGGACGGTCCCAGTCGTCCGACGCGTCTTCGCCGTATTCACGCTTCGCCCTGTCCCTGGAGATAATCTGGACGAACGCGAGCTTCTCGGAGTCCGCGCCGGTGATGTCGGTCGAAGACGGATCCAGGATGAGCATCGTCGGGTCGTCGATGTTCGACACGAAAACCTCGGTCTGTCCTGTCATGTCGTCGAGGTCTGTGTAGGCATAGAACGCGCCGATGCCGAACGATACGCCGTTCCGCAGGCTTTCCCCTTCGAACGCGGAAAACGGGGACCGCTCGAAAAGCTCGTGCGTCCACTGCGTCAGTGCCTGCTGAAGGTCGATGCCGACGCGGTGCGTCTTGTCCACGTATTCAATCGAGTACGGGTTCTGCCTTACGGGGTTTACTATCGTCGAGACGATTCGCGGGATTATGTTCGCGGAAGCCTTGTATCTCCCGGCGAACGAGTCGCCGACAGGGAAAGTGGACCGCGCCTGGTCTCCGCAGGCGAAATCGCGCATCTCGCGCCATCCCATTATCTGTCCGTTGAACTCGGAGTCCGCGTCCTTCGCGAAGTCCTTGAACCTGTCTATGATTTCCTTTGACCTTTCTTCTGCCATAGCCTATACTCCATAAGACTTGAAAAGTGAATCCAGTTCCGAAGAGGCCTCGGACGAGTTGCGCATCGACGAGTTCCACAGGTCGGACGGGGTCGCCGTCGCGAAAGTGAGCGCGAGCGCGTCTGCCATGTCAGGTGAACGTCCGAGTTCCTCCTTCGTCTTTTCCTTTGGCGCAAGCGCAAATTCGCCCTGCCCGGCCATCGAGAACCTGATTGACTGCAGCTCCTCGGAAAGTTCCTTGATGTCCGGAATCTTCAGCCCCTGCCTGACGGCATCCCTGAGCTTCGCGTAGATGTACGTGCGCTTGTTCGAGAAATGCGGGTCGGGGGACTTGCCGTTGAACATCACTTCGCGGACATCCCATCCTTCCTTCCGCAGGATGTCGACGACACCGGAGGCCTGGTTGCCGGTTCCGTCCACGCACACTATCGTGTTATCCTTCGACGCGACACGGTGGACGTTCTCGACAATCCTGAACGTGTCTGTCTTCCCAATCTTCGACACGATGGAAGAGAACCTGCCGTGCCTTTTCGCGACTACCGTGCTGTCGTCCCCGAACCTGGCGACGTCTATCCCAAGGACGACGTTGCCGAAAGTCTGCGCGTCTCCCGGCATCCTCGCGGACACCAGGTCCACGGCATCGAAAAGCGAGTCCACGTCTTCGCCGTCGAGGACTTCACCGAGAAGCTCCTGCTGCGCGAACTTTCCGGAATAGGTGGACCTCATCAGCTCGATATACATGTCCCCAAGCATCGTGTTGTCGTACGTCGTCGCGTGAATCCATTCCACGTTCGGGTCGCCCTTGAGCCGACTTACCCAGTTCGCCGAGCCGCGAGGAGTAGTCAGCAGGTATATCTTCGGATCACCGGCACCTCGCAGGGTGGCGGCGCATATCTGGTAGAACTCCTTCGAAGCCAGTGCGGCCTCGTCCATCACGAGCCTGGTTATCTTGTCGAGTCCGCGGACGGAGTCCGGGTTTTTCGTATCGGCGGACCAGAAGAAAGCCGTTCCCTTCCCGCAGTCTATCTGCATGTCGTGGACCAGCGCGCGCGGACGGACGCCGAACGTTTCGTAGAGAATCGCCAGCGTCCGCGAAAAGATGTTCTTCTTTAGGATTCCGTAGGTCTGTGCGGTAACCAGGACGCGCTCGCCGTTGAGTATCGCCATCGCGATCGTCAGGCAGGCAATTTCCGTCTTGCCGCAGCCGCGCCCACCGCAAAGTACCGTCACGGGTTTCTCCGACCTGAAGAACCTCTTCTGGTGAGGAAGCAGCCCTATCTTGACTTCACGCATCGGTAATCGTAACCCTTATGTCGTTGTCGTCGGAATCGTGCTTCACTTCCTGTTCGGGATACAGTCCGCCAAGCTTTACGAACGTTTCGAGTCCCTTTATGTCTTTATCCGCATACACGCGCTGCCACGCACGCAAAAGCCCGACGAGAAGGACGGTCTCCTTCCTTTTCGGCGTGATGCCGAACTTCTCGAAACACGCCTTCGCCCCCTCCTCGATGGGCATCTGTGCCGAAAGTATCTTGCGCACGCAGTCCGTGCACAGGTTGATTATCGCGTTCTTGCGGCGCAACGCCTCGGCACCGCGCCGCTGCATCTCCCTGGCGTTCTCCTTCGTGAAGGGCTTCTTGTCGTGCCCCGGTATCGGTTCTCCCTTTCTAGCCATAAGGACCTACATGTCGAACAGCCGTATGTATTCGTCGCCCCAGTCACCGCCGTCCATCGAGTATTTGCCGTTTCCGCTCGCGCTGACCCTCGCGTCATGCATCGACATGGCTTTCTGCTCCAGCTCGTCCCTGTCAGCGTCTTTCGTTCCCCAGTAGGAATTGTCGTTCTTGAGCATCGCCCACGGCGCAAGCTCGTCGGAGTGCCCGTAGTCCTTGTTCCCCTGCGCGGCTTCTTCCGTGGAGATTCCCCACTGTCTCTTGTACGACTGGTAGTCCGCTCTCGGAACGACCGAGCACCTGCATCCGGGATGGGAAAGGAGCTGCGCGTCTATCGGGCTGGCAACCCACGTCCCGTCGAACATCAGGCATCTGGGGCATGCGTCGGCATTCGCGGAAAAGACGTATCCCAGGTCGGACCTTGGAATCTCCTCCGACCCGAGGTTTCCGGAAGACATGTCCCTTGCGGTCATCGCCGCCTGTTCAGGTCCGGCACCGGCTCCGGCAATCTGGTCGAAGTAGTCCTGCGCGAACGCGGACTTTGACGCTTTTACGAGGGCGTTGCGCATCTTCTCCTCGACGAGCCTTCCCTTCTCCACAAGCTGGGCGAGAGCTTTCTTGTTTCCAAGTCCCGGCTGGTTGGGTACGGTACTGAACTTCGTAGCCGCACTGCGCGCCCTCGGATTGAAAGTCATCAGCCATCGAATCTTGCTGTAAGCCATGCAAACAATATAATCAATTACACGAAGGATGTTATCCGAGAACGGAAGGTGTATGTGGCTTTGCATACGCAAAGGAACTTACATTATTCTTACGACAGCAGGTGTAGTTCTCGGTAGGACATAGCACGCGCAATAGCGAGGCGGGATTCGAAAAAATTTTGCCGGGGGAGAGAGATAGATACCGAGCTAGCGAGCGCGTGCGGAAATGGGGGGGTGGGGAGAAGGGAC
>OIYX01000119.1_pt1 | contig 26686 bp, 22 predicted proteins | sample 1588431 | NCBI WGS metagenome assembly OIYX01 (sample SAMN03283241) | human gut metagenome | biome: human-associated habitat; material: feces | host: Homo sapiens | place: Peru | collected 2012
CCGACGGAGCGCTTCTCCGAGGACGCTCTGCGCATCCTGCGCGGTCTGCGCTTTGCCGCGCGGCTGCGACTCGCGGTCGAGCCGAAGACCGCCGAGGCACTGCACACGTGCCGCTTTTTGCTGAAAAACGTCGCCGCCGAGCGCATCCGCAAGGAGCTTGACGGCCTGCTCTGCGGCGCGGCCGCGCCGGAGCTGCTGCGCGAATTTTCCGACGTCGTCTGCGTGCCGATCCCGGAGCTTGCGCCCTGCATCGGCTTCCGTCAGTTCAACTTCCACCACGCCTACGACGTCTGGGAGCACTCGCTGCACGCCCTTGCGGCCTGCGAGCCGGAGCCGGCGCTGCGGCTGGCCGCGCTGCTGCACGACATCGGCAAGCCCGCCGTGTTCTCCTTTGACAAGCAGCTCGTCGGCCATTTTTACGGCCACACGGTAACCGGCGCGGCGCTCAGCGAGCGGATCCTGCGCCGTCTGCACTACGATTCTAAAACGGTCGCGCTTGTCTCCGGTCTGATCGGCGCGCACGGCGCGGCGCTCGAGGGCATCGGGCGGCGTGGTATGCTCCGTCTGGTGCAGCGCCTCGGCGCGGAGCGTCTGGAGCTGCTGCTGCGTCTGCGGCGCGCCGACCGTCTGGGCAAGGGCACGGAGCCGCCCGAGGTCGTCGAGGCCGACATCGCGGCGCTGCAGGCGCTTTTTTTGCGCGTGACCGCGCCGGACGCCTGCTTCTGCCTCAGTCGGCTGAACCTCACGGGGAACGACCTTCTTTCGCTCGGCATCCCCGCAGGAAAGCAGATCGGCCGAATCTTAGATGCCGCGCTGCAAGCGGTCATTGATGGAAATGTCCAAAACGAGCGGCAAGACCTTATTGAATTTGCACAAAAAATCCGTTGAAAATTATTTCAGGATTGACCCTTTTTTAGTTTTCCATTATAATAAGTGTTTGGAGAAAAGAGTGTAACTAGGAGGTTCTATTATGAACTTGAGTTTTGTGATAAAGGGTCACATCTGCGACAGCGCCGCCCCGGACAGGCTGCGTCTGCGCGAAAATTCCTATCTGGTCTGCGAAAACGGTCTCTGCGCCGGCGTGTTTGAGACGCTGCCCGAGGCCTTCCGCGCCCTGCCGCTGCTGGACATGGGCGACAAGCTCGTCCTGCCCGGTCTGGTCGATCTGCATGCGCACGCGCCGCAGTTCTCCTTCCGCGGCCTCGGCATGGATATGGAGCTGCTTGACTGGCTGAACACCTATACCTTCCCCGAGGAGTCGAAATACGCCGAGCTGGCCTATGCCGACCGCGCCTACGGCCAGTTCACGGCGCATCTGCGCCGCAGCGCGACGACCCGCGCCGTTCTTTTTGCCTCTCTGCACGTTCCTGCCACGACCCTGCTGATGGAAAAGCTCGAGGCCAGCGGTCTGGTCAGCTACGTCGGCAAGGTCAACATGGATCGCAACAGCCCGGATTACCTGCGCGAGCCGTCGGCGGCGCAGGCGCTTGCGGACACCGAGGCATGGATCTGCGCAACGCGCGAGCGCTTCGCCAACACCAAGCCCATCCTCACGCCGCGCTTTATCCCGAGCTGCACCGACGAGCTGCTGCGCGGTCTGCGCGGTCTGGTGGAAAAATACGACCTGCCGGTGCAGAGCCACCTCTCGGAAAACTTCGGCGAGATCGCGTGGGTGCGCGAGCTTTGCCCCGACTCCAAATTCTACGGTGACGCCTACGACCGCTTCGGCCTCTTCGGCGGCGATCACCCCTGCATCATGGCGCACTGCGTGCATTCCTCTCGGGAGGAGATGGAGCTGATGCGGAAAAACGGCGTTTTCGTCGCGCATTCCCCGCTCTCCAACTCCAATCTGGCCTCCGGCGTCGCGCCCGTTGGCCGCTATCTCGACGAAGGGCTGCGCGTTGCGCTGGCCTCCGATCTGGCCGGCGGCGAGACGGAGAACCTCTTTGCCTCCATCGCAGCGGCCATTCGCGCCTCAAAGCTGCGCTGGCGCCTGCTTGACGAGACAGTCAAGCCCCTGTCCGTTGACTGCGCCTTCTGGCTCGCGACGGCCGGCGGCGGTGCCTTCTTCGGCAAGGTCGGCCGCTTTGAGCCGGGCTACGAGCTCGACGCCGTCGTGCTCGACGACGCCTCGCTCGACCACCCGCAGGAGCTGCCGCTCCGTTCCCGTCTCGACCGCGCGCTCTACCTCGCCGACGACCGTCAGATCGCAGCAAAATTTGTCCGCGGTGAGCGCCTCTTTTGATGTACAAGCGCTCCGGCTTGAAAAAGTCGGGGCGCTTTTTTTGACCTGTTTATCCAAATAAAACCGCGATTTTCCGGATTTTCATGTAGAAATTAAAGGTTTACAAATGGAAGAGAATCAGGTATAATAGGGCAGACTGCGGACACCGCCGCAGTCGAATGAAGAAGAAAGAGAAGGAACGAAATCTGACATGAAACAAATTCAAACCATGGGTGCGGACGAGTCGCCGCGCCGCATGTGTTGGTTCCGGCGCTACCGCCGCCAGCACTACGCGCGCGAATGGCTGCTGCTGCTTTTCTTCCTGAACATATTCTGGAACGAGTGTGTTCTGCGGGCGGCGACCGGAAAATTTTTCTTCACGCCCTCGCTCGTGCTCATCGCGCTTTACAGCCTCGTGGCGGCGCTGCTGCTCTACAGCCTGTGCTGCTTCCTGCCCCGGCGCGTGGGCGCGGTCGTGCAGACGATCCTGTATTATTGCGTGTTCATTTTCTTTGCCTCGCAGATCGTCTACCACCATATTTTTCACTTTTTCTACTCCGCCTATTCCATGACGAACGGCGGGCAGGTCGCGGAGTTTTGGCGCACGACCATGCGGGCGATCAAGGCCGAGGCCGCGCCGCTGCTGCTGGTGCTGCTGCCGGCCGTCCTGCTGACGCTCTTCGCCAAGCCCTTTGACACACACCGCCTGACGCGCTGGTATCTGCGTCTGGTCTTCCCGGCCGGCATGATCGTTCTGCATTTTCTCACGCTGCTGACGCTGCCGCTGTTCGGCAAGGAGCCGGTCTCGGCCTATGTGCTCTATCACTCGACGAACGACCTCCCCGCCGCCACGCAGCAGATGGGGCTTCTGGCCGCCTTCCGGCTGGATGTGCACCGGCTGATCTTCGGCTTCAACGGCGGCCAGCTCGTCGACCCGACGATCAACGACGCCGAGATCGAGTCGGAGATCGCGAACCTGACCGAGCCTTCAACGGACGCGACCGAGCCGGAGCCGACCGAGCCGCCCTATGACACCAGCCCGAATGTTCTGCAGATCGACTTTGAGGAGCTGATGCAGGGCGAGGAAAACGAGAAGCTCCGCCAGCTTGACGACTATTTCAGCAAGCAGACCCCGACGAACAAGAACGACCACACCGGTATGTTCAAGGGCTGCAACCTGATCCTCATCACCGCCGAGAGCTTCTCCTACCTCGCCGTCGACCCGGAGCTGACGCCCACGCTCTACAAGATGCAGCAAGAGGGCATGAACTTCACGAATTTCTACACGGCCTACTGGGGCGTGTCGACCTCGGACGGCGAATACGTCGCCCTGACGGGCACGATCCCGAAATCCGGCACGTGGAGCTTCTCCGACAGCTCGGATAACGCCATGCCGCTGACGATGGCGCAGCAGCTCAAGCACCTCGGCTACAGCGCCTATGCCTATCACAACCACACCTACACCTATTATCACCGCAACAAATCCCACCCCAATCTGGGCTACATCTTCAAGGCGCGCGACCACGGTCTGACGCTGACGTGGCAGTGGCCGGAATCCGACACGGAGATGATCGACCAGACCACGGACGACTACATGCACTCCGAGCCGTTCCACGCGTATTACATGACGGTTTCCGGCCATTTGGAATATAACACGACCGAGAATTCCGTCGCGCGCAAGGCCTATGACGAGGTCGCCGACCTGCCGTACAGCGAGCCGGTCAAGTGCTACATCGCCTGTCAGCGCGAACTGGACAAGGCCATGAAGCTGCTGCTCGAGCGGCTCGACGAGGCCGGCGTGGCGGAAAACACCGTCATTGTCCTCAGCCCCGACCACTATCCCTACGGTCTGACCGTCGCCCAGCAGAGCGAACTGGCCGGGCACGACATCGACGAGCGTTTCGAGCTTTACCGCAACACGATGCTGATCTACAAAAAGGGCATGAAGCCCGAGACGATCGACAAGCTGGCCTGCTCGATGGACATTCTTCCGACGCTCTCGAACCTCTTTGGTCTGGACTTCGACTCCCGGCTCTACATGGGGCGCGACATATTCTCCGACGCATCCCCGCTGGTCATTTTCTCCGACCGGAGCTGGATGACGCAGTTCGCCTCCTACTACGCCCCGACGGGCGAGGTCACCAATCTCGGCACGACCGAGGTTTCCGCCCAGCTCGTCGCGCATTACAACGAGATCGTCTCGAATAAATTCCTCGTCTCCGAGTGGATCCTCGAGGAGGACTACTGGCGCACGCTCTTCGGCGACAATCTGCCGCCCGACGACCAGAGCGGAACAGACGCCCTGCCGCCGAGCAGCGTCGAGGGCGAAGAGACCATTCCCAAGGAGGCCACCGTTGCAACAAGCCCCGCCTCGGCGGGCGACCCGCCGAACGGGGACGATTAACTGCCTGAAAGCATGTAAAAACCGGGAACCGACACGTAGAACCGTGTCGATTCCCGTTTTTTTGCGCCGCGCCAACTTTTGAATTTGCAAACCGCCCCGTTTTCCCGCGAAGCTTTGCAGATTTGTCATTGCGAGGAGGGCGCGTGCGCCCGACGCGGCAATCTTTGACGGAGCAAAACGGCATTCGGAGCGAAGCACGGCAACGCGAATCGAACACGCCAAACCCAAAGCGGACGTTGACGCACCGCATCAACGTCCGCTATTCTTGAGATCCCCTATTTCGTCCCGGTCGAGCCAAAGCCGCCCGCACCGCGCGCGGTGTCCGAGAGCGTCTGCGTCTCGACAAATTCCGCCGCAAGATAGGGCGTCAGGATCATCTGCGCGATGCGCTCGCCGTGCTCGAGCGTCTGCGGCTCGGCGCTCTGATTGTGCAGCGGCACGAAAAATTCGCCGCGATAGTCCGAGTCGATCACGCCGACCTTGTTTGCCGGAGCAAGCCCGCGCTTGGTGGCCAGCCCGCTGCGGGCAAAGACCAGCCCGACGTAGCCCTCCGGGATCTCCGCGGCAATGCCGATCGGGATCAGCCGCGTCTCGTTCGGCGCGAGCGTGACGGGCGCGTCGAGGCAGGCGCAGAGATCCGCCCCGGCGGAGAATTCCGTCCCGTAAACCGGCAGCTTGGCATTCGGGCGCAGCCGCAGAATGCGGACGCGTTGTTTCTCCATGATTACTTCCCTCCCCGGCGGGCGCCGTCGTCCCAGAGCACGACGTGCCCAGCCTGCAATGTTTGCTTCATATCGATCAGACGCTGATTTTCCGACCCACGGAAGCGCAGCGTCAGATTTTTTTGCGTCGCGACGAACGGTCCGTCGACCAGCACGTCCAGCATGGAAAAGATCTCCCGCGCGACCGGCTCGTCCGCCAGCTCCTCATAGAGGAAGCCCGTGAACGCCCAGATGGTCTTCTGCGGATAAGCAGCGCGCACCTGCCGCACCAGCTCCAGCACCGCCGGACGGTTGCGCGGCTCGAACGGCTCGCCGCCCAGCAGGGTCAGCCCCGCGATCTGCGGCGGCGCAAGCGTTTGCAGCACCTGCCCGGCGACCTCCTGCGTGAACGGCTCGCCGTAGTCAAAATCCCACGTCTGCGGTTGAAAGCAGTCCTTGCAGTGCCGCGTGCAGCCCGAGACGAACAGCACCGTGCGCACGCCCGGTCCGTTCGCAATGTCATAAGTCTTAATTGCCGCATAATTCATTGCTGCACCCCCATGATCCGCCGCACAAAAGCGCGCACGGTCTTCTCGTAGCCCGCCGGATCGACCAGATAGCTTCCGCCGTGCGGCGCGCCGGGCACGGTGAAGAGCGTCTTATCCGCCGACGCGCAGGCGGCATAATTTTCCCGCGACATTTCGCAGGGCACGAAGCGGTCGGCCTCGCCGTGGATCAGCAGCACCGGCAGCCGCGTCCGGCGCATCGCGTCGAGCGTGCTGCACTCCTCCATGTCGAAGCCCGTAACCACACGCGTGAGCCAGTTGACCGGCGTCAGGATGAGCCGCGCCGGAAGATGCCGTCTGCGCAGCACGGAGGTGAAGATCGCCTTCGGCGTGGTGAATCCGCAGTCGGCCAGAACGCCGCGCACGGTGTCGGGCATCGGGTCAGCGGCGGCCATCAGGACGGTCGCCGCGCCCATGGACAGCCCGGCCAGCAGCACAGGCTTTCCCGGGCACTGTTTGCCGATCCATTCCAGCCAAGGCTGCACGTCGCGGTGCTCCCGCACGCCGAAGGTCATGAACGTGCCCTCCGACTGCCCCTGCCCTCGCTGGTCGACAAGCAGCAAATTCAGCCCGAGGCTGCGGTAAAATTCGGCCGCGACGCTGAAATCCAGCTCGGCTAAGCTGCGCCAGCCGTGGAAGAACAGCGCCGTTCCCACGGCGTGCTCCGCCGGAAGCCAGCGGCCGCTGAGCCGAAGGCCGTCGAAGGAGGTCACGCTCACGCGCTCAAACGGCAGCGCGCGCACGAGCGCAACACCGCGCATCACCTCGTCGCTGTAGGCGCGGACGGACGAGCGCGCAATGGCGCGCGGGATCGTCCGCTCCGTAAGCCTCGGCGCGACGCAGGCAAGGCGCACGCTGACATACAGCAGCGCGGCGCAGAGCGCGACAAACGCGCCCACGCAGATCAGCACGATCCAGCCCGCGCTCATGCCGTTTTTTTCGACAGGAACCGCGTGAAGCACATTGGCCACAGCAGCCCCGCAAAGACGATCATGATCCCATAGCGCACGGCATTGGCGCAGAGCGCCGTGAGGCCGACCGCCGCGAACAGCGCCTTGAGCCCGGCGCGCAGGCCGAGCAGAAGCGCCAGCCCGAGCACGACCTTGACGAGCTGCTGCCACCACGCGGCGTTTCGCGCCTCAAAGCGCACAAAGCGCGTCTCGATCGGATAGGTCAGGCAGAAGCCCAGCAGCGCGCCGAGCAGCGACCACGCGTTCTTGCGCCCCTCGGCGAGGTTGACCGCGTCCGTGTCGGCCGGGAAGCGCCAAAGATTTGCATAAAGCACGAAGCCGACCGCCAGCGCGGCCATGACGCCCAGCAGGGCATACATCCGCTCCGGGCGCTCGCTGCCCCAGCGCACGAGCGGATAAAAGCCGAACACCAGCGCCAGCGCCAGCACCAGCGACACGCCGACATCGAGCGGCGTGTGCACGCCGAGGTACATCCGCGAAAAGGCCGTCAGCGCGGCGATCGCGGCGCTGACGATGCGCAGCGCCGTGTTTTTGTTCCAGCGGGCGATGCCGCCGAGCGTCGCAACGACGTTCTGCGTGTGGCCGGACGGGAAGGAATACCCCCCTGCCCCGGCTCGGGCGGACTCGACGATGGTGAACTCCGGGTCGCGCACCCACGGGCGGGCGATCCGAAACGCCAGCTTCAGCGCCTGATTCAGGATGGTGCCGACAAAGCCGATGAAAAACAAATAATAGCCCTCTCGCTTGTCCACGCACCAGAAAATCGTCAGTGCAAGCACAATGAACAGGATCTCGTCGCCGAAATAGGTCAGCGCCGAAAAGATCCGATCCAGCGCGGGGCAGCGCAGGCGCTCCAGCCAGTAGAGAAATGCCATAGCGGCCTCCTTTTCTCGGGCAGGCGGCGCCGGGCGCGGCCTGCCGAAAATATGAAAAGGGGGTTGCAGCAGAATTTCCATTTTGCTGCAGCCCCTTGTTGAAGCAGAGGTTCCTCAGGCCTTTCCGGCGCAGCCGAGGACGTCCACCAGCTTGTGGCGAACCATTTCCTTGATGTTGGCGCGAGCGGGCTTGAGATACTGACGCGGGTCGAAATGATCCGGATGCTCCGCAAAGTACTTGCGGATCGTGCCGGTCATGGCCAGACGCAGGTCGGAGTCGATGTTGATCTTGCAGACCGCGCTGCGGGCGGCTTCGCGAAGCTGCTCCTCGGGGATGCCGACCGCGTCGGGCATCTTGCCGCCGTAGGCGTTGATCATCTTGACAAACTCCTGCGGGACGGAGGAAGAGCCGTGCAGAACGATGGGGAAGCCGGGCAGACGCTTTTCGCATTCATGCAGAACGTCGAAGCGCAGGGGGGGCGGAACCAAAACGCCCTTCTCATTTCTGGTGCACTGCGCGGCCGTGAACTTATAAGCGCCGTGAGAGGTGCCGATGGCGATGGCCAGAGAGTCGCAGCCGGTCTTGGCGACGAATTCCTCGACCTCCTCGGGATGGGTGTAGGAGGAATCCTCGGCGGAAACCTTCACGTCGTCCTCAACGCCGGCCAGCGTGCCCAGCTCGGCCTCAACGACGACGCCGTGGTCATGCGCATACTCGACGACCTTGCGGGTGATCTCGATGTTCTCGGCGAAGGGCTTGGAGGAGGCGTCGATCATGACGGAGGTGAAGCCGCCGTCGATGCAGCTCTTGCAGGTCTCGAAGTCGGGGCCGTGGTCAAGATGCAGCGCAATGGGAATATCGGGGCAGTCGAGCACGGCCGCCTCGACCAGCTTGACCAGATAGGTGTGGTTGGCATAGGCACGGGCGCCCTTGGAGACCTGAAGGATCACGGGAGCGTGCTCCTCCTTGCAGGCCTCGGTGATGCCCTGCACGATTTCCATGTTGTTCACGTTGAAGGCGCCGATGGCATAGCCGCCGCTGTAGGCCTTCTTAAACATTTCGGTAGTAGTTACCAGAGGCATAGTTAAAAATCTCCTTCCTGAAATTTTTCGCCTATATTATATATAGTTTACGAAAAAAATGCAAGGTTTATTTTTGCAATACCGCTATTCGATTATTCAAATCGCTCCAAAAACGGCAGCCCCGAATGGAGCTGCCGCAGGCTGTCAATAGGGTCGGATATAGTGCGCGTTGATGTCGGGCGATGGTCGCATCCTGATGCCCGAGACGATGCCGACGGCCATGAAGGAGGTGATGATCGAGCTTCCGCCATAGCTGAAGAACGGGAGCGCCAGACCGATGACCGGCACAAGGCCGACGCAAACGCCGATGTTGATGAGGATCTGGAAGATGAACATGGAGGCGATGCCGACGCAGATCATGCGATTGGTGAAGTCGGGCGTTCTGGCCGCGACGTAAATCACGCGCGCGACGATCGCTATGAGCAGAATGAGCATCAGGATGCAGCCGACCAGCCCGAGCTGCTCGCCGGTTGCCGAGAAGATCGAGTCGGTGTGACGCGCGGGGAGCGCGCCGACGTTCGTCAGGCTTCCCTTGCCCAGCCCCTGCCCGGTCAGGCCGCCGTTGCGCAGCGCCTTGAGGTTCTGGTTGGTCTGCCACATTTCGTTCAGGCCGTCCGGGTCGATGCTCGGGTCGTACAGCGCGAGGATGCGGTTTTTCTGGTCGGTACGGATGGCGTATTTCCAGAGATACGGATAGGACACGCCGAGGGCGGCAGCCGCCGCGGCGAACCAGTACCAGCCGACGCCGCCGACAAAGGCCATGGCAATGAAAATGAAGATGAAGATCAGCGCCACGCCCGTGTCGCTGGAGATGCCGACGATCAGCACGACGATGTACATCATTTGCAGCGTGATGGGGATCACGTTTCGCGGCGAGGAGATGCGCGTCTGATGCAGACTCATGGTCTTGGCCAGAATGAGGATATAGGTCAGCTTGACCACCTCGGCCGGCTGGATGTTGAAGGGCAGGAACGGGAAATGCAGCCAGCTTCTGTTGCCGGATTCGCCCTGCACGCCCCAGACGAGCAGCATGAGGATGAAGACCGAGTTGAAGGCAAAGAGGATTGCGCGCTGGCTGGCAAGAATATCGATGTCGAAGGTCGTCAGCAGCAGATAGATGAAGATCCCTGCGATCAGGCAGCCGCTTTGGATCAGGATATAGCGCCCGGTGTTTTCCGAGGCCGTCGCGTTGGTGGTCGTGCCCGCGATGAGCACGATGCCGAACAGCGACGCGATCACGCACAGCGTCAGAAGGATCATGTCGCCTTTTTTGGCAGCCTCCCGCATTCGATTCATGAATTTTTCCACGCAAGCACCTCCTGTTCCGAAAAAATGAGAGCATTCATACAGAGCATTATAGCATTCTTTGCCGAATCTGTAAATAGGGAAAGTTTCTTTTGCAAAAATTCGGGTTTTATGCTAAAATAAGAGAAGCTCTGATTCAATCGCAAGAGCGGTCAGCGAGGGATTTTGTTCCAAATTGAGGTTTGGAAATTGCAGGAATACTTTGTGTATTTCAAGATTTTCAAACCAATAAGTTGGGGCAAAAGACCCGCTGAGCGCCGCAGCTGATTGATTCAGAGGTTCCTAAAAAACTGAAAAGAAAGGGGTGGGCGAATATGCAATTTCTCACGGGCTCGCCCGAGGAGACCGAGGCGCTCGGACAGCGGCTCGCCGCGGCGCTGCGCGGCGGCGCGGTCATTGCCTATCACGGCGGCCTCGGCGCAGGAAAAACGGCCTTCACGCGCGGTCTGGCGCGTGGTCTGGGCAGCCAAATGCGCGTCACCAGCCCGACGTATACCATTGTCAACGAATATCCCGACGGCCGTCTGCCACTGTTCCATTTTGATATGTACCGGCTCGGCTCGGCCGACGAGCTGTTCGACATCGGCTGGGAGGACTATCTCGCGCGCGGCGGCGTCTGCGCGGTGGAGTGGAGCGAGAACGTCGAAGAGGCGCTGTCCGGCGCGATTCATGTCACGATCGAGCCGCTGGGCGGCGACCGCCGCCGCATCACGATCGAAGGAGGGGCGGACTATGCTGATCTTTGCCTTTGAGACCTCCGCCAAGGCGGCCTCCGTCGCCCTGCTGGAGGACGGCGTTCTGCTCGGCGAGAGCTATCTCAACTGCGGCCTGACGCACAGCCGCACCCTGCTGCAAATGGGGCAGTCGCTGCTCGAGACCTGCGGGCGCACCGTGCAGGACGTCACGGCCGTCGCCTGCGCCGCCGGCCCCGGCAGCTTCACCGGCATCCGCATCGGCATCGCCGCGGCCAAGGGCTTCGCGTGGGCGCGCGACCTGCCCTGCGTGGGCGTCTCAACGCTCGAGGCCATGGCGCAGCAGGCGGCGGCGTTCGAGGGCGTGATCTGCTGCGCGATGGACGCGCGGCGCGAGCAGGTCTACCGTGCGCTGTTCTCCTGCGCCGGCGGCGTCATCACCCGCCTGACGGACGACGCCGCGATCTCGCTCGAGGCGCTGGGCGAGGAGCTGAAAAAAACGGAAAAACCGAAAATAATAGTTGGCGATGGAGCGCAACTATGCTATAATACCATTGGAAAGACTGCGGCAGCCTGCCGCCTTGCCGCCGAGCATCAGCGGATGCAGCGGGCGTCCGGCGTGGCGCTGCTGGCAAACGCGCGGCTTCTGGCGGGCGAGCGCGGCGACGGCGCGACCCTGACGCCGAACTATCTGCGCCTGTCTCAAGCGGAGCGCGAACGCGCTGCGCGTCTACAGAAGGAGGTTTCACATGGGGAAAGTACAAATTCTTGAGCATCCGCTTTTGCAGCACAAGCTGTCCATCCTGCGCGACGCCAACACCGGCGTCAAGGAATTCCGCGAGGCCGTCGGAGAGATCGCCGCGCTGATGTGCTACGAGGCGACAAGAAACCTGCCCACGAAGGAGGTCGAGATCCAGACCCCCGTCGCAAAGGCGACCGTGCGCGTTCTGGCCGGAAAGAAGCTGGCGATCGTGCCGATCCTGCGCGCCGGGCTTGGCATGGTCGATTCGATGATCAGCCTGATCCCTTCGGCCAAGGTCGGTCACATCGGCCTGTTCCGCGACCCGGAGACGCATGAGCCGGTGAAATATTACTGCAAGATGCCGCCCGACATCTCCGAGCGTCAGGTTTTCATCGTCGACCCGATGCTGGCCACCGGCGGCAGCGCCATCGCGGCCATCGACGTGCTGAAAAACGAATACGGCTGCAAGTCCATCACGCTGATGAACATCATTGCCGCGCCCGAGGGCATCGACGCCGTCTCCAAGGCACATCCTGACATTGACATCATCGTCACGGCCGTTGACCAGTGCCTCAATGAACACGCCTATATCGTCCCCGGTCTGGGCGACTGCGGCGACCGGATTTTCGGAACCAAATAAGCATCTCTCCGCCGGAGTCAGGCTCGCCCTGCCTCCGGCGTTCTAAAATGGGGAGCCGCTCCGTCCCCGGCTGCGGCTCTCCGAACATTTATGAGGAGGATTCTTTCATGTCCAGTCTGATGATTCGCGACCTTACAGCCCTTGTCACCTGCAACGACGCCGACGAGGAGCTGCACCATGTCGATCTTTTCTGCGAAGACGGGAAAATCGCCGCCATCGGCGCGGAGCTTCCGCAGCATGCCGACCGCGTCATCAACGGCGCAGGGATGCTCTGCTACCCCGGCCTCATCAACACGCACCACCACCTCTATCAGCAGTTCTCGCGCAATCTCGCCAAGGTGCAGAATCTGGAGCTGTTCGACTGGCTCAAGACGCTCTATGAGATCTGGAAAAATCTGGACGAGACCGTCGTGCGCTATTCCTCGCTGACCGGCATGGGCGAGCTGATGAAGAACGGCTGCACGACCTGCTTTGACCACCACTACGTCTTCCCGAGGGGCTGCGGCGATCTGATCGGCGCGCAGCTCGACGCGGCGCAGGCGCTCGGCATGCGCATGGTCTGCTCCCGCGGCAGCATGGATCTATCCGTCAAGGACGGCGGTCTGCCGCCCGACAGCGTCGTGCAGTCGGTCGACGAGATCCTGCGCGACAGCATCCGCGTCATCGAGGCCTACCACGACCCGTCCTTCGGCTCCATGCGGCAGATCGTTCTGGCGCCCTGCTCGCCGTTCTCCGTCTCGGCGGAGCTGCTGCGGCAAAGCGCGCTTCTGGCGCGGCAATACGGCGTCCGCCTGCACACCCATCTGGCCGAGACGAAGGACGAGGAGCGCTACACGCTTGAGCGCTTCGGGATGCGGCCGCTGGCCTATATGCAGTCGCTCGGCTGGCTCGGCAACGACGTCTGGTATGCACATGGTATCCATTTCAACGACGAGGAGCTGCGCCTTCTGGCCGAAACGGGCACGGGCGTGGCACATTGTCCGATCTCCAATATGAAGCTCTCCTCCGGCATTGCCCGCGTCCCGGAGATGCTCCGCCTCGGCGTGCCCGTCGGCCTCGCGGTCGACGGCTCGGCCTCGCAGGACGGCTCCGACCTGCTTGAGGAGATACGCGTCTGCTACCTGCTGCACCGGCTGAATTCCTCCTTCGCAGCGCCCAGCGGCTACGACGTGCTGAAGCTCGCCACGCGCGGCTCGGCCTCCCTGCTCGGGCGCACGGACATCGGCAGCCTTGAGGTCGGAAAGTGTGCCGATCTCTTCCTCGTCGACTCGCGCCGTCTGGAGCTGGTCGGCGCGACCTACGACCCGAAGAGTCTGTTCGGGACGGTCGGCCTGCGCGCGCCTGTGGATTACGTCGTGGTGCAGGGACGCGTGACGGTCGAGCAGCAGCGCCTCACCGGCATCGACGAGGAGCGCACCGCGCAGGAGGCTCGCATGATCTGCGACGGTTACCTCGGTCTGCTCTGATGCGGCGGCTCTTTAATCAGTCTGTAACGGTTGGTTAACCATAATTTTATAATCGTTACAATTTCGTCAAAGGTTATAAACAGCATGCACAGGCTTGTGCACAGGCAAATCACACGGTTTTGCCGTCTTCTGTTGAAAACTCCCGTCCCCAATTCGTGAGGACGGGAGTTTTTTCGGCCTTGCGGCCGGTTATTTGGTTGACATAACAACATTTCGCCGTGATTTTTCACGATTTCCGCAAAATCAGCCGGTTTTTCCACAGGCGGCGAACTCCCACCCGGGTTTTTCCTCGGGGCGCGGCGTTATGCACAGGCGGCTTTGCATAACCGCACAGGCTCGAATCAAACGGCCTTCGTCCGAAGCCCGGATCAGTCGCGCGGCGCAAGGCGCTTGCGCAGATAGGCCGGGATCTCCTGCCGCGGAAGCTCCAGCGCCAGCGCCAGCTCGTCGGTGAGCAGCTTTTCGGCCTCGCGCAGGAGCTGCTCGTCGCTCGCGCGCATCCGGCGGCCGACCGCGCTGAGCTGCCGCCGCTTATTCCACAGCAGGCGCGCCATATCCAGAAGCTCCGCGCTGCTGCCGTCGCAGAGCAGCGCCGCGAACCGGTTTTTGCGCTCCGTCGGATCCTCGAGCCACGTCAGATGTGGCTCTCCGGCGCCGTCGAGCAGCGCCTCGACCTGCTGCCGAGAGAGCGCCGGACGGATCCGCCCGACCAGACGCTCGTTGTCCAGCGGGACATACACCGTTGCGCTCGGGCGAAAAACCGGACGCAGGACATAGTACCTGCTTCTGTCTCTGCCGACCTTCATTTCACGAATCTCCGCGATGCTGCACACACCCTCCGTGCCGTAGCGCACCGTATCCCCGATCTGGTACACGTGACTTGCTCCCTTCTGCTAATTTCCCCTCAAAAAGCCATGTTTTCCTTATAATTCTCTTATATTATACCATTTTTTGCCGAAAAATGTTATGGGCAATTTCACCAAATTCCGCTTGCTTTTTTCTCCGGCAAGGCGGACTTTCTTGTGCATATATTTGTATTTTGATACTATGAAACCTCTGAATCAATCGGCCGCGGCGCTCAGCGCGTCTTTTGCCCCAGCTTGTCGGTTTGAAAATCTTGAAATACTCAAAGGATTCCTGCGATTTTCAAACCTCAACTTGGAACATAATCCATCGCTGACCGCTCTTGCGATTGAATCAGAGATTCCCTTGCTTTTTTCCAAGGCATTCATTATAATAGAATAAAATACCGGAATTGCAAGGAGGCGCGCATATGAATTCGCTACACACCTGCCGGACGCCCGGGCTTCGGCCGGTCGACGGCGTCCTGCCGAGCACCGGGCTGCGCGTCGGCGCCTCGGCGCCGACCGTCCTGATGCCCGGCGACCCGCACCGCAGCAAACGGATCTCCGAGCTGTTCCGCGATGCTGCGTTCACCGCGCACCGCGGCACCTACGCCACCTACACCGGCCACACGCCCGGCGGCGAGCCCATTGCCGTCACGAGCAGCGGCATGGGCTGCGCGTGCGTCGCCGCCGCGCTCGAGGAGCTGAAGCTCGCAGGCGCCGAGACGGTCATTCGCGTCGGCACCTGCGGCGGCGTGCAGCCGTGGATGCAGCCCGGCCGCATTGTGATCGCCTCGGGCTGCGTGCGCGGCGAGGGCGCGAGCTATGAGCTTGTGCCGCCGGAGTTCCCGGCCGTGGCCGATCCTCTGGTCGTTGCGGCGCTGGCGCAGGCCGCGCAGGAGGCCGGGGAGGACGCGCTGGTCGGCCTTTACCGCAGCCACGACGCATTTTATATGGAATCCAAGGCCGCGCACCCCGGTCTGCGCGAGCGGATGCAGCAGTGGATCGACACGAACGTGCTCGTCGTCGAGAACGAATCGGGTATGCTGTTCACCTATGGTCACCTGCTCGGTCTGCGCACCGGCACGATCTGCGTTGCCCTCGGCTCGATGCTTGCCGACGCCGGGCAGGAGGCTCCGTCGGTCTACGGCGCGTATTCCGACCCGGGTTTTCTGGCCAACCGCATCGCCGCGGCGTCCAAGATCGCCATTCGCGCGGCAGAGCTGCTGAAGGAGGGATTGTCATGAGCTTCGGAAGCGTAAAGCTGACGCACAACGACGGCACGATGCACCATCTCGGCATCGACGAGCGCGCCGTTGCGCCGCAGGTCGTCCTCACGCCCGACCCGCTGGAGGTGCCGCAGTATGCGGCGCTCCTGACGAACGCCGAAAAGGTCGGGGAATACCGCGAATATGTCACCTACACCGGCCTTTGGAACGGCGTGCCGCTGAGCGTGATGAGCTGCGGCTTCGGCTGTATGCCGATGGCCATTGCCGTCGAGGAGCTGCATCATCTCGGCGTGCGGCGCGCCGCAAAGATCGCGCGCTGTCCGGCGCTGCTGCCCGAGCTTCGCCCGGGGGCGCTGCTGGCCGCCTCCGGCGCCGTGCGCGGCGACGGCGCGACGCGCGAATACGTCGCCCTTCCCTACCCGGCCGTGCCCGACATGGCGCTGCTGAGCCGTCTGCTCCGGCAGGGCGTGGGCTACGGCATCTTCCGCAGCCACGACTGCGCCGGGCTTGAGACCCCGCTGACCGAGGACGGCCGCGACCGTCTGCGTCGCTGGCAGGCGCTGGGCGTCAGCGCGCTGGACGGCGAGACGAGCGCGCTCTACGTCGTGGCCGGCATCCTCGGGATGCAGACCGTTTCGCTGGCCGCTCTGGGCGAAAACTACGCCACGGGCGAGGCGGCCGAGACGTTTGACCGTGCGGCGCTGTTTTGCGCGGCCGCGGAGGCGCTCACATGCTGCTGATCCGAAACGTGCTCCTGCCCGATTTTGCGTCGCTGACGACCGCCCCGGCCGACGTTCTGATCGACGGCGGGCGCTTTGCAGATATCGCGCCGCGCCTCTCGGCCGACTGCCCGAGCGTGGACGGGCGCGGCCGCCTGATGCTGCCCGGCATGGCCGATCTGCACACGCATATGGTGCAGAGCCTGACGAAGGGGCCGCTCGACGACCTGAACATCACGCAATGGCTGAAAAAAATGCTCGCCGTGCAGTGGTCGCTGACGGACGAGGAATGGTACTGGGGCGTGCTGCTGGGCTGTCTGGAGAGCCTGCGCTGCGGCGTGACGGCGATCAACGAAATGACCTATTTCCCGCACATCGACGCGGTCGTGCAGGCCTATCAGGACGCCGGGATCCGCGCGACCTTCGGCGTCGGCGCGACGGATATTGCCGAAAACGAGGTCACAAGGGTCACCTCCGTGGATGACTGCCTGCGGCAGGCGGAGCTGCTCTATGACCGCTGGCACGGCAAGGGACTGCTGCGCACGGCGGCCGTGCCGCAGGGACGGCCCGCCTGCACGCCGGAGCTGATGCAGGCGCTCAAGCGCTTTGCGCGCGAGCGCGGCCTGCTCTATCACACCCATCTGGCCGAGGGGCGGGCGGAGACGGCGCTCGTGCGGCAGTGGACGGGGCGCGGCGAGGCCGAGGAACTGGCGCATCTGGGCGTGCTGGACGAGCAAACGATCCTTGCGCACGCCATCTGGCTGAGCGACTCGGAGCTTTCGCTGCTGGCGCAGAGCCGCGCCGTCGTCGCCCACTGCCCCAGCACGAACATGAAGCTCTCCGACGGCGTGCCGCCGATCGCCCAGATGCTCGAGCGCGGCGTGCGCGTCGGCTTCGGCTGCGACGGCGAGGCCTCAAGCGCCAACCGCGACCTGCTGCGCGAGGCGCGCCACGGGAGCTATCTGCAAAAGGTGCAGACGCTCGACGCCACGGCGCTCCCGGCCGACCGCTGCTGGGACATGCTCACGCGCGGCGGCATGGAGGCGCTGGGCTACCGCGACCTCGGCCGCATCGAGGTCGGCTGCGCGGCGGATTTCTCGCTCGTGCGCACGGACAGTCTCTTCACGACCAATCGCCGCCGCATTCTGACGAACCTGCTCTACGCCGGCGACGGCACGCAGGTGGACGACGTCTACATTGCCGGCGAGCCGATCCTTCAGGACGGCCGCTTCCTGCGGCATGACATTGGAAAGGTACTGGAAACATGCGAACGGATCCTCTCGAACATCGAGCGCCGCCTCTGACGCTTTTTGAGGATGACGCGCTGCTGGTCTGCGTGAAGCCGCGCGGCGTGCTTGCAGCGGCGGATGCCTCCGGCGCAGTGAGCATGGCCTCGCTGCTCGCGCCGCGCGCGGTCTATCCCGTGCACCGGCTCGACCGGGACGTGACGGGCGTGATGGTCTTTGCAAAAACAAAGGCCGCGGCCGCGTGGCTCTCCGGCGAGAAGGCCGCGCTGCAAAAGGACTATCTGGCCGTGACGGAGGGCGTTCCGCCGCAGAGCGAGGCCGAGCTGACCGATCTGCTGTTTCACGACCGCGTGCGCAACAAGACCTATCTGGTCAAGCGCCGCCGCGCGGGCGTGAAGGAGGCGCGGCTGGCCTATCGGACGCTTGCCGAGCTGCCCGGCGGGCGATGCCTGCTTCTGGTGCATCTCTTCACCGGCCGGACGCACCAGATCCGCGTGCAGCTCGGCGGGCGCGGTCTGCCGCTCTGCGGCGACCGGAAATACGGCGCGCACTCCGGCGGCGAGCTTGCGCTCTTCGCGTGGCGCCTCGCCTTCGTCCATCCGGACGGCACGGAGCTGTGCTTCACGCTGCCGGAGGCGCTGCTCCCGGAGGAGCTGCGCGCGGCTTTTTTGGCAAATTAGCCGCAGACGCTTGTATTTTTCGTTCCTTTGTAATATAATATCGGGACAAATCAGTTTGGAGGAATCCGTAATGGCTCGAAAAGGACTCGGTACCTATCTGACACCGGGGAAGCACATCCATCTTGTCGGCATCGGCGGCGTCTCGATGCGCCCGCTGGGGCTGGTGCTGCGCGGCATGGGCATGGTCGTCAGCGGCTCGGACATGAACGCATCCGTCTCCACCGACGAGCTGATCTCCAAGGGGATCGACGTGCACATCGGTCACAGCGCCGAGAATATCCGCGGCGCGGACTGCATCATCCGCACGGCCGCCGCCCACAACGACAACCCCGAGATCGCCGCCGCCCGCGCGCTCGGCATCCCGGTTTTTGAACGCGCTCAGGCGTGGGGGCTGATCATGCGCGCCTATAAGCACGCCGTCTGCGTCGCCGGGACGCACGGCAAGACCACCACGACCTCGATGATCACCCATATTTTTATGCAGGCCAAGCGCGATCCGACCGTGATGCTGGGCGGCTATCTGCCCCTGCTCAAGGCGGGGCATCGCGTCGGAAACGGCGACACGGTCATCATGGAGAGCTGCGAATACTGCGACAGCTTTTTGAATTTTTACCCCACCGTCGCCATCATCAACAACATCGAGGCCGATCATCTCGACTATTTCAAGGATCTCGACGCCGTCAAGCGCTCCTTCCGCAAATTTGCCGGACTGGTGCCACGGACGGGCTGCGTCATTGCCAACGGCGACGACGCGAACACCCGCGACGCGCTGAGCGACCTGCACTATCTCTCCTTCGGCCTCGATCCGAAAAACGACGTGCACCCGGAAAACCTCTCCGAGGATTTCCGAAGCTTCGACGTCATCTGCTTCGGAAAGCGCTACACCTCCGTGAAGCTCGGCGTCTACGGCCGCCACAACGTCTATAACGCGCTGGGCGCGGCGGCCGCGGCCTATGTGCTCGGCGTGGACGGCGCAGACGTGGCCGAGGGGCTGCTCGGCTTCACCGGTGCCGGGCGCCGCATGGAGTTCAAGGGCAGGTTCAACGGCGCGGACGTCTACGACGATTATGCCCACCACCCCGGCGAGCTGCACGCGCTGATCGACGCCGTGAAGACCATGGGCTATCAGCGCATCGTGATGGCCTTTCAGCCGCACACCTACACGCGCACCAAGGCGCTCTTCCCCGACTTCGTTGCGGAGCTCAAGCGCGTCGATCTGGCCGTGCTGGCGGAGATCTACGCCGCGCGCGAGAGCAACAAGATCGGCATCTCCTCGCGCGATCTGGCCGCCGAGGTGCCCAATGCCGTCTTTTTTGAGACGCTGCCGGAGGTCGCAGCCTATCTGCGCGCGGAGGCGCGCCCCGGCGACATCATTTTGACCGTCGGCGCAGGAGACATCTACAAGGCCGGCGAGCTTCTGCTCGAGGAATAAGCGCCTCCCTATGAAAAACCGGAGTCAGGCAATGTGCCTGACCCCGGTTTTTGCTTTGCGTATTTAATTGTAATTCTATGGCAGCGCCGCGCAACTGCGCCGCGTGCGCGTGAAATTCTGCATGAGACGGCGCAGCGTGCGTCGCAAAGCACATGAGACGCCTGTTCAAGGCCGTGCGAGCATTTCGTCAGGCGTCCGGATCAGATATAACGAATCAGCACGGAGCCGAAGCTGCAATCAACGTTCAGCAGCAGGGTCGCCTCCGCATTGGCCGACGGCTCGCCCTTGTATTCGCAGCTTCCGAAGCTGCAATCTCGCTTTTGCGTCTCGACGCGCAGGCGCTCCGGCACCAGCAGCGTCAGCGAGCCGAAGCTGTTGTCGAGATCGAGCACGCAGAAGGGCGCGACGGCCTCACAGGCGGAGAAATCCACCGTGAAATCGCCGAAGCTGCTGTCGATGCAGCCGCCCCGCAGCTCCGGAGTCACGACGGCCGCGCGATAGCTGCCGAAGGACAGGTCGCAGCGCAGGATGCCGTCGTTGCAGCTATATTCGCGGTGCATCTCCTTGCCCTTGCGGCGCAGGAGGGAGCGGTATTTGCGGTTCTTCTTGATGTAATGGTCGCTGAGCATACTGACGCCCCAGATCACAAGGCAGACCGGAAGAATGATCTGCCAGCCGATGTGCGGCAGGGGCAGCGGATAATAGGCATTGACGAGGAACACCGCGCCGATCACGATCGCGGCCGTGCCGAAGACCGAGAAATGCTCCCCCATGCTCGACACGCCGACATAGATCAGGAAGGTCGTCCAAAGCAGCGTCCACCATTGCGGCGGATGCGGCAGAAGCTGGTTGACCAGCAGCAGCACGCCGAAGGCGATAACATAGATCGCAAACAGCAAGCCGTGCTTTTTCCCGCTGTTTTTTCCGAGCGAGACGTCGAACCGGATGCCGTCGTCGCCGGAGATCGGCTCGGCCTCATGCACCGGCGCGCCCTTGCCGAGCAGCTCGTCGACCGTGATGCCGAACAGCGCGGCCAGCTCCGGCAGGATGGAAATATCCGGGCAGGAAAGATTGTTCTCCCACTTGCTGACCGCCTGCGCGCTGACGCCGATGTGCTCGGCAAGCTGCTCCTGCGTCATACCGAGACGCTTGCGGTGAAATTTGATGCGTTCTCCGATGGTCGTTTGATTCATGTCGAACCCCCTCCTTTTTATGCCCTCATTATCGCAGGGCGAGGCGCGAAAGTCTATCATCGGTCGGTTAAAATACTTGTTAAATTACTCAACCGGCGGTTGAGCCGCCCAGTTGCGCGAAAAAGCTGCAAGCCGGCGCGCGAAAAGGCGCGCCTCAACGCGTTGGACGTGTGCTCCGGCGCGCGTTGGCTGCGCTCTGTGCGCGCCGGGACAAAGGCGCTCCGGAGGCTCTCATGACCGCAAGGCTGCGCGCCCGTGTCGCGAATGATCGGGCTCCTGCGGCGTTTGTGCATTTATTATACGAAGAAAAACGGGTTGGGGATCTCGTCGCGCCCCCAAAGAGACGCAGCCGTGCGCCACATGGCGCGGGCATGGATGCGGTCATGCCATAGAAAGCGGCGGACGACCTTGCGCATCGTCCAAAGCTCGCCGTCCGGCGCGGTGTAGACACGGTCGGACAGAAAGTCCGGCAGCGACTCCAGCTCGGAGAGCACTTGAAGCCGGTTGAGGTACAGGTCGGGCACGTTCTCCAGCTCGATGCCGACCGCGGCAGCATAGTAGGCCGTCGTTTCGTTGATGTGGCGATACATTTCGCGCGGCGTGCGCGGCACGGCGCCGTAAAAGCAGGTGCGCGGCGCGCGGTCGGAGATGTCCGGGTTGGGGATGCCGTTGAACAGTTTTTGAATGCAGCGCGCCGACTTGAGCATCAGCGCCTTGCCGCGCTCATATTCCGGCTCGGGCAGGGCGCATCGCTCGCTGTCAAACAGGACGTCGCTGTCGGCGTCGCAGATCTGAAGCTCCGAGCGCTTGCGCTGCACGACCGTAATCTCCGGCTCGTCGAAGCGCGGGACCGTCTCGCCGCTCCAGCGCAGAAAGCCGCGGATCTCCCCGCCGAATTTTGCCAGCGCCGACGCCTCGGACTCCCCGCGCACGTAGGCGCCGGGGTAATTCGCCGCATAGAACAGATACCCACGGTCATTATATTCGCAAACCGCCTCGATCTTCATAGAAAAACGCCTCCATTGGTTTCGGACGGCGCAGCCTCGGCGCGCGAGCCGGCAAACGGCCGGGGCGCAGGCGTGCGGCGCTGCCCTTAGGATTCCCGTGTCGGCGCTTACTGCCGGTGTAGCTCCGGCGCCGACGGGCGCGGTTGAAAATCATGCAAAGCGCGGGGGTCAGGCGCGGCGCCTCCCGCTGCCGGGTCGGTCGCCGCATAGCTCCATCTTCATTTTATCGGATTCCCGGGGCGATGTCAAGGCGCGTTTTCTGGCAGCACCGCCGCCGATTGAATCAGAGATCCCCTAGCCCTCGGCGCCCAGATTCTGCGTGCGGTAGAGCTTGGCATAGAGGCCGTTTTCGGCAAGAAGCGCCTCGTGCGTCCCCTCCTCGACGATTTTCCCGTCAGCGACGGCGATGATGCGCCCGGCGTTGCGGACAGTCGAGAGGCGGTGGGCGATGATGAGCGTGGTGCGTCCTCTTGCCAGCGCGTCGAGCGCGGACTGGATCTTCGACTCCGTCACGCTGTCGAGCGCGCTCGTCGCCTCGTCGAGGATCAGCACGGGCGGATTTTTCAGGAAAATGCGCGCGATGGACACGCGCTGCTTCTGCCCGCCGGAGAGCATCGAGCCGCGCTCGCCGACGTTCGTGTCGAAGCCGTCGGGCATGGCCATGATGTCGTCATAAATTTCGGCCTTTTTCGCGGCCGCCTCGATCTCGGCCTGCGTCGCGTCGGGCTTGCCGTAGCGAATGTTGTTGCCGACGGTGTCGGCGAAGAGGAAGACCTCCTGCTGCACGACGCCGACGGCGCGGTGCAGCGACTCCTGCGTGACGGAGCGGACGTCCTGCCCGTCGATCCGAATGGCGCCCTCGGTGACGTCGTAAAAGCGCGGGATCAGCTTGCACAGCGTGCTCTTTCCGCCGCCGGACGGGCCGACGATGGCGACCGTTTCGCCGGGTCTGACGTGCAGCGTGATGTCGTCGAGCACCTCGTCGCTGCCGTAGGCGAAGCAAACGTCGTCGATGTCGATCGAGCCGCGCACATTTTTCAGCTCCTTTGCGTCGGGCGCATCCTTGAGCTGCGGCTCGGTGCGCATCAGCTCGGCGAAGCGCTCAAGCCCCGCGAAGCCTGTCGAGAACATCTCGGCAAAGTTGATGAGCTTGCGCACGGGGCTGATGAAGGTCGAAATATAAAGGCTGAAGGTCAGCAGGTCGACCATTTCCATCCGTCCCTGCATGATGAGCCAGCCGCCGAAGGCAACGACGGCCACAGACAGCAGCGGCAGGAAAAACTCCAGCGAGCCATTGAATACGCCCATTTGGTGGTAAAATTCGCGCTTGGAGACCTTGTAGCGCTCATTGGCGCCGTCAAATTTTCCAAATTCAACGGCCTCGTTGGCAAAGGCCTTCGCCGTGCGGAAGCCGGAGAGGGACGACTCGATCTCGGCGTTGATGGCGGCCGTGCGCTGCTTGACGCCCTTGGACGCCGCGCGCATCTTCTTGCGCCGCAGGATCAGCACCGCCACGAGGATCGGCAGGATCACGAGCACGACCAGCGCCAGACGCCACTCAATGGAGAACATGACCACGAGCGCGCCGACGATCGTCAGCATCGAGATCAGCAGATCCTCCGGCCCGTGGTGGGCAAGCTCCGTGATCTCGAACAAATCGCTCGTCAGGCGGCTCATGAGCTGACCGGTGCGGTTGCGGTCATAAAAATCATAGCCGAGGGTCTGCATATGGCGGAACAGGTCGCGCCGGATGTCGGCCTCGACGCGGATGCCGAAGGTGTGCCCCCAATAGGTGATGACGTAGTACAGCCCTGCGCGGAGCAAATACGCAGCGGCGAGGATCGCCATGATCGTGAAAAATACGCCGTAAGCATGCTGCGGCAGCAGCTCCTTCATCGCCGTGCGCGAAATGATGGGAAAGGCCAGATCGATCGCCGCGACGAGCACGGCGCAGAGCATATCCAGCAGGAACAGCCGACGGTGCGGCTTGAAATAGGAGATGAAAATGCGAAGCAGGCTATGCTTCCGGTAAAACGCTGTGTTCATTGTCTTGTTCCTTTACTATATTGTGGATCCAATAGCCCCGTTTGATTAAAATCAGGCCGACGACGCCCTTGCCCAGCTCCACCGCGCGGCAGACGGCGTAGAGCCAGACGATGTCGATGCCGGTCGTGAGCCGGAGTAGATAGGCCAGCGGCGTGGTGAAGACGAGGCCGTAAAAGCTGTCGAAGAACATCGTCACGAGCGTCTTGCCGCCGGAGCGGATCGTGAAATAGCAGGCGTTGGCGAGGCAGTCGAAGGGCATGGTGCAGGCCGCGACGAGCAGCAGCTTCGCCGCCAGCGACCGCACGCCGTCGGAGACCTCGTAGATCTGCGGGATCGCGCCCGAGAGCGCCGCCATGATCGCCGCGATCACGACCGTCGTGGAAACGGCAAAGAAGATCAGCTTGCGGTCGGTGTCCTTGGCCTCGTCAATGCGGTCGGCGCCGAGAAGCTGGCCGATGATGATGCCGATGGAATTGCCCAGCGCCAGAAATACCACGCTGAACACGTTCGTCACGGTCGAGCAGATGTTGTTCGCCGCAACGACGTCCAGCCCGCTGAGGGAATAGCACTGGCTCAGGAGCGCCACGCCGAGCGCCCAGAGCGTCTCGTTGATCATCAGCGGCGTAGTCTTCTTCGTGATCTGCCACGCAAGCTGCTTCGGCAGCCGCAGTGTGCGGTACACGCCGACGATGAAGGGGTTCTTCTCCGGGTTGCGGTGCGTCCAGAGCATCACGACCGCCATTTCGACATAGCGCGCCAGAACGGTCGCGATCGCCGCGCCGTCCGAGCCGAGCTTGGGGAAGCCGCAGTAGCCGAAGATCAGCAGCGTGTTGAAGCAGAGATTCACGGCCACGGAGACGATGCCCGCGACCATCGGCACGACGGTCTGTCCGCATTCGCGCAGCGTGCCGGAGTAGATCTGCGTCAGGCAGAAGGGCAGGAAGCTCAGCAGGATGATGCGCAGATAGCTCCGCGCATAGACCAGCGAGGCCTGTCGCTCGGCCTCCGTGCCCTCGCCGCGCAGATAGAGCATGATCAGCTCGTCGCCGAACAGCAGGAACACCGCCGTGCCCAGCACGGTCAGCGCCGCGCAGATGAGCAGCTTGAAGCGGAAGGCGTGCTGCACGCCCTCGCGGTTGCCGGAGCCGAAAAACTGCGCCCCGAAAATGCCCGCGCCGGACACCGCGCCGAAAATGGCGAGGTTGAAAACAAAAATCAACGTATTTGCGACGCTGACGCCGCGCAGATGCGCCTCGTCGATGCGTCCGACCATAATATTATCCAAGAGGCTCACGAATTGCGTGATGCCGTTCTGGATCATGATCGGCACGGCAAGCGAGAGCACCATGGCGTAAAACGCCCGATCACCGATCCATCGGTTCTTCAGTCTGTGCATCGGACTCCCCTTCTTCTTTTTTCTCTTCAAGATCGTCCGCCTCCGGCGCGGCGTCCTCCCCGGACGGCTCGTCGCCGTCGGGGTCAAATTCCCCGGCCAACGCCGCCAGCACCGCGCGCTTTTTCTCGCGGCGGCCGACGCGCTCGGCCGGGTCAAGCCCGTCGTGCTCGTCCGGCAGCAGCACCGGACGTCTGCGCAGCGCGATCACCAGCGCCAAAAAGGCCAGCAGGCACACGCCGGAGATCGTCAGACCCGGCACAAGGCCGCGCGTGCGGTAGGTCAGCACGATCTCATGCGTGCCCTTCGTGAGCGGGAAGCTGATGACCGCGTCCGTCCCGTGGACGTTCCCGGCCTGCGGATCGTAGGTCGCCGCAAGCTCCACCGGCTTGCCGTCGACCGTCGCGCTCCAGCCGCGCTCATAGGGGATCGCCGCGTAGAAAACGCCGTCCTGCCTGACGTCGATCGTGCCCTTAATGCAGGTGTCGTCCCATTGCGTCACCTGCCACGGCTCGTCGCTCAGCGCGGCAAGCCCGCGCTCGTAGACCGCGTCGTCCTGCAGGCCGACCTGCAGGGAGATGTTGTTTGCCGTGCCGCCGTCCACGCGGAACGTGAAGCTCAGCTCGTCGCCCGCACGGCAGGCGCCGAGCGTGAACACCAGCGCGATCTTGCTCTTGCGGGTCATGAGCAGCTCGCCGTTGCGCGAGCAGTCGACGCTTTGCGTGCCGGCCGGCGTGCGCACCGAGACGGCGACCAGCCCGTCGCGCGGCACCTGATAGCGCACCGTGACCGCGGCGTTCTCCGCGCCCTCCCGCGCGGTATAGCGGAAGCACGTGGCCGTTGCGCCGCTCTGGCTGAACGACGCCCCGTCCGAGCCTTCAAGAGAGGCATAGTCGACCGATTCGTACAGCGGCTCGGCCACGCCCGTCACGGACGCAAAGAGCCGCGCCTGCTCGTCGAGCGAGAGGCTGCGGTAATCCTCCGAGACGAAATTGGCAAAATCGGAGTCGACCATGAAGCCCGGCGCGATATAGGACTCGTTGCGCAGGAGCTTCGTGCCCCCGGCCGAGGCGATGCTGACCGTATAGGGCGACTCGACCGCAACGGTCTCGCGGTTGATGAGGTATTTGATCGCGCACATCGTGTTGGCGAAGGGCGTCGACTCGTAGTAGGCATATCGGTTGCTGCCCGGCCACGCCGACAGGCCGAGGCTGTGGGAGAAGCGG
>OIYX01000120.1_pt1 | contig 26558 bp, 24 predicted proteins | sample 1588431 | NCBI WGS metagenome assembly OIYX01 (sample SAMN03283241) | human gut metagenome | biome: human-associated habitat; material: feces | host: Homo sapiens | place: Peru | collected 2012
GGCGATGCCGTGGACGTTCTTCGCGGAGGGGGTCGTCATCTGGAGGCGCTGGATCTTCGAGGTGCCGGTCGCCGGATAGAAGACGACGATCTCCGTGCCCTCGACGCCCGCAAAGCCCTGCATCGCGGCCGAGCCCGTGTCGCCCGACGTCGCCGTCAGGATGAGGACGCGCTTGCCGTTCGCCGCGTGCTTCATGAAGACCGGCAGCATCGAGAGCGCGACGTCCTTGAACGCGCCCGTCCGGCCATGGAAGAGCTCAAGGATGTGGAGGCCGTCCTTCTCGACAAGCGGAATCGGATCGCCCGCCGGAAAACGCGCGCAGAGCCGATCGACCGCCGCCGCGCGCACGTCCGCCGGCAAGTCGTCGAAGAGCGCGCCGAGAACGAGATCCTCGGCCGCGCGCAAGGTCACGGCGTCTTCGATTCCCGCGACCTTGCCGACCGCCGACGGCACATACAGCCCGCCGTCCGGCGCCAGTCCCTGAAAGACGGTCTCGGCGCTTGTCGCCGCGAGACCCTTCCGTGTCGAAACGTACTTCATGCGAACACTCCGTTTTGCTTTTGGGTGCGAATTATACCAAAAAGCCGCCCGTCGAACGTTCACCCAGCCGACGAGGCCCTGTCGCGCGACCCCAATCTCACCGCGACGGCGGGGCGTAGACAAGCGGCGTGCCGCCCGCCTCGGCCCGCTTGTAGGTCTTTGTGCGCGGGTCGTAGTAGGGGACGGACACCTTCGGCGTCGTCGCCGCGCCGTCCGCGACGAAGAACCGGCGGTACTCGATTTCCGTGACGCGACTGTCGCGGTCGGTCTGCCGCGTCCACTCGAAGGCGGCGCCCGGCAGGAGGAAGTCGTCGGGGACGTAGCCGTTCGGAACGAGCCGGTACGTGATCGTCACGACGTCGTTCGTCTCGACCTTGAGGATGTCGCACGTCTCGTGGAGGCGCAGCCCCTCGGAGACGAGGCCCGCGAAGTCGGCCGGCTGGCCGTCCGCCGACAGCGGCTTGACCTCCAGCGCCAACGGCGGCGTTTCGCAGGCGAAGGAATTCGAGAACGTAAAGCTGAAGCGTCCGCCGCGTCGCGTCTCACGCCCCGTCACCTGCCCCCGAATCGTGAACGCGAGCGCGCCCCGGAACGGCACGTCGTAGCGGACGGGCACGGAGAGACGGCGGATCACGTTCGACGGATTCTTCGCCGGGAGGTCCTCCAGGTTCTCGGCGCGTCCCGTGACCGTCAGGCCGAAGCGTTCCGACGGCGTCATCGAGATCTGCCCGATCGTGACGTTCTTCGGGGCCTCCAGCGAAACGACGAAGGCAAACGGCTCGCCGACGCGGAGTTCGGACTTGTCCGTTGCCAGCGTCGCGGCGACCGTCACCGGCTCGCGCGCCTCCTCCCCGCCGAAGGAGAAGCTCATCGACTGGCTCATCTGCTGCTGCATCCGGCGCATCTGCTCCTCCATCTGCTGGAAGATGTCCGCCGACGCCGGCAGCGCGACGAGCAGTGCGAAGCCGAGGCAGGCGAGCGCGCGGATGCCGCGTCCGAGCAGCCAGAAGAGAAGGACGACGGCGGCAAGCCCGCCGACGACGAGGCCGACGCGTCCCTGCCAGCCGTAGCGCAGGAGCGGACGCAGCACCTGCCGCCAGACGGGCAGCTCGGCGTCCGGATTGTCGAAGCGGAGCGCGCGCGCGGCGACGAGCCCCTGCTCGATCGCCGGCGTCTGGCCCGTCCGCCACTCAAGCCGCGCGTAGACCTTCTGCGCGTGCGCCCAGTTGCCCGCGCGCAGCGCGCACGTCGCCTCGTTCAGCCGCGCCGCCGGGAAGTCGAACGCGGCAAAGGCCTCCGCCGTCGGGTTCGCGCACGCGCGCCGCCAGGCGAACAGGGCGTCGGCGGCGAGCGCGACGCCCGCATCCGCCACGAGCGCGGGCGGCGCGGGCAGGCGGCTTTCGTCGGACACGTCGTCCATGCCGGCGACGACGACGTCCGCGCCGGCTTTCGCGTGGACGGGGATCTCGTTCGCCCGCACGGTGCGCGTCGCGCCGTCCGTGCCCCGGTAGGCGAAGGCGAGCGCCGGAAAGCGCAGGAGGCCCGCGCGGCGCGGGCGGACGCGGTAGGTGAGCCGCCGCGCGTCGCGGAAGGTGTCCGTCTTCGCCGAGGCGTCGTCCACCTTCCAGTCGGCGCGGTCCACGGCCTTCGCGAGCGCGGGCGGATGGAGCGCGTGGAAGTCGGCGTCGCCGATGAAGTCGATCGTGAGGACGAGCGGATCGCCCACCTTCACGTTGTTCGCGTCGAAGAACGCCCGCGCCCGCAGGGCGTTGCCCTGCACGCCGAGAAGCTCAAGGACGCAAAAGAGGAGAAGTCCCGACATCGCGCATTCCGCCCGCCGCCCCGTCAGGTCTGGTAGGGCGCCAGAAACGTCTCCTTGAAATCGTAGCCGCCGGCGAAGGACTCCGCCGTGTCATTCTCGTCCCGCCCGACGCGGCGCCCCTCGACCAGGTTGAACATCATCTCGCCGATGTCCTCCGTGCAGGAAAGCCCCCACTCGGTCAGCACCGTGTAGGTCAGCGGCCCGTACTGGTCCAGGGCGCGCTCCTTGAACTCGTCGAGGATGTCCTCGCCCGTGACGTGGCGCTCGTCGTCGCCGCTCAGGTAGCGGACGACGTCCATCAGCAGCGCATAGGCCCGCGCGCCGAAGCGCCCGTCCTTCGCCACGATGTCCGCAAAGTCGTCTGAACTGAAGTCAATCTCTTCCATAAAAGGGCCTTCTTGAATCCTGTGCGCGCTAGCGGCTTGCGAGGGCGAGCTTGATGACCTGCTCGACCGAATCGGCGTTCGGGTTCTTCGCGAGGATGTCGGCGACCATCTTCGCGCTCGTCTCGTCGCTGAAGCCGAGCGCGCGAAGCGCGGCGACGGCATCGGCGGCGACCGGCGAGGCGGCCGGGCGCCCGTCCGCGCCGCGCGCGGCGAACGCGAGCGCGTCCACCTTGTCCCGCAGCTCGACGCAGATCTTCGCCGCCGTCTTCTTGCCGACGCCCTTCACGGCCGCGAGCCGCTTCGCGTCGCCGGAGGCGATTGCAAGCGCCAGCTCGCCGACGGACGCGCCCGAGAGAATCGCGAGCGCAATCTTCGGCCCAACGCCCGAGACGCCCGTCAGCTTCGCGAAGAGCTCGCGCTCGTGCGCCGTCGCGAAGCCGAAGAGGATCTCGTCGTCCTCGCGCACGCAGTGGTACGCGAGGAGCTTCGCCTCCGCGCCCTCGCGCGGCAACCGCTCGTAGGTCGAGACGGGAATCTGCAGCTCGTACCCGACGCCCGCCGCCTCAAGGACGGCGCGCGTCGGCGACTTCTCGGCCAAAACGCCTCGCACATATGCAATCATCGGAAGCCTTTCCCCGGCGGCGCGAACGCCGCGCCGTCTAGCGCGCCTGGAAGAAGCGGCGGATCGTCTCGACCGACCGCTTCGGTCGGCGCATCTGGTCGAAGCAGCCCGCGATCGAGCCGCCGAACATCGGCGAGCAGTTCTTGTCGCAGTAGCGTTCGCGCGTGCGCCCGTCGTTCATCTGCCAGATCGCGAAGCCCGAGCAGTCCGGGTTCGCCCACAGGCACTCGAGGATGTCCCGGAGGTACTCCTCCTGGTACTCCTCGGTGTTGATCGAGGCGTTCGGGTCGTGCACGCCATACATTCCGCCGCAGCCCGACTCGGAGACCATGATCGGCTTGTCCGGGTAGAGCCGGCGGAAGCGCGCGATCGCGCTCGTGAAGCGCTTCTCGACCTTCTCCTTCAGCTGCGCGGGCGTCCCCGGCGTCGCGGGAATCGTCCCCGGATAGGCGTTGAACGAGACGAGGTCGACGTTCGCGCAGGAGATGTCCTCGTCGACGATGTTGCACGCGAAGGTGACGAGACGTCCCGAGTCCTCCGCCTTGATCGTCTCGATCAGACGGTCCACGAGGGTCTTCACGACCGGCTTCTGGCTGCCGCACTCGTTGAGGAAGCCGTAGATGATGACGCTCGGATGGTTGAAGCTCGCGCGCACCATCTCGCGCGTCTGGTGCACCTGCATCTCGCAGAACGCGGGGTCTTCCGCCTCGTTCGGCGGAAACTTGTTGTTCGTGTAGTTCTGCCCGTTGCCCCAGCCGAGCGACTCCTCCCAGACGAGGACGCCCGCCTCGTCGCAGAGGTCGAGGAAGCGCTCGCTCTGCTGGTAGTGCGCGCCCCGGATGAAGTTCCCGCCGGCGGCCTTCAGGTTCTGGATGTCGCGCAGCATCGTCGTCTCGCCCGTCGCCGCCCCCTCGAGGTGGGACGACTCGTGCCGGTTGAAGCCCTTCAGGAACAGTTCCTTCCCGTTCAGGTACATCCGCCCGCCCCGCGCCTCGACCTGCCGGACGCCGAAGCGCACGGCGGCGGGCTGGACGGCCGCGTCCGCGCACCGCACCGCGAGCGCATGCAGGGCCGGCGCCTCCGGCGACCATAGCCGGAAGCCCGGCACGCGCACCGTCGCGCGGGCGCCCTTCCACTCAACCGCGACAGGCTTGCCGTCCACGAGGACGTCGCCCTCCGGTCGCCCGCCGGACACCTCGACCTCGACCGTCCCCGTCCGGTAGTCGCGCGTGCGCACGAACACCTTCGGCGCGCGCTCGACGAGCCGCACGCCGTGGTAGAACCCGCCGTAGAAGTAGAAGTCGTAGTACGGGCGCGCGAGCCGGACGCGCGGCCATTCGAGGACGTTGTCCACCGCCGCCGAGACCGTGTGCTCGCCCGCCGCGAGCGGCCCGACCGGGATCTCCAGCCGCGCGTAGGGGTAGGCGTGGACCCCGAGGTCGCGCCCGTCCAGCGCGAACGACGCCCGCACGCCCATGCCGTCCACGACGAGCACCGCGTCCCGCATCGGCGCATCAAGCGTGAACGTCCGGCGGTAGAGCCCCGTGCCGCGCTTCAGGTGGTAGCGCGGCAGGACGTCCCAGCACCCCGGAACCGCCATCACGTCGTTCGCCTCGAACGCCGCGCGCGGCGTCTCCTCCAGCGCCTTGCCCTCCTCGAACCTGAACTGCCACGGGCCGTTCAGACAGACCGCAAGTGCGGCGGCGACCAGACTCGTCATGTTCCTCTCTCCTTCTTCGTGTGGGTAATCAGATTGCCAGCATCGCGTCAATCGCCCGCTTCGCCCGCGCGGCGACGGTCGGATCGACTTCGACCGGCGTCTTCATCTCGCGCAGCGACTCGGCGAGGTTCTCCAGCGTCGTCTTCTTCATGTTCGGACAGACCAGCGCCTCGGACACGGGCACGAACGTCTTTTCCGGATTCTCCTGCCGCAGACGGTGGAGAAGCCCGACTTCCGTGCCGACGAGAATCGTCGATGCCGCGCTCTCCCGCGCGTAGCGGCACATGCCGCCCGTCGAGAGCCGCTCGTCCGCCGCGTCGCGCACGTCGCGCGCGCACTCGGGGTGGACGATCACCGGCGCGCCGGGATGCGCCGCGCGCGCGTCGGCGATCGCCTTCGCCGTGAGCCGCGCGTGCGTCGGACAGTACCCCGGCCACAGCACGTACTTGCGCCCCTCCCGCGTCGCGATGTGGTCGCCGAGGTGCGAGTCTGGCACGAAGATGACTTCGCGGTCGCGCGGGACGGTCGCCATCACCTTCTCGGCGTTGCCGCTCGTCACGCAGAGGTCGCACTCGGCCTTCACCTCGGCCGTCGAGTTCACGTAGCAGACGGCCATCGCGCCGGGATGCTGCGCCTTGAGGTCGCGCAGCTGCGCGCCCGTGATCATGTCGGCCATCGGGCAGCCGGCCGTCGGGTCGGGAATGAGCACCGTCTTCGACGGGTTCAGGATCTTCGCCGTCTCGGCCATGAAGTAGACGCCGCAGAAGACGATGACGTCCGCCTCGACCGTCGCCGCCTTGCGCGCAAGCTCCAGCGAATCGCCCGTGAAGTCGGCGACGTCCTGCACCTCGCCGCGCGTGTAGTTGTGCGCGAGGATGACGGCCTTGCGTTCGGCCGCGAGCGCGCGGATTTCAGCCGAGAGCATGGAAGATCGCCTCCAGGAATGCGTCGTAGGTCTCGAACGCCGGGATGCCCGGGTTCGCCTGCCTGATGGCGTCCGTCGAGCGGAAGAGAAAGCCCGCCTTCGACGCGCGGATCATCTCCAGGTCGTTGAAGCTGTCGCCCGCCGCGATCGTCTCGAAGCCGCAGCTCTGCAGGGCCTTCACGGTCGTGAGCTTCGTGTGCGGGCAGCGCAGCTTGTAGCCCGTCACGCGACCGTCCGCGTCCGCGAAAAGCGAATTGCAGAAGAGCGACGGCCAGTTGAGCTTCCGCATGAGCGGACGCCCGAACTGCTCGAACGTGTCGGAGAGGATCAGCACCTGCGCACGTTCGCGCAGACGGTCCAGGAACTCGCACGCGCCAATGAGCGGCTCGATGCGCGCAATGACCTTCACGATCTCGTTGAGGCCGAGCCCGTGCTTCTCCAGGAGGTCGAGCCGATAACGCATGAGCTTGTCGTAGTCCGGCTCGTCGCGCGTCGTGCGCGTGAATTCGGGAATCCCGGTTTCCTTTGCGAAGGCAATCCAGATTTCGGGCACGAGAACGCCCTCGAGGTCAAGGCAAACGATGTCCATAGGGAGGTGGGAGAGTTGGAGGGTGGGAAGGTGGGAGGGTGGGAAAGTGGGAGAGTTGAAGAGTGGGATGGGTTGGAGTTTTGAGGTTTGAGATTTCGGTTATCCGGCACTATTATAGCAAATTCCCTTCGGCGGCGGGAAGCAAGGTGACTGCGAACGGCCCTACCAGACTGCACGGCAGTAGATGCCGCTCGGACAGGCGAGGCCCTGCCCTTCCAGCAGCATCTCGCCGGCCTCCAGCGCGGCGGAGGGAAAGAGCTGCCCCAGGACGTTCTTCGCGACGATCTCGGAAAGGCCGGGCGTGTGGGAGGAGAAAAGGACGAACGCCGGACTGTCGGACAGGAGATCTCGCACAAGCCCCAGCGTCTCCTGAAGGTCACGCTCAATCTTGTACATCTCGCCGCCCGCACCGCGCCCGAACGTCGGCGGATCGAGGATGACCGCTTCGTATCGCCTCCCGCGTCGAATCTCGCGGCGCATGAACTTGTGCGCATCATCGACGATCCAGCGGATCGGCCGGTCGGCGAGCCCGTTCAGCCGCGCATTCTCGCGCGCCCACTCGACCATGCCCTTCGAGGCGTCAAGATGGCAGACCTCCGCCCCGCCGAGCGCCGCCGCCATCGTGCTGCCGCCGGAATACGCAAAGAGGTTGAGGACGCGACCGCGCGCGTGTTCGCGGATCCACCGCCACTGTGCGCGCTGTTCCGGGAAGATGCCGAGATGACCGAAGTCCGTGCCGCCAAGACGAAAGCGGATGCCGGCCGTCTCGATCGTCCACTCCTTCGGCAGATTCGCGCGCCCGTGCCAACGGTTGCCGTCCTCACGGTCGAAGGACGCATCCGCGCGCGACCAGTCGGCCGCGCCCTTCGCCGGACGCCAAAGCGCCTGCGAACACGGACGCGCCAGAACATGCTTTCCGAAGCGCTCAAGCTTGCGGCCATCACCCGAATCGAGGAGTTCGTAGTCTTCCATGGCGCGAAATTATACCAAAATGGCCGCCCTGGACATCGGCAGACGCCAACCCGTCGTCAGGCGTCCTGCCGCCCGCGAATCGCGCGGCGCAGCGTCAGCGGGTCGGAATAGGCAATGCCCGAGTCGGCAGGAAGCCCAAAGGCCAGGCGCGTCACCCGCGCGCCCGTGCCGCGCAGAAGCTCGGCGATGTACCCCGCCGTCGCGTCGCCGTCCATGTCCGTCGACAGCGCGAGCAGGACTTCGCGGACGCCGCTGCGCACGACGCGATCCTGCAGCTCGGCGAGCCGCAGCTTCTCGGGTCCGACCCGCCGCGCCGGCGAGAGCTTGCCGCCGAGCGCGTGGTAGCGGCCGCGAAAGGCCCCCGACGCCTCCAGCGGCAGGATGTCCGCCGGCTCCTCGACGACGCAGAGCTGCGCGCCGTCGCGCGTCTCGTCCGTGCAGAGCGCACACGGATCGGCGTCCCGCGTCGTGAACGCCCCGCACCGCGAACAGCAGCAGACCGTCGCCTCGGCCACGCCCAGCGCGGAGACGAGCGGCCTCAGGAGCCGCTCCTTCTCGCGGACGAGCGCGAGCGCCGCGCGCGCGGCCGAACGCCGGCCAAGGCCCGGCAGCCGCGCGAGGCACTTCTCAAGCTCGTCAACCGGCGGCAGCACTTATTTGCCGAACAGCCCGCCGAGGCCGCCGCCCGCCTGCATCATCTTCATCATCTCGGCCTGGACGGCTTCGCGCGCCCGCTTGAGCGCGCCGTTGACGACGTTGAAGAGCATCGTCTCGAAGCGGGCGGGCTTGCCCTTGAGGACTTCCTCATACGCCTCCGGCGTGATGGCGATCTTCTCGATCGACATGTCGCCCTTGGCGATGACGGTGATCCCGCCGTTCGCATACTCGGCGGTGATCTTCTTGATTTCGGCCTCGATGCGCTTCGACTCCGCACGCATCTTCATGGCTTCGCGAACCTGATCAAACACTCCCATGGTAATTTCGTTTCCTCTCTTTTTTGTTTTGTTAAATCATTCCAGTCAAATCATCCGAACGTCCAGACATTCGACCATCCAACCATTCGACCATCCAACCATTCGATCATTCGACCATTCGACCATTCGATATATTCGAACATCCAACCATTCGATCATTCGACCATTCGATTATTCGATTATTTCAACTCATTCCCCGACAGGTCGCGATAGGCCTTCCGGTAGATCTCGCGTGTCTTTGCGATGACCTCGTCGGGCAGCACCGGGCCCGGCGGCTGGTGGTTGAAGTGGATCGAATCAAGCCAGTCGCGCACGTACTGCTTGTCCAGCGACGGCGGATTCGCACCGACCTTGTAGCTCGCCGCCGGCCAGAAGCGCGACGAGTCGGGCGTCAGCACCTCGTCCGCCAGGATGAGCGAGCCGTCCGCGTCCTTTCCGAACTCGAACTTCGTGTCGGCGATGATGATGCCGCGTTCCCGCGCATAGTCGGCCGCCTTCGTGTAGAGCCCGATCGTCGCGTCCTTGAGGGCCTTCGCCGTCGCCTCGCCGACGAGCGCCCTCGTCTGCTCGTAGTCGATTGCCTCGTCGTGGTCGCCGATCGCCGCCTTCGTCGTTGGCGTGAACAGCACCTCGTCGAGCTTCGAGGCGTTCTCGTAGCCCGCGCGCAGCTTCTCGCCGTTCACCGTGCCCGACTTCTGGTACTCCTTCCAGCCCGAGCCCGTGAGGTAGCCGCGGGCGATGCACTCGACCTCGACCATGTTCACTTTCTTCACGAGCATCGAGCGCCCACGCAAGTCCTCCTTGTAGGGCTGGAGCGCCGCCGGATAGGCGTCCACGTCCGCCGTGACGAGGTGGTTCTTCACGCCGAAGAAATCGAGCCAGAAGAGCGAAAGCTGGTTCAGCACCTTGCCCTTGTCCGGCACGCCGCACGGCAGGATCACGTCGAATGCGCTGATGCGGTCGGTGACGACCATCAGCAGCTTGTCGCCGAGGTCGAAGACGTCACGGACCTTGCCGCTCTTCTGCGGAAGCCCCGGAATCGCGCATTCCAGCAGCGCCTGGTTCTTGTCGTATTTCATGTTTTTCCTCTCTCTCGTTGAAAGCCGAAATCGAAATCCGGCCAGCCCCCCTTCGCGAGGCCAACCGTTTGAAGGTGTGTAGTATACCAAAAAGCGGATTCCGGATTTTGACTGGGCGATGTCCGACAGGCACGCTGTCCACCGCTGTGACGCGGGGAGCCGCTCGCGCCGAGCGTCTGGGTTACTCAACGGGCAGCGTTCTGCTTTACCGCTTCGGCCTCGCCGCCTTGCTGCTCGTGGCCTTTGCCCTTGTCGGGCGTCGTCGCGGTGCCGGTTCGCCGCCGATCGCCTTTCATGGTCGCCTTTCGACTCGGCACCCAGAACCAAACGGCCAAATTCACCAACGCCCACCCCTCCAAACGCCCCAAACATCTAACCTCGATTCCGCATCACGGCGGATTGGTGAATTTGGTATAACGCCGTCCATGACAGCTGATGAGAGGGATGCGGCTCGGTCTGAAAAGCGGATTTTGTATGCAGAGCAGGACGCCGAATGCAGACCTTCTGCGCGTCAGATGATGTGCGCGGCACTGAATGATGCCGCCTTTGACTGGGGCGAGGCCGAGCGGTTGGCGAATCTTCGTGACTTTCAGGTTCTCTCTCAGTTGCGTGCCTTGCGGGAGGAGTTGTCCCATGCATAAATCGCTTGTCATCGGCTGGGAGGAATGGCGGGCGTCGCGGGCCGCGAACCTTGAACTGTCGGGCGACGAGGCGCTTGTGCCGTCCAACCCGACCTTCCGCTGGGTGAATGGCGAGGTCGAGAAGTGGGCGTCGGCCCAGATGGACGCCAAGTTCAAACGCCTTGACGCAAAGACCTTCACGCGGCTTTGGTGGGGGAAGACGCCGCCGGAAGGGGCCGTTGCCTGGCTGCTCGACGAAAAGGTCCACGAGTACTTCGTCATTACACGGAGCAGCGGCGCATGGAATCCGCGCCAGTATGCGTACATCCTCTGGGACGGGAAGGACAAGCGGGCGGTTGTGGCGGCATTCGATTCGTTCCCGAACCGCAAGGAGGCGGCTGGAGACGGCCAAGGAGTACGATGTCCCGACAGCAGAGGCAAACCTTCGCGTGCTCCGCCAGCACATCCCGGAAGTGCTGCAGACGCGGGAAGAGGTGTGATTATGATTGAGCGTGCGATGGGACGGACGTGACGAACGGACGAACAGGGCGGACGACAAAGCGCCCAAACGGGGGTGGTTGAATTGTGCTATACTACCGGACGTGAAACGGATTGGCATCTACGTCGAGCGGCATCGCGCCTGGGGCAGACAGATCTGCGAAGGCGTCTGCGCCTTTGCGCAAACGCATGACGACTGGTCTCTGGCCATGCTCGAGCGCGAGGACTTCGCGTCGCCCACGCGCCTTTCCGCCTTCGACGGCTTCATCGCGCGCGTTCCCGACGCCACCGTCGCCCAGGCGCTCGCGCACACCCGACGTCCCGTCGCCGACCTGACCTGCGAAGCCGCGTCCGAGGGCCGCTTCATCCGCGCCGTCTGGCAGGACAACGCCGCCGTCGGCAAGCTCGCCGCGCGGCACTTCATCGAGCATCGCTTCACCCGCTTCGCCTTCTGCGGCTACGCCGACCGGCGCTTCTCGGACGAACGGCGGGACGCCTTCGCCCGCTGCCTCCGCCTCAACCGCTTCGAGACCGCCGTCTACGAGAGCCCGCCCACGGCGACGCGCGCCTACGACACCGCCACGGCCCAGCACGAGCGCCTCTCGTCCGCACCCGACGCGCGGCAGCTCGTGCGCTGGCTTCAGTCCCTGCCCAAGCCCGTGGCCGTCTTCTGCGCAAATGACCTGCGCGGCCAGCAGGTGATCTTCGCCTGCGCGGAAGCCGGCATCGCCGTCCCGGCCGAAGTCGCCGTGCTCGGCCTCGACAACGACACGCTCGTCTGCAATTTCGTGACGCCCACGCTCTCCAGCATCGACCCGGACGCCACCGCCCTCGGCCTGTCCGCCGCGCGCGCCCTGGCCCTCGGCCTCGACGGCCTCCTCACGCCCCCGCGCCAGTCCCTCGTTCCGCCGCGCGAACTCGTCACGCGCGCCTCGACGGAAACCTTTCCCGTCGATCCGCCCTGGCTTTCGGACGCGCTGGTCTTCATCCGCCGGAACATCAACCGGCGGCTCTCGGCAGCCGACGTCTACGCGGCCGTGCACCGCTCGCACACGCGCGTCGATGCCGCGTTCCGCGAACGCCTCGGCACGACCGTCCAGGCCGAGATCCGCCGCGTCGCGCTGGACGAGGCCCGGCGTCTGCTTGCGACGACCGGGCTTTCCGTCGCGGATGTCGCACGGCGCGCGGGATTCGCGTCGCCGCAGTACTTCTGCAACGTCTTCACCGCCGCCTTCGGGCAACCGCCCTCTACCGTGCCGCGAGGAACGCCTCGACCTCCGCGCGCGTCGGCGCGGACGGCGGACGGCCCGAAAGCCCACGGCACTTGATCGCCGAGACGGCCGCGCCGAAGCGCTGGCAGGCGAGCAGGTCATGCGTCTCGAGCCAGCGGACGGCGAACCCCACGTGGAAGAGGTCGCCGCAGCCCGTCGTGTCCACGACCTTCTCGACGGGAAACGCCGGACATTTCACGAGGTTTTCCCCGTCAAAGCACATTGACCCCTTGACGCCCATCGTCGCGCCGCAGACCGTCGGGCGGTACTTCGCGTAGAGCGCACGCACGGCCGCCTCGACTTCCGCCTCCGTGTAGCCCGTCGTGATCAGGGCGTCCTTGCCCGCCGCGACCGAGACGGCGAACTCGCCGGAGCAGATGAGCAAGTCCGCGAGCGGCAGGATCTCGTCCATTCCGGCGCGGATCGTTCCCGCGTCGTACATGACCGTGACGCCCGCCGCCTTCGCGACCTTCGCCGCCGCAATCGCGCCGGCGGCGTTGTGGCCGTCGAGGTGCAGGACTTTCGCGCGGCGGATCGCGTCCGCAATCGCGGGCGTGATCTCGTCCGCCGTCAGCTCGTCCAGCCCCTCGCGCGTCCACGCGCACGAGCGCGCGCCCGTCTTCTCCTCGATCCACAGGTAGGCGATTGCGCTCGTCGCGCCCTTTCGCACGGCCACCATCGACGTGTCGACGCCTTCGCGCGCGAACTCCTCAAGGATCATGCGCCCGTCGGCGTCGTCACCGACCGTGCCGACGAACGCCGTCCGCAGGCCGAGCGTCGCCGCGCCCGCCGCCGCGTTGCCGGCCGGCCCGCCGCCGAGAATCGCGTGCGAGAGCATGCGCACCTTCGTGTCAACGGGGAGATAGGGCAGAACCGCAAGATGGTCGTTCGAGACGAAGCCCAGCGACAGGTAGTCAAAGTCTTTCATGGCCGCATTATACCATATGGCCTCCGCGCCGACGGCAAGAAGCCATGAGAAATCCTGAGCGCATTTGAGAATGTCCGCGTCTTTTTGGTATACTGTCGTCATGGACAGCTTTCGCACACGACTCATCCTCGCCTACCTCAAGCAGCATCGCGTCTGCTCCTTCGCCGACTTGATGGAGAAGTTCGACATCAGCTCGGCAACCGTCCACCGCTACGCCCTTGAGCTCGCGAAGCGCGACGCCGTCACGCGCGTCCGGGGCGGGCTTGTCTTCAACGTGGCCGAAGCGCCGCGCGACGACACGTCGGCCTACCTGGACCGCGTCGTCACGAACCGCGCCGGCAAGATCGCGGCCGCCAGGCAAGCCGTCACCGTCGTCCGCGAAGGCGACATCGTCTTCCTCGACTCGTCGACGACCGTCTACGAGCTGGCCCTCCTGCTCAAGGAGGCCAACTTCTCGCACCTGACGATCGTGACGAACTCCGTCTCGATCATGCAGAACTTCCGCAAGTTCCCGTCGCACTACGTGCTGATCGGGCTCGGCGGCTCGTACGACCCGAACCTCAACGCCATCCTCGGCGCCGCGACGCTCGAGCAGCTCGCGCACATCAACCTGACGAAGGCGTTCGTCTCCGCCTTCGGCGTCGATGACAAGAACGTGACCACGAACCACGAGCGCCAGGCTGAGCTGCTGAAGAAGGTCCTCGACGCGGCCGACAAGCGCTACCTTGTCGCCGACAGCTCGAAGTTCGACCGCACGGGCCTCTACCGTCTGTCGGCGCGCGGCGCCTTCGACGAGATCTTCTCGTCCAAACGCGCGGCGGACTAGCCGAGGTAGACGCCCTGCTTTTCGAGCGCGCGGCGCACGTCGGCGTAGGCCAGCGCGCGCGGCGCGATTCCCTTCTGCGCCGCCAGCGCGGCCGCGACGCCCGCCGCCTGACCCGTCACGAAGCAGGGGCAGATGAGGCGGAACGTGTCGACCGTGTCCGGCGCGCCGAGCATGCGCCCCGCGCACAGGACGTTCTCGCCGCGCGTCGGCACGAGCTGACGGTAGCAGACCGGCATCGCCGCGTGCTTGCCGTCCGCCCCGAACCAGCCGACGACGTCCGGATAGTCCGTCCCCGCGCGCACGGACGCGCGCGTCGTCACGAACGCCGTCTCGACGAGCCGCGTCGCGCGCGGGCCGATCTGCGAGCAGGTGTTCGCGATGAAGACGTCTTCCCAGCCGGGCGTCTTCTGCATCTCGACGCAATGCTCCCACCAGTACTTGCGGTGCTGCACTTCGGCCTTCGAGACGTCGCGCACCGAAAGGCCGTCGCCCTTCGGCCCGAGCCAGCCCCGCCACGCCGTCGCGCGGTTGAAGCGGTTGCCCGACCCGGCGAGCGGCCACCACTTCGGCAGCCCGTCCGGGCCAAGCCCCGGCTCCGCCGGGCCCTTCTTCGCCGTAATGCGGTCGATGTTCGCGAAGCGCGTGATGAAGCCGATGCCATGCGTGATCTGGCGATAGTCCGCGCCGGCGGCGAACGCCATGTCCGCGTCGCCCGTCGCATCGACGACCTGCTTGGCGAGAATCGCCTGCGGCCCCTGCTTCGAGTGGAAGACGACGCCGCGCACGGCCGGTCCGTCCTGGATGACGTCGATGCCGTAGGCGTGGAAGAACATCTCGACCTTCGCCTCGGCGACCATCGTATCCATCAGGTACTTCGACGCCTCCGGATCGACGTGCGGCTGGACGTGCCAGTCGTTCGAGAGGGACGGCGCGGGGTCGCCCGACTTCGGGCCGAGCGCGTGCGCGCGATCCATGAACTCCCCGCAGAGACCGCGCGTGACAAGCGTCCACTTCGCGTCCTCCTCCCGGCGGCACGTCGCGAGCATGACGAGCACCATGCCGTTCGTGAAGAGTCCGCCGAGCGAGCCGTCCTTCTCGACAAGCGCAACCCGCGCGCCCGCGCGCGCCGCCGCGACGGCCGCCGCAAAGCCGGCCGGCCCGCCGCCCACGACAACGACGTCCGTCTCGTGGAAGACCGGCACCTCGCGCGCCGGCATCACGACCTTTCCGTCCTTCAGGAACGAGCTCGGCCCGTCCTCGATCGTGTGCGGAATCGGGAAGATGCGCTGGCCGAACCAGACGTTGTCCGGATCGCCCACCGAGCCCGGCGGCAGCGTCTGCGCCGTGGCGACGTACTCGTCGCCAAACGCCGCGCCCGTTGCGCCCGCCGCGCCGAGAAGGCCCAGCCGTTTCAGGAATTCGCGTTTCGTGATTTGCATCAGGCTCCCTTTCTATTTCTCTTCGTTTTCTCTCCACTACGGACGCAACGAGACGACGGCCGTCTGGGCGCGCGCGCCGCAGTCGGCGATCCAGACGAGCTTCACGTCGCCCGCCGCAAGCGTGACGGGCACGGAGATCGTCCGCCCGTTCACCGCGACGCCCAGCTTGTAAGCGCCCGGGGGCATCGCGTCCTCCGACCAGACCTGCTGGCCGTCCGGCAGCGTGACCCAGCTGCGCGTGTCGGCGCGGCGCATCGCCGAGACGACCGCGTTCGCCGCGAAGACAGCCAGCTGCGCGTACTCGTTTCCGTTCGCGTTGACGGCCGCCTGCGCGCCCGCCTGGACGGCCGCGCGCGTGATGTTGCGGACGACGACGCCGGGGAGGCGCTCGTCGAGGTCGCGCGCCGCGAGCGCCCGCACGTCGAGCGCGGGCGCCGCCGCGACGAGGTTCGTCAGACCCGAGATCGCGACCGCGTTCGGCCGGTACGCCGTCTTGTCGCCGTAGGTCGGAATGTCAATCGACATCGCCGTGTAGATCGGCACGGGAATCTTCAGCGCCTCGCGCTGCGGCACAAGGCCCTCCTCGTAGAGGACGAGCAGCTTCGCGCACCCGCGCGCCGGCGTCCGCACGTTCGCGTCCGCGCGCGCGGCGGCCTTCGCGAAGACGGGGTTGTCCGGGCGGCACGCCGCCGCCTTGCGGTAGGACTGCCCCGCCATCTCCGTCTCGCCGTCGGCCTCGAAGAGCGCGCCCGTGAGCCACCAGAGAACCGGGTTCTCCCACGAGTTGCGCGTCGCGGCCATCATCTCCCGCAGCGCGGCCGACTGGTCGGCGCAGACGCGCGCGCCCGCCGACGTCGCCTGCGCGTCCGACGACGCGGCGGCCTTCTGGAGGTCGGCGCCGTAGGTCTTCGCGAGGCTGTCCTGGATGTAGACGGCCAGCCGCGCGTCCACGAGCGCGTCCTCGCGCTTGCCGTTCATGAGCTCGGCGAGAATGCCGTAGCCCAGCGCCAGGTTGATCTCATAGGGCGCAAGGTAGTAGGTGCGCGTCCGGTCGTCCGTCACCGTCGCCGCCAGCACCGTGTTGCCGACGTCGCCGAGCTTGATGTCCGGCGACGACTCCTTGCGGTCGACTGCCGAATCGACGGCAGCGCGGAACCAGCGCTCGGCCTTCGCCGAGTCGCCCGCGAGGAGCGCAAGCCGCCCGGCCTCGACCGTGCCGAGGCTCTTCGAGTAGACGGACTCCGCCGCGACCGTCTCGGCCCAGGCGACGGCCTGTGCGGGCGCGCCCGCGCGCACCGCCTCGCGCGCCGCGCGCGCGTCCTCGTCCACCGAGACGCACCCGACGAGCGCGACGAGAAGCAGACAGAATGCTTGACGCTTCATTGCCGCTCGACCTTGATTGCGGACGAACCACCGACGTCGCGCCACTTCGACGTGTCGATGTTGACCTTCACGTTGCGCTCCGCCGCCGCCGCCGCATAGCGGCGCGCGAGGTCGGCGCGCAAGGCCTCGACCGTGCCCCACTTCTTCACGCCGGCGTCGGACATCTCAAGCGCAATGTCGAGGTTCATCCCGTTCTGGATGTTGACCGTCGCCTCGTAGGGATCCATCCACGTGCGGACGATGCGGATCTTGTGAAGCCCCGGCGTCGCCTGGAAGTCGCCCGGCGCCGAACCGATCACGACGCCGTCCAGCTCGACGGAGGCGCCGCCCACGACCTTGCGGAGCTCCTGCAGTTGCTCGCCGCTCGTCCCCCGCGTCTGCGATTCGAGTTCGGAGATCGTGCGGTCGATCGACGTCTGCACGTGGAACGAGACGAGCGTCGCGGCGGACGCCGTCGGATTCCGCCATCTCGGGGCCTTCGTCGCGACGGCGACGGTCATGTCGGACTCCCATTGGTCGAGGAGCGTGTCGTAGTATTCCGTCGCGTCGGCCTCGGCGTCCAGCACCGGGAACTTCTGCGTCCACGTCGGCATGCCGTCGATCGAGGCGCCGTTCGCGTCCATCACCTTGAACGCCATCCGCAGCGAGAAGACCGTGTTCATCCGTCCGTTCACGTTGCGCCGCGTCGCGCCCGCGCGCAGGATCGTCGCGACGGCCGCATAGTCGCAGCCGACGGCCTTGGCGATGTTCGGCGACGTCTTGAAGGCGTCCGCCGCCAGCGTCGCGTCGACGACCTGGAAGCCCTCGACTTCGGCGAAGGCCGCGACGATGCGCTCGCGGATGCCGTCCGTCTGCGCGTCGAGCGCGGGTTCGCCGCTCTTGTTCTGCACGAAGACGGCGATTTTCTTGACGTCCGCCGACAAGCCGCAGAGCGCGGCGCCGGCCAGCAGGAGCGTGAGAATCTTCTTCATCTGTTGGGTATCCTGTTATTCGACCGTTTCGATTTCGCGGATCTGGAGGCGCGCCTTGACGGCTCGCCCATTGGGCGCGACGCCCGTAAAGGTCTGGACGTCGCCGCCGTCGATGACGAGCGTGCGGAACGGCTTCGCGTCCGCGTCAATCTCGCTTCCCTCGGCATCCATCCAGACCATCCGCGCCTGGAGCCGCTGACGCCGCTTGGTCGTCGACTCGAGCGTGACGGTCGCGCGGCGGATGCCTTCGGACGCCTCGCCGTACGTGACCCGGCGCACCTTGACGCGGTTCGCGAGGCGGTAGGAGTTCTCGAGAATCGACGCCTCACCCGATTCCGTGTCAATCGCGACGCGCGTCCCGCGCGTCTCCACGCACCCGGCCAGCGCACCCGCCAGCAGGACTGCAGCAGCCATCAGTCGCATCATGTCGTCTCCTTTCGTTCGGGATCAGAAGCTCCAGTTCAGGACGGGGAGGAACGGCAGATCGTCGCCCGCAATGACGTTGATGAAGCCGATCTGCACACCGTAGGCGCGGTCGGCGACGTTGATTGCGCCGATCTGAAGCCCCGAAAACGACGGGACGTCGTTCCAGATGCCGACCTGAAGGCCCTTCACGTTCCAGCTACCCCACGGCAGCCCGACCGGGCCGACAATCGTCACGGCCAGCGGCGTCCAGTCCGTCAGGTAACCCTCGCGGGCCGCGCCCCGCTCGACCGTCAGCGTCGCCTCCTTGGCGGACGCCACCGCCGCCAGCGCCACCGCCGCGCACACCACCATCAGTTTCTTCATCGCGAATTCCCTCCTCGATTGTTGGTCGTTGTTGCCGGTCAGACCCTCGTTGTCGTACCGACCGTTGAAGTCATGCGCATTATACCACAATTTCGCCGTCGGCGAGCGGGAACATCGCTTCGAAATTGGCGGAGGGAGGGGGATTTGAACCCCCGGTACGGAGATTAGACCGTACGACGATTTAGCAAACCGTTGCCTTCAGCCACTCGGCCATCCCTCCAAAAATTGGTGCGTATTGTATCAAATCCGCTGTTCGCCGTCAACGAAGACGGCTGACGGACGCCACGTGCGGGGATTGACGACGACGAGGTCGGCCCGATAGCCGCGCGCGACCTTGCCGAGTTCATGGCCCCAGCCCTGCTCGATCGCCTGGTTCCACGACGTCGTGCGGACGAGATCCTTGAGCGGAATGCCCGTGACGGCGTGGACGTTCCGCAGCCCCTGGCCCATCCAAAGCGTCGAGCCCGCGAGATGCCCGTCCGAGACCAGCCGCGCGACGCCGTCCTTGAGGGTGACGCCGACGCCGCCCATCTCGAACGCATAGCCGTCCTTGCAATGCGAACAGCGCAGCGAGTCCGTGATCATCTGGATGTGCGCAAGCGACCGCCGCGTGAAGATGAGCCGCAGCATGTCGTCGCAGAGGTGGATGCGGTCGCAGATCACCTCCGTGTTGAGGTCGTCGATCAGGAAGCCCGCGCCGACCATGCCGATCTCGCGATGGTGGAGCGGCGTCATCTGGTTGCAGAAGTGCGTCAGATGCCGGAGCCCGTTGCGGTAGGCGGCCTCCAAGTCGCGCATCGTCCCGTCCGTGTGCCCGCAGCTCGGCACGACGCCCAGCTTGAAGCAGTCCCGCGCGAACGCCGCGCCGCCCTCCGCCTCGACGGCGTAGGAGATCTGGCGCACGGGGAAGACGGCGTTCACCTCCTTCAGTTCCCGCAGGGACGGCTTTCGCACGTACTTCGGATTCTGCGCCCCGCAGCGCGACGGATTGATGTAGGGCCCCTCCAGATGGATGCCGGGGACCTTGGCAAACGGCGCGCCGGCCTCGGCATAGCGCCGCGCGTTCGCGGCGGACGCGAGGAGGTTCGCGTGCGAGACGGTCAGCGTCGTCGGCAGGAACGTCGTCACGCCCTCCCGCAGCTTCGCCCGCGCGAGCGTGAAGATCGCCTCGGGATCGGCGTCGCAGAAGTCGGCCCCGTCCGCGCCATGCGTGTGGACATCGATAAAGCCCGGCATCACGTACTGGCCCTGCACGTCGACGACCGTCGTGTCGCGGTCGGCCTTTGCCGTCTCAGCCTGCGTCGTCACGCGCCGGATCCGGCCACCCGAGATAACAAGGGTGGCATTCACGAGATCGACATCCGGCGAAATCACATGGGCATTGATGATGACTGTCTTTTTCATCTTCGTCTCTCTGTCTCGTTCCCTCAACTGGTTTCCTGCGGATTATACCACAAACCCCATCCGATTGGCCGCGCCTGCGTGCCCGTCAGTCGAGAACGCCCTTCGACGGCGCCTCCGACTCGTCCCACCACGCGCCCTTCGTGAAGGAGGCGCGCGCAATCGGCTTCGTCGTCAGCTGCTTGCCCTTCGCCCCCGCCGCGCGGACTTCCACGACCGGCTTCTTCTCGGCCTTGCCCGTCTCGCGGCTGACGCGATCGACGAGATCCGTCGGGCGGAAGAACTGCTGGTGGATCTTCTGTCCCTTCGCGGGCTTGTACTTCACGTACAGCGTCTCGCCGCACCCCTCGGTGAAGAGCAGGATCTTCGACTTCGGCTTCTCCGGCGCGAGGCGGTACTCCTTGTTGCGGATGAGTCCGCCGAAGGTGAAGCGCTTGATGTAGCTGAACCCGTAGCCGCCCTCCTCGTAGATGCAGGTGAACGTGCGCGCGTCGCGGTCCTTCTCCTGGTTGTAGCGGAGAATCGCCAAGAGCCCCTTGTCGACGAAGACCTTGTCCTCGGGCTGGACCTTCTTGTAGCGGCCGTCCTTCCAGACGAGGACAAGCTCGTCGAGCGACGAGCACTTGAACACCTCGTCGCCGCCCTTGAGGCCCGAGCCGACGTAGCCGTTCTCCTTGTCCCAGCGGATCGTCAGCTCGGAAGCCGTGATCGCCCGCACGTCGACCTGCTTGAACGCGCCCTGCTCGATCCGCGTGTGGCGCGGGTAGCGCTTGGCGTATTCCTTGATGAGCCCCTTCAGGTACTTCGTCACGAACGCCCGCAGGTGCGCAAGGTTGTCCTTGACCTGCGCCTCCTCCTTGAGGATGCCCTCGATCTCCTCCCGGTTCTTGTTGATGTCGAACTGGGAAATGCGGCGGATCGGGATCTTCAGGAGCCGCTCGATGTCCGCGTCCGCGATCTCCGGATGGCGCAGCTCCTTGAGGAACGGCTCGAAGCCCGTGCGAATCGTCGCCTTCACGCCCTCGTACGTCTTCTCCGTCTCGATGCGCTTGTAGATGCGCTCCTCGATGAAGATGCGGTCGAGCGTGCGCGCATGGAACAGCTCGTCGAGTTCGCCGAGCCGGATCTCCTGCTCGCGCTTCGTGAGATCCATGAGCCGCTCGACGTTGCGCTGCAGGATCTCCGAGACGCGCATGAGCTTCGGCCGCCCCGCGTCCAGCACGATCGGACGCGACGAGAGCGACTTCTCGCAGTTCGTGAACGCATAGAGCGCGGTGATCGCCTTGTCGGCGTTTTCCCCGGTGGCCAGCTCCAGCTCGATGCGCACGGTGTCGCTCGTGAGGTCGTGCATCTTGCGGACGCCGACCTTCTTCTTCCGGATCGCCTCCTCGATCGACGCGGCGAGCGAGTCCGTCGTCTCGCCCCAGGGGAGTTCGGTGATGACGAGGCCCTTGCCTTCCTTCTCGATCTTCGCGCGGACCTTCACCTTGCCGAGGCCGTCCTGGTAGTCGGAGACGTCCATGACGCCGCCAAGCTGGAAGTCGGGATAGACGGCGAACGGCTTCTTCTGGAGAATCGCGATCTCGGCCTCCAGAAGCTCGATGAAGTTGTGCGGCAGAATCGCCGTCGAGAGCCCGACGGCAATGCCGTCCGCGCCCAGCATGAGAAGCAGCGGGACTTTCGCGGGCAGATAGACCGGCTCCTCCTTGCGTCCGTCGTAGTTCGGCACGTAGGTCGTCGTCTTCTTGTTGAAGACCTCCTTGCGCGCGAGCTCCGTGAGGCGGCACTCGATGTAGCGCGTCGCGGCGTGCGGCATGCCGGTCAGGAGCGAGCCGTAGTTGCCCTGCCCGTCGATGAGATAGCCAAGGCCCTTGCCCCAGAGCTTGTTCGCGAGGACGCAGAGCGCGTCGCCGATCGAGGCGTCGCCGTGCGGATGGTACTGCATCGCGTGGCCGACGATGTTCGCGACTTTCGTGTAGCGTCCGTCGTCCTTCTCCCACAGCGAGTGCATGATGCGGCGCTGCACGGGCTTGAGGCCGTCCTCCAGCGCGGGAATCGCGCGCGAGCAGATGACGTAGGCCGAATACTGGCGGAAGTTGAAGTCAAAGAGGGCCTGCATCGGGCCCGTGCCCGTCAGTCCCGCCGGCGGCAGGGCCGGAAGCGCCGCGTCACCACTGGCCGCCTCGCCCGCCGGAGCCGCTTCGGCGGACGTCCCGTCGTCCTTTTCCGGCTTCGCCGCGAACAAGTCTAGATTGTCAAACAGGCTCGGTGGCTGGTTGTCGTCTCGTCTCTTCTCGGATCTCATGTTCTTAGCGCATCAGCGCATTCAAGTGCGTGACCGTCAGGGCCTCGGCGGGAATTGCGTCGCCCGAAAACGTCAGCGTCTTCGGCCGCCCCGGCAGAAGCGTGAGGCAGTTGTCGTCGAACGTGCCGCGCACGCCCCTGGCGTTCGCCCAGACGAAGAACGCCGGACGGTCGGTCGTGAGCGCGAGCGTCCGCCCCGCGTCCGCCGTCTTCGCCGCGACCTGCGCCTTCGCCAGCGGCATGTCCTTGTAGAAGCCGAAATGCCAGTCGTTCTGATACGTGCCGCGCGGCGTCGTCAGCGTCAGGACGAGGAACGTCGCCTCCGGTCCGGCGGGCTTCGCGAACGCCACGACGGGCGTCGCGCTGTCCGGCGGCAAGGCGACGGCGCGCGTCTCCGCCCGGACGATGCGCCCGTCATACGACCAGTACTCGACCGCCAACTCGCCGCGCACCGTCTCGGCCGTGTCGTTGAGCGCAAGGACCATGCCCTTCGTCACGTCAGCCCGCCCGTCCGCGATCGTCGGCTGGGCCACGACGGCGACCGGCGCGTAGAAGCGCTTCGCGAGGTGCTGGAGCGGCTTCCACTTGCCGCCGTACTCGATCGAGCTCCAGCTCGCGACGGGCCAGTTGTCGTTCAGCTGCCAGAAGAGCGTCCCCATGCAGCGCGGCCGCTGCGCGCGCCAGCCGTCCACCGCCATCTTGATCGCCATCGCCTGCTGGAACTGCGAAAGCAGAAGCTCCGATTCGACGTCCTTCGCCGGACGGAAATAGCGCCCCATCGTCTCGCGGATGCGCCGGTTGCCGCCCGGATTCTTCTGGTGCCACTCGAACGCCGGCGCGCGCGACAGGATCTGCTCGCGCGTCGCAAACGTTTCGGCGACTTCCAGTGACGGGAAGCTCTGGTAGCCGAACTCGCTGCAGAAGCGCGGCGAATAGGCGTAGTAGGCGTCGAACGGACGGTTCTCGTGCCAGACCTGCCAATTGTGCATGTCGCCCTGCGCATCGTTCGTCCAGTTGTCCGCGAAGTTGCCGGGGCCCGCGCAGGGCGAGCTCGGCCAGAACATCCGCGTCGGATCGTATTTCGCGACCATCTCCTCCTGCACGGCGTGCCGCTTCACCAGCGCGTCCTTGTAGAACGCGGGGTCGGCCCGCGAAGCCGGGTACCAGTTCAACGCGCCGACGCACTCGTTGTCGCCGCACCAGAGCGCGATCGAGGCATGGTCACGCAGACGCCGCAGCTGGTGACGCAGCTCGCCGCGCACCTCGCCGAGAAACTCGTCCGTCGCCGGATAGACGGCGCACGCGAACATCTGGTCATGCCAGACGAGAAGGCCGAGTTCGTCGCACAGGTCATAGAAGGCGTCCTTCTCGAACTGCCCGCCACCCCAGAGGCGAATCATGTTCATGTTCGCCGCCGCCGCGCTTTCCAAGAGGTCGCGATACTTCGCCGGCGTCTGCCGCGACTCGAAGGCGTCGCAGGGAATCCAGTTCGCGCCCTTCATGAAGAGCTCGCGGTTGTTGACCCTCACGGCCATCCGCGCGCCCTTCTTGCCCGCCGCGTCCACGTCGGGCGTGTTGAGGATCTCGACCTTGCGCAGGCCGATGCGCCGCGTCACCGTCTCGTCGCCGACCTTCACGGCGTACGTGTAGAACCGCTGCTCGCCCGCGCCGTTCGGCCACCAGAGCGGCGGGTTTTCGATTGAGACGCGGTTCGTGACCGTCGCGGCGTTTCCGTCCGCGTCCGTCACGTCCGCAAAGACGGCCAGGTCGCAATGCGTGAGGTCGTCGTTGAAAGCCTGCTCGGAGTAGACGTAGTCGATCTTCAGCCCGTCGTGGGCGACCAGCCGCACGGGGCCGCAGAAGCCCGTCGTCATCTGCGCCAGCCCCCAGTCCCAGCCCGCGTGGCAGGCGGGCTTGCGGATGAGCGCCTGGTTCTTCGCCCACGGCACGTTCGACATCGGGAACGCGCGCCCCAGGGCCGCCGCGCGGCGGTCGGCTTCGCGCCACGCGCTGCGGAAGACGGCGCGGATCTCGTTGCGCCCCGCCTTCAGCGCGCCCTTCACGTCAAACGTCCAGCGCGCGAAGCGGTTCGACGTCTCGCCGACCTTCACGCCGTTCAAGTAGATGTCCGCAAACGTGTCGGCGTCCTCGACCTCCAGGACGACGCGCTTGCGCGCCGCGAACGCGGGCGAGACGTCAAACGCGCGCGCGAAGACCCAGTCGGCCTGCGCGACCCACTGGACGTTCGTCTCGTTGCAGCCCCAGTACGGATCGGGGATCCGCCCCGCCGCAAAGAGCGCGGTGTGGACATCGCCCGGCACCTCGACGGCGCAGGCGTCGGACAGGTTCGTGACCGGCGCAAGCCGCCATGTCCCCGCAAGATCCACGATGTCCGCCGCATGGGCGAACGTCCCTCCAATACCCCAAACCGCCCACGCGAACGCGCCGACAACGACACGCACCACGCGAAAACAGACCACTCTCGACATGGACAACCTCCTTGATGCTAGACTGACAAATGAAAACCGCACGACTCAGCGGTCTGCGAGCCGCACATAGGCGCGCGGGTGATAGATCGGCTTGTACGCCGGACGGATGATCGGGCCCGCGTTCACGAGCTCCTCCATGCGGTGGGCGCACCACGAGACGCAGCGCGCAACCGCGAAGAGCGGCGTGTAGAGGTCCTTCGGCAGGCCAAGCATGTCGTAGACGAAGCCCGAGTAGAGATCGACGTTCGCGCAGACGTCCTCCGCACGCGGATGGCGCTTCTTGATGATCGCCGGGCCGAATTCCTCGACGCTCTCGAACAGGCGCATCTCCTCCTCGCGGCCCTTCTCGCGCGCGAGGACGCGCGCCTTCTCCTTCAGCATCTGGGCGCGCGGATCGGAGATCGTGTAGACGGCGTGGCCAAGCCCGTAGATGAGGCCCGAACCGTCGCCCGCCTTCTTGTCGGCGATGCGCTCAAGGTAGCGGACGGTCTCCTCGGCGTCCGTCCAGTCCTCCACGTGGCGCATGACCTCCTCCATCTGGCGCATGACGCGCAGGTTCGCGCCGCCGTGGCGCGCGCCCTTGAGCGAGAGGATCGACGCGGCGACCGACGAGTAGATGTCGGAGTGCGACGAGGTCACGACGTGCGTCGTGAAGGCCGAGTTGTTGCCGCCGCCGTGCTCGGCGTGGAGAATGAGCGAGAGGTCGAGGATCTCCGCCTCAAGCTTCGTGTACTTGCCGTCCTCGCGCGTGAGCATGAGGATGTTCTCCGCCGTCGACTTCATCGGGTCGGGGATGCGGATCATGAGCGGCCCGTTGTTGTGATAGTGGTTCTTCGCCTGGTAGGCGTAGGCGGCAATCGTCGGAATCGCGCCGATGAGGCCGATCGACTGGCCGAGGCAGCACTCGAGCGAAATGTCGTCGGGGTCGCCCTCGTCGAACGCATAGGCGAAGAGGATCGCGCGCGCAAGGGCGTTCATGAGGTCCTTCGGCGGATGCTTCATGATCGCGTTGTCCTTGAAGCCGTCGGACAGCTTGCGGTACGCGCCGATGCGGTTCTTCCAGTCCACGAGCTCGCGCGCCGTCGGCAGCTCGCCAAAGAGGAGAAGATAGGCCGTCTCCTCGTAGCCGAAGCGGTGCTCGCGCTTGTCGGCGCGGACGATGTCCTTGACGTTGATGCCGCGATAGTAGAGCTCGCCCGGTATCGCCTGGCGCTCGCCCTCGTCCATCACGTAGCCGTGCACGTTGCCGATCGTCGTCAGCCCCACGAGGACGCCCGAGCCGTTGTCGTTGCGCAAGCCGCGCTTCACGCCATACTTGTGATAAAGCGCCGGATCGATGTAATCGACCTTCCGAACCTTCTCCGCCTGCCTGTGCAGCCACCTTTTCTCGTCGCCCATTCTGACTCCTTTTCTCAAAAACGGCGCGCATTATACCGAAACCGCCCTCTTTTCGCAAGGGTGCCTAGCGCACCTGAGGGCGCCACGCCGTCTTCCAGTCGATCCAGAGGCGGTCTGCCTCGAACGTGACGGGCAGCCACACGTAGCGGCTCTCCTCGTGGTTCGCGGGATTCCAGATGTCGAAGAGCGCAATCACCTCGCCGGGACGCCCCGCGACGGGCAGGAGGAACGTGGACTGCGCGCCCCAGGTGAGGTCGGGCCCCAGCCCCGTCTCGGGCCGCGTCCCCCGGCAGGGGTTGCCCAGCCGCTCCCACGGCCCCTGAAGCGACTTCGCCCGGTAGAGGCGCGCCGTGTTCGGACGCCAGCCCGTGCAGCCCGACCCGATCAGGAAGTACCAGCCGCCGCGCTTGCAGACGGCCTGCGCCTCCGTCGACTCGTCGACGGCCATGCGCACGCTCCGCCCCGTGTAGTCGAGGAAGTCGTCCGTCAACTCGTCGATGTGCGTCGTCCTGTTCTCCTCCGACGCGAAGATGTGGTAGGCCTTGCCGTCGTCATCGACGAAGAGCGTCATGTCGCGGCTCATCGCGCCGTTCGGGCGCAGCGAGCGCTGGA
>OIYX01000121.1_pt1 | contig 26542 bp, 13 predicted proteins | sample 1588431 | NCBI WGS metagenome assembly OIYX01 (sample SAMN03283241) | human gut metagenome | biome: human-associated habitat; material: feces | host: Homo sapiens | place: Peru | collected 2012
GGCGTCCGCCTCGGACGCGCGCCGGACGCTCACAGGCGCGATGTCCATACCCGGACTTGAAGCCGGCGACACCGTTCTCGCGCTGCCGGGTGTCTACGGCGACCGGTCCGAGGCGGACGCCTCCGGAGTGCAGACGCGCTGCCGCATCACGAAGGCCGTCACGCTCAGGTCCGTCGGCGGGCGCGCCACGCGCGATGTCACGGTCATCCGGGGCGCGCGCGACGCCGAGAACGGCGGCCTGGGCGACAATGCCGTGCGATGCGTCAGCATCGAGGCCGTCGGGGCGGTCCTGGAGGGCTTCACGCTCACGGACGGCGCGACGAAGGCCGGCTCGAGCGATGCGGTGGACAACCGCGGCGGGGGCCTGCTCGTCCTCCCGAAGGCGACGGGATATGCGGTCGACTGCCTGTTCTCGAACTGCGTCGCGCGTGCCGGCGGCGGCATGGCGCTTGGGGTCGGAAACAACCCCGCGGGCGCAAACAGGGCCGTCGGCGCGGCCGTGCGCTGCCGCTTCATCGGCTGTTCCGCCTCGTCCGTCGGCGCGGCTGTCCGGGAAGTCCCGAGCTGGTTCTGCGTGTTTGACGACTTCGACATGACGCCCGTCTACAGCATCACTGCGCCGTCCGTGAACTGTACGTTCTTCGTCGGCTGTGACGATTTCGCCGGCGCGAGAGGCCCGTCGTTCAATTGCGTCGCGATCTCGGCCAAGACGAATTACAAGTCCTACATGACCAACTGCGTGGTGAGTACGCAGCTGAGCAAAATTTACGCCAGCGCGTGCATCCGGGAGGATTACTACAAGACGCTGATGGCGCCCTGCGCGGACGACTTCCGTCCGCGCGTGACGTCGGCTGCGGTCGGCGCGGGGCTTTTCGCGTGGCTGGAGGCACACGTGCCGGAAGGCTACCGCCAAATCGACTTCGACGGAAATCCCGTGACGGCGGCGGCGGATGGCTCGGTGACGTGTGGCGCGATCGTCGTCCCGGCCGAGCCCGTCGGCGGCTACGTGACGACCTCCGACGCGAAGGGGTTGTCCGGTTGCACTGACTTCGCCGTCAACGGGCGTCCGATTCCCGCGTCCTTCCCGCTGAGCCGCTTCTACGCGGACACGCCGAACGCGACGTTCCGTCTTGTCCCCTTCGTGTCCGGCGGCATCGTCTACGCAGTCACGAACGCGACGGAGGTGTTCTGGCCAAGCCGCGACGGGACCGTCGAGGTCGCCGTCCCCGAATCAGGCGTCCGCCGACTGGACGTCGCGGCGGCGTCGGAGGAGCTGTTCGTCGGCAACGGCGAGGCTTACGCGACGATCCAGGACGCCGTCAACGCCGCGAAAGACCGCGCGGTCATCCGCGTACGTCCGGGCGTCTACGCGACAGGCGGCGGCATGGTCGGCTGCGCGAGCCGTGTGGCGATCCCGGCGGGCAAGGGCATTCGCCTCGTTTCGACGGACGGCGCGGACGTGACGGTCGTCAACGGCGCGGGGGCTGCGCGTTGCCTTGCCTGCGAATCGACGCATCCCGTGCAGGTCGATGGCTTCACGTTCGCGAATGGTACGACGCAGAACGACGTCTCGTACAAGGAGAACGACGCCGCGTACAAGGGCGGCGGCGTCTACTGCGTCCGCGCCGACACCGTCGTCGAGAACTGCGTCATCACCAACTGTTTCGCGCCGCGCGGCGGCGGTGTGTTCAACGGCACCTATCGGCGGTGCCGGATCCTCGACTGCCGTTCGAATTACATCGGCAGCGCCGGGATGCAGGAAAGCCGTGCGGGAACGGACGGCGCGCGTCTCGCGCTGCACGACACGTACATCGACGGCTGTTGGGGCAGCTTCCGCCTCTTCTACTTCTGGGATTCCGTCGTCGGCTGCACGTTCGGGCCGAACAACTGGGGCGAGAAGCAGGATGAGCTGGGGCGCCTGTTCGGACCCCGGAGCGGAACCGTCCGCGACTCGCTGTTCCTCGGCCGTTCGCAGCCGAACCCGGAAAATCCCAAGGAAGAACCCAATAAGTATTCGCTCATGCTGACGAACTGCGCCTACCTCGCCACGTGCCAGTGGGCGGACGGTACGGCGTTTTCGGACTGCCTGGCCGCCTTCGCGGCGTTCGATGGCACGGCGGACGGCGTGCCGAACGGTTCACCGACGAATGCGGTCGCGACGCGCGGCATCGGAGCCTTTGCCGCCGACTGGACGGATACGCTGTCGGACGCGCTGAACGCCCAGGGACGCGCCCGCGTCGCCTTGGACGGGGCGGATGCGACGCTCGGGGCGGACGGGACCGTCCTCCTCAAGTCCGGGACGCTTCCGGTCACGGTGACGTGGAAGGGAGGATTCGTGACCGTGCCGTTCTCCGTCACGGGCACGGGCGTCCTCGTCGTCCACCAGGGCGGGGCGCCTTGCCGGGTCGTCCGTGCCGGAGAGGCGGCCTCGCTGCGCCTGTCGGGCGAGATGCGGACGGCCGAGGTGTCCTTTGCCTACTATCCGGGCTTCCGCGACGCGGGCGGCGCCGTCCTCCCGACGCTCGCCTACCAGTCCGGCGCCCTTTTCATCATCCGCTGACAGCCGAACAGACAATGGAGAGAGCGATGACAAGACATCTGATCTTGACGGCGGCGACCGTGGTGGCCGCCGCCACCGGCCGTCCGGGCGACGACTGCGACTGGGTGCCGTTCGCGGCGAATCCGTGGGTCGAGCCCGGCACGGCGGCCGACGCCTCGTCCTGGACGGGCATCGACACCCCGGCCGGCCGTCACGGGCGCGTCGTCGTCCGGGGCGACCATTTCGAGTTCGAGGGGCTGCCCAACGTGCCGCAGCGCTTTCTCGGCGCGAACGTGATCCTCGACGCCGTCACGCCGAAGACGGCGGATGACGCGCGCGCCTTCGCGCGGCTGCTCCGACGCCTCGGCTGGAACGCCGTGCGCATTCACCAGCACGAGCAGGACCTCGTCGGCGCGGACGGCTTCTCGCTCGACCCTGCGAAGATGCGCCGGTTCGACGCCTTCGTCGCCGCCTGCATCGCGGAAGGCCTTTACCTGCAGACGGACCTCTACGTCACGCGCAAGGTGAAGGGTCATGACCTGCACGGCTTCAAGGAGAAGATTGTCTGCGGCGACGAGACGGCGTTCACGAACTATCTCGCCTGGGCAAAGGCGTTCCTGACGCACCGCAACGCCGAGACGGGCCGGACGCTTTGCGAAGAGCCGGCGCTTGCCTTTGTCACGCTCATCAACGAGGACAACGTCGGCAACCGCAAGCACGTGGCGCGCGAAAACGGTTGGGAGCAGCGCGCGGCGGAGCGCCATCGCGCGTTCATCCGCCGCATGCGCGGCATCCTGCGCGACGAGCTGGGCTGCCGGGCGCTCGTCTCCGACCTGAACGGCTGGACCTACAAGGAACCCTACTTCCCGGTCATCGCGGAGGAGTGCGACTACGTCGACTCGCACGGCTACGTCGACCATCCCGTCTACGTGGGCGCGGCGAAGTTCCGTCTGCCGAGCCGCATGAACGACGCGGGGCCGTGGTCGTTCCCATTCTCCTATGCGCGGCACGACATCTCCGGGCGCTTCCCGGACAAGCCGTTCCTCTGCACGGAATGGAGCTGGTCCGCTCCCGGTCGCTGGCGTGGCGCGGGCGGGCTCATGCAGGCGGCCTACGCCTGCGAACGCGGCTGGGACGGCCTTTGGCACTACTGCTGGGGGTCGCACGGCATCGTCGGCCAGCCGTTCGGTTCGCCGGACGTTCCCGCGCACCCGGTCCACTACTGGGACATGGCGCGCGACCCCTTCGCGCTGGCGGCCGAGCGCGCCGTTTCGGCGCTCTTCCTGCGCGGCGACGGCTTCGGCGCGTCCGTCAGCAATGACCTGAAGAAGGCGGTTTGGACGCTGTCCGCGATGCGGACATGCGGGGCCGTCGTGCGGCGAGGGCGCTTCACGGCCGGGGCTCTTGCGGGCGATGCGGGGGAGGATGGCGCAATCGTTTGGGCGACGACGTGCGACGGTCGTTCGTTCGCCGAGTCGTCGCGCGTGCTCGTCACGCACCTGACTCAGCTCCGGAACACGGGCATAGTCCTGTCGGGCGAGAAGAGTCGCGTCCTGGAGGACTGGGGCTCGCTTCCCTACCTCGTGAAGCGCGGCGCGGTGCGCCTCTCGCTGGCGCTCGGCCCAGGGGCCTGGCGCGTCTGGCGGCTCGACGCGGCCGGACGGCGCCGGAGCGAGGTGGCGACGAGCCGGGCGGACGGGCGGCTGCGCTTCACGGCCGACGTGGCGGGGGACTCCGACAACGCGACGATCCTCTACGAGGCCGTGCGCGAGGGGCTCGTCTACGGCGAAGACCCCGTGACGGGCGCGATGACGCGGCTGGAGATCGCGAACGACCAGACCGGCATGAACTGGGTCCATTCGGCGGACAATCGGCAGTTCCCGTGGGTCGGGCCCGAATTCGGCTGGGGCCTCGGCACGGTGAAGGTGGACGGCGAGAAGGGCGCGTGGAGCGACTTCCCCGGACGGCTGAAGGTTGATCGGAGCCGCCGCCTGGACGGCGGCGACGTGCTCGAGCGCTACGTCTTCCGGAATGTGTCCGACCGCCCGATCACCCTTTCCGAAATCGATGTGAACGCTTCCTTCAACGACAACTACCCGAAAGACGGCGTGGAGATGCTCACGCGCCGCTGCCATGCGCACGTTTGGGCAGGCGGGTGCGCGGGCTGGGTCGCCGCGATGCGCATCGGCGGCGCGCCGCCGCATGTGGGGCTGATGATGACAGAAGGCGAGCTCGCCGCCTACGAGGTCAAGGAGCGCGCGCCGCAGAAGGGGTTCTCCAATGTGCGCGGCATCCTCTGCCTGTCGCCGCGCGACACCACGCTCGCGCCCGGCGAGTCGATGGCCGTCGGCTGGCGCCTGTTCGTCCACGGCGGCTGGGACGACTTCTTTGCGCGGCTCGTCGCGCGCGGCGGCTCCTATGTGCGGGCAGGACGCTGGTGCGCGTCCGTCGGCGAGACGATCCCCTACGAGTTCGTGACGCCCACCGGGACTGTGCGCCGCACGTGGACGTGCGACCGGGTCGGGCGGCAGGAGGTCGCGGTCCCCTGCGGGGACGGCAAGACGACGAAGGCCGAGTTCCTGGGACTGCCCGACATCCCGGCGCTGCTGCTCGCGCGCGCCCGCTTCATCGTCGCGCACCAGCAGGTCCTCGACGAGGGCTCGCCCTGGCATGGCGCGCTCGTGCCCTATGACAACGAGACGGGGCGGCAGTATCGCAACTGGGAGCTGCCGAAGGAGCGCCGCCGCGTCGACACCTCGGAGGGCGGCGAGCGCCACGGCATGGGGATCTTCCTCGCCCAAATGGCTCAGCGCGGCCATCGGGACGAGCTCCTGCCGGCTGCCGTGCGCTATGCGGACTTCGTGCGCCATCGCCTCCAGGAGCCGGACTTCACGCTTTATCAGGAGGTGAACCGCCCGTCGCGCAACCGCAGCTACAATTATCCGTGGGCGGCGACGCTCTACCTGGAGATGCACCGGCTCACGGGCGAGCGGAAATACGCCGAATGGGCCTACGGGACCTTGCGCCGTCTCTTCACGGGCGGCGGGATCAGCCTCCCTGACACGCTGGTCGACCTTCCCGTCAAGGACCTCGTTGAGACCCTGCGGGCCGCCGGGATGCGCGCGGAGGCGGACGAGATGATGGAGATCTTCCGGAGTCGCCTGTCGAAGCATGTTGATCCCGAGGCCGGGCTCGTCATGCATGAAGTCGGCATCTGCCCGGAGCAGGTCGCGGGCTTCCTCTGCCAGCTCCTGGACATGCACGAGCTGACGGGCGAACCGGCCTACCTCGACGCGGCGCGCCGCATGGCGCCCGCGACGGACGCCATGCTGCCGCGCCAGCCGAGCGCGAACCTGCACGACATGGCCCTCCACCACTGGGACGGCTATTGGTTTGGCAAGCGCCGCATGTGGGGAGACACGTGTCCGCAGGACTGGAACGGGGCGATGGCGGACTTCTTCCGCCGTTGGGCCGACGTCACGGGGGACGGCTCGTTCCGCCGCCGCGCGGACGAGATCGTGCGCCAGCTGCTCATGCTCTTCGACCCCGACGGGCGCGCCTACTGCGTCTTCATCTATCCTGACCGCGTGGACGGGAAGCCCGGCAAGTTCCGCGACCCGCTGGCCAATGACCAGGACTGGGCTCTCGTCTTCTACTTGAGGAACTTCAGATGACAGCCGCCTTCGCCCTGTCCGCGGCCCTTCTCGCGGCGGCGCCGTGGGAGACGCCCGCGACGAACGAACTTAACCGCCTGGCGGCCCGGTGCGACTCACTCCCGGATGCCGAGCGCGTCCTCTCGCTAGACGGCACCTGGACGTTCGACTGGGCGGGGTCGCTCGCCCTCGCGCCAGGCGACTTTTTCCGCACGGACTACGACGATTCGGCCTGGTCGGAAATAGACGTGCCGAGCTGCGTCGAGCTGTCCGGTTATGGCGTGCCTCGCTACGTGAGCCGAGGCTACACGTTCCCGAAGACGCCGCCGCGCGTCAAGCCGGAGGAGAATTCCGTCGCCCTCTATCGGCGGACGTTCGGCGTGCCGGAGTCCTGGCGCGGACAGCGCATCGTCTTGCGTTTCGAGGGTGTCACGTCCGCTTTCGACGTCTGGGTCAACGGCCGCCATGTCGGCTATGCCGAGGACTCGAGGCTTCCGTCCGAATTCGACGTCACGGAGTGCGTCAAGGCCGAGGACAACCTCCTTTGCGTCCGCGTGCTCCGGTGGTGCGACGGCAGCTATCTCGAAGACCAGGACATGGTCCGCCTGTCGGGGATCACGCGGCGCGTGGCGCTGTTCGCCGAGCCGCTCTCCGGCGCGATCCGCGACTTCCGCGCGACGCCGCGCGCCGCTGACGCCGCGTATCGCGACTGGACGCTCGTGGTGACGGCGAGCGTGCCCGTGTCGGCGACGCTCGCTGCGCCCGACGGCCGCGTCGTCGTGCGGAAGGACGACCGTCGCGCGGCGTTCGTCCTTTCCGTGCCGGGCGCGCGGACGTGGTCGGCGGAAGACCCTTTCCTCTACACGCTGACGCTCGACAGCGGCGCGGAGCGCCGCACGGCGCGCGTGGGATTCCGTCAGGTCGAGACAAAGGGCGGACGTCTGCTCGTAAATGGGCGCCCGGTCAAGTTCCGCGGCGTCAACCGGCACGAGTTCTCGCTTCGGCACGGCGCGTCGGTGACGGAGGAGGAAATGATCGAGGACATCCTCCTGATGAAGCGCGCGAACTTCGACGCCGTTCGCACGGCGCACTATCCGAACGACCCGCGCTGGTACGGCCTGTGCGACTGCTACGGGCTCTACGTGATCGCCGAGGCGAACGTCGAGGCGCACGGCCTCGGGCAGAATGAGGGCGAGGGCGTCGGCTGGCGGCCGGAGTGGGAGGCGTCGATCGTCGCGCGCAACGTGCGGCAGGTCGCGAATTATGCGAACCATCCGTGCGTCGTGATGTGGTCGCTCGGCAACGAGTCGGGCGGCGGGCCCGGCTTCGCGAAGGCGGCTGCCGCCGTGCGCGCGGCTGACCCGTCGCGCCCGGTCTTCTATGAGCAGGGGAACGGGCTGGCCGATATCGACGGCGCGATGTACATGTCCGTCGCGACGCTCCGCGAGCGCGGCGAGATGGGCGAGGGCCGACGCGCGGCTTTGTCGGAGGCCGCCCGTTTCCCGTGGCAGTCCCCGGGCAAGCCGTTCCTCCTCTGCGAATACGCGCACGCGATGGGCAATGCGCTCGGCAATTTCGGCGGCTACTGGGAGGTCTTCCGCGCCTACGGCTCGCTCGCGGGCGGCTGCGTCTGGGACTGGGCCGACCAGACGCTCCTGAAAGACGGCCAGACGGCTTACGGGGGCGACTGGGACGACTGGCCGAATTCTGGGCCCTACTGCCAGAACGGGCTCGTCAACGCCGCGCGGGACCCGTCGTCTCCGAAGCTCGCCGAGGCGGCGCACGTGATGCGGCCGGTCGCGCTCGTGGCCTACGACGCGAATTCGGGCGACGCGACGCTGGAGAACCGCTGGTCGTTCACCTCGGCCGACGTGCTCGCAGGCTCCTGGGAACTGCGTCGTGAGGGCGAGGCGGTCGCGTCTGGCGGCTTCGCCCTGCCACCAGTCCCGCCGGGCGAGACGGGCTTCTGCGGCCTTCCCGACGTGCCGGTCCTGGCGGCGGACGGCGCAGACGTCACGCTGACGCTGGCCTTCGCGCGGAAGGAGGCGACGCCGTGGACGCCGGCGGGGTTCGTCGTCGCGCGCGATGAGACGGTTATCCAGTCCGGACGTCCTGACCGGTTCGCGCAAGTCCCGTCCGCGCCGGGGGCGATCGTCGAAACGGCGGATGCCTTCGTCCTTGTCGGCGGCGTGTCGACGGCGGCGGTCGCCAAGGCGACGGGAACGCTCTCCCGCCTTTCGCTCGGCGGCGTCGAGATCCTGGACGGCAATGCGGCGGCGGGCCCTCGCCTCGCGGCGGTGAGGGCCTTCACGGACAACGACGTCGGGCTTGGCCCGTGGGCGTCCATCCGCGCGCCGTTCTACGAATCGGGCCTGACGCAGATGTCCTATCGCCCTGTGAAAGTCGTCTGCGACGGCTCGTCGGTCGTCTCCGTCGTGCGTGCGGAGGGGTCGAAGGGGCTCGGCTGGCTGCACGAACGCCGGTGGCGTCTCGGCGCGGACGGCGCGCTGACGGTCTCGCACGCGCTCACGCCGCGCGGCGCGCTGCCGCCGCTGCCGCGCCTCGGGACGGACTGGCGGCTGTCGGGCTCGCTGGACCGGGTGCGATGGTTTGGCCGCGGGCCGGGCGAGAACTATCCTGACCGCTGCTCGGCCTCGTTCCTCGGCGTCTATGCGTCGACGGTCGACGGCCTTGCGGTCGACTACGTGCGACCGCAGGACAACGGCGTTCGCTCGGACGTGCGCTGGGTCGAGCTCACGGATTCCGACGGCAGGGGCGTCCGCTTCGCGGCATCTGCGCCGTTCGCGTTCCGGGCGCACCGTCAGGCCTGGGAGGACGTTGAGTTCGCGCGCCATCGGAAAGGGGAGGAGCGGCGGCGGCAGGCAATGCCGCGTCGCCGCGAGATCCGCTTTTCGCTGGACGTCGCCGAGCGCGGGCTGGGGAACGCGAGTTGCGGCCCGATGACGGCGCCCGAACACTGCGTTGACGCGGGGCCGCGCGTCTGGACGGAGCGTCTCGCGCCGACCAAGGGCAACGAAAGCGGAGAGCCCGCGCCGCCCACGCCCATGCGGTAGGGACATGCGTCTGGCGTGACTGCTTGAAGCGATTTTGAAATGACGGCAAACGAAAGGAAATGAAGATGACTGTGAAATATTGCGTTTGGGCGGCTGCGGCCGCGCTCCTGTCTGGTGCGACGGCGGCGACCGAAATGGAGCTTGCCTGGACGATGCCTGACGGATCGGTCTGGACGGAGCGGCGTCCGCTCGCGGATGCGGACGGCGCCGTCAGGTTCGTCCTTCCTCGCGCCGAACTTGCCGCGAGGGGGGCGGTTCGCCTCGCGCTTACGCCCGACTTCGCGACGGCGCGCAAGGGCGAAGACGGCTTCTGGGTCGTGCCGACGGGCGAACTCGGCAGGTTCCGGGAGGACGAGGGGCGGTTCGTCTGCGCGATTCCGACGATGGCCCTCTACGGCATGAAGACGCCACGCCGGACGTTCGCTGCGATCGTCACGGGTCTCCGAAACGGCTTCAAGGTCGAGGTCGAGGCGAAGGCTGCCGTCTACCGCATGAGCTGCGTGCTGGACGGGGCATTGTGTGTGCGGCCCTACGAGGACTTCTCTGTCGAGTTCCGCACGCTGGAAGGGGAAGACTCGAACTACGGCGGCATGGCGCGCGCTTACCGTCGGCACCAGCTCGCGCGCGGCGCCGTCCGTCCCCTGTCCGTCCGCGCGGCGGAGAACCCCGTCCTGAAGTATGCCGTCGAGGCGCCGGAGATCCGCATCCGCCAGGCGTGGAAGCCGGTGCCGAGCCCCGTGCCCGAGCAGGTGCCGGAGAACGAGCCACTGCTCAAGACGGTCGTCACGTTCGCGCGCGTTGCGGACATCGTGCGCGAGCTGAAGCGGCAGGGCGTCGGCAAGGCGGAGCTCTGCCTTGTGGGCTGGAATCTCGGTGGGCATGACGGGCGCTGGCCGCAGGCCTTCCCCGTGGAGCCGGCCCTGGGCGGCGAAGACGGGCTGCGCGCCTGTATTCGGGAGGCGCGCGACGCGGGGTATCTCATTGTCCCGCACGGCAATTTCCGTGACGCCTACCGCATTGCGGAAAACTGGGACGTCGAGTATCTCATCAAGGACGCCCAGGGCGAGCCCGTGCAGTCGCATCCCGTCTTCTGGGGCGGCGGACGGCAGTTCCAGATCTGTCCGCGTCGCGCCTGGGAGTTCTGGTCGACGCGCGAGATGCCGCGCCTGGCGGCCCTCGGGTTCAAGGGCCTCGGCTACTTCGACGTCGTGACGATCCTGCCCGCGCCGGTGTGCGACGACCCGCGACATCCGCTCAACGCGGACGAATCGGCGGCCTGGTGGGGGAAGAGCGCGTGCGAGGCCCGGAAGTTCTTCGGCGGCTTCGCCTCCGAGGGCGCGATCGACCATTTCGCGGGCGAGCTCGACTCGGTGCTCTACGCCTCGTTCGGCGATCCGCGCGCCGCGCGCAAGGGCCTGGTCGACCGCATCGTGCCCATCTGGCAGATGGCCTACAACGGCATCATCGTGAACAACCCGTTCACGACGACGGTCAACGCCACGGTGCAGGACAGGCATTCGCTGCTGAAGCTGCTGGAGTTCGGCGGACGCCCGAATTTCTACTTCTATTCCCGGTTCGTGAATGACGGCACGGACTGGATGGGCGATAGCGACTTGCGCTGCGCGACGGACGAGGAGCTGGCGAAGTCCGTTGCGGCGATCCGGGCCGGGTGGAATGTCTATTCGCGGGTCAGCCGTCTTCAGTTCCTGTTCATTGACCGGCACGAGGAGCTCGCGCCGGACGTCTTCCTCACGGGGTGGAGCGACGGCACGACGCTCGTGACGAACTACGGCGCCGCGCCGTTCGCACACGCCGGACGCACCGTCCCGCCGGAGGGCTGGGCTCTGTTCGAGCCATGACGGACTCCTGTCTTTTGTCGTGCGGACTCAGATTCGCCGTCGGCAAGACCGCGCCCTGCGGCGGCGGACGTCGAGTCCGCGTTTCGCGAATATGGTATACTATCGCATCATGAAAGACGGCTACAAGTGGGCGATGCTGGCGATGCTCAGCTGCGCGTTTTTCTTCCATCAGGCGGATCGCGCGCTCTTCGGGCTGCTGACGATTCCGATCCAGGACGAGCTGGGGCTCACGGACGTGCAGATCGGCTGGATCAACACGGTCCTCTCCTGGACGCTCGCGGGCATGGCGTTCATCGCGGGCCCCGTCGGCGACCGATTCTCGCGCAAGTGGATCATCACGCTCTCGCTGATCTCGTGGTCGCTCATGACGTTCATGATGGGCTTCGTCGGCGACTGGCGGCTCTGCGGGTTCGTCATTCCGGCGTTCTTCGTCGTCATGTTCTTCCGCTCGATCGCGACGGGCGTGGGCGAGAGCTTCTACGGGCCGTGCTATCCGCCGCTCATCGCGGCGTTCCACAAGGAGACGCGCTCGATCGCGCTCTCGATTCACCAGGGCGCGCTCTACTTCGGGCTGATGACGTCGGGCGTCCTCACCGCGTGGGCGCTCGGCTTCCTCGGCACGTGGCGGCACGTCTTCATGGCCTTCGGCGGCGCGGGCTTCCTCCTCGGCGTCTTTTTCATCTTCGCCCTGCGCGACACCGCCCCCAACGCCCAAACACCCCAAACTCCCCAAACACCCAAACATCCAAACATCCAAACCACTCCCTCCTTCTTCTCCGGCCTCGTCTACTTCGCGAAGAAGCCGTCGGCGTGGTGCGCGATGGCGGGGTTCGTGGCGATCGTCTTCGTGAACAACGCCTATCTCTTCTGGGCGCCGAAGTTCATGGCGATGAAGTTCGGGACGTCCGTCGGCGCGGCGGGGACGCAGACGATGCTCTACCACCACCTCTGCGCGTTTCTCGCGATTCTGGCGGGCGGACTGCTCACGGACCGCTTCGTGAAGCGGATGCCGCGCTTCCGGCTGGGCTTCCAGATCGTCTCGATGCTGTGCGGCGCGCCGTGCCTCGTGCTGATCGGCCTCATGCCGGCCGCCGCGTCGATGATTGCGCTGACGGCGGCGTATGGCGTCTTCCGGGGCTTCTTCGAGGTGAACACGCACGCATCGCTCTTCGACGTCATCCCGCCGCCGTACCGGTCGACGTCCGTCGGCATCTTCACGGTCTTCGCGTTCTTCGTGGGCGGGCTCTCCGGCGTCGTGATGGGCGCCCTGTCCCAGCATTACGGCGTGCGTGGCTTCGAGGTCGGCTTCGCGCTCATGGGCGGGGCGTATCTCGTCGGCGCGCTGCTCATGGCAATCTCGTTCTTCGTCACGTTCCGCCGCGACCGGATCGTCGAGTAGGCGCGCGCGCCGGCCAGGCGGGCGGCCGGCGAGGGTTCCCCCGTTTCCCCGTTTCCCCAAGACAGATCTTCGGGGGACGAGTCATCGCCACGCGGACAGAAAATGTGGTATAATAACGTCCGCTCTGAAGTTAATGAAAGTTGGGGTGCGTGGTTGTAGACGAGGATGCCTGGAGATGAACGAGCGTCTGTTTAACGAAGATTATCGCGACATGATCTTGTGCCTTCAGTCCGAGGGCGTCGAGTTCATGCTGGTCGGCGGCTATGCGGTTGGACTTCACGGATGGCCGCGCACGACTTTTGACATTGACTTCTGGGTGATGGCCAATCCGTCAAATGCGGCCTCAATCATGCGGGCACTGAAGAAATTTGGCGCGCCGTTGATGGATCTTTCGGAGGAAGATTTCCATCGGCCTGGCATCGTGTTCCAGATTGGGAACGCGCCGCAGCGCATAGACATTCTTTCGTCTGTTTCGGGCATCCGCTATGAAGAAGCCGTTCGGCACGCTGAGACCATGCAGGTTGATGGCCTTTCACTCAAGGTGATTTCTCTTGACGACCTCATCCTCAACAAGCGTGCTTCAGGACGCCCCAAAGACATTGTTGACGCCCAGACGTTGGAAAAACTGAAGGAGCAGAAAAGAAATGGATAGGACGGCTGTCAAGAAGACGACGCTTGCGGAACAGGATGAGGCGTTTTGCCTGTCATTGTCGCTTGACGAGCGGCTTCGTGTGATAGAGGAGCTCAACCGACAGGGCCGTGTGATGGCGGGCTATCCGGCGAGGGTGCCGTTGAACCGTTCGGCAGTGCACGCGGTCTAGCCCGCTCACGGGTCTTGTCCCCATGCCGTTCTTTCTGTCCACGAATTGACACGAATATTCACGAATCTGTATGAAATTCGTGCAAATTCGTGAAGATTCGTGGACAGCCAGCGGGGGCCTGTCCCCATGACGTTCGGGGCCTGTCCCCATGACGTTCGTGACTGACGTGGAACACCCCGTCCCTGCCAATCGCGGCTTGCACGAAGTCGGCGTGGACGAGCGACGCGATCTCGTCTTGCGCGAACTGGTCGTATGCGCGGCTGACCGTCGATTCGCTCGGGATGTCGACGACAGTCTCCCACCCGCAGAGGCGGCGCAGCACCGGCGACTGCCGGACGATCAGGAGCGTGTCTTTGGTGGTGGGGAAGTCGCGCAGCGCCTTGAGGACCAGCATCTTGAAGATCGCAACGCGGCTTGAAGGCGGATGTCCGTTGCCGCGCCAGCGGTATTTCGCGAAACGTCCGCTGTTGAGCGCGGTCGTGCAGATTCTGACGAACTCCTTCTCGCTCTCGCCGAGTTCGCCAACTTCGTCTTCGATGCGCCCGAAGAGGTCGGGCTGGATCGTGAACCACTGCGCCGTGAAGAAAATAATGCCGCTTCCCATTGTTTTTCCTTTCGCAAGACGACGACATTGTATCACATATGCGAAAGAAACGCAACGATAAACCGCTAAAACATTGAAATTGCCACCCCCCCCCCTCGTTGACGCAAGCGCATGGTTTTTGGTACAATTCGCAACGTTTGCGGGGCTTGAATTGGTTGACGTGATGCGCGGGCATCAGGCGACAAAGTCGCCGGAAAGTTCAACCGAGGAGGGTTTTGCAATTACCTCACTTGTAAAGGAGTTTGCAGAAGATGAAACGTGTTCATGTCTGTGCGTCGGCGGCCTGTTTTCTCGGGGCTGTCTGCTTCGTTGACGTTACCCAAGGGGAGGGCTTCCCCGCCGTCGCCGAGGATGGCGTCCTGACGCTGACGGTGCCGGGTGAGTATGCCGACGCGGTGCCTGGCGGCGTGACGAAACTGGTCGTGGACGCAAAGGGCGAGGTGACGCTTGCGACCGAAGAGGCTTACGGGGGTTCGGTCGAGATCCGCTTCGGTTCGACGCTGAAAGTCCCGAATCGGACCGTTCTGGCCCATGCTCCCATCACGGTAAAGGACGGCGGTACGCTCTACCCGACGTTTGAGAGCAAGGGGCAGTGGGAAAAGGTGTTTCTCCAGCCAATCACCATTGCGGGCGCGGGCAACGGGGGCATTGGCGCGTTCAAGTACGGGGGGGCTGGCAAGGTGATGGCAGACGCGATCGTCAGCACGCTTGTCCTCTCGGCGGACGCGACCATCGACTGTTCGGTGCGATGGGGCGTGGCGGGCGTCAACAGCGCGAGCCTGATCGACCTCGCGGGGCATACCTTGACGCGCATCGGCAACGGCGAATTCATGTTCATCTCGGCGACGATGACGCCGGGCACGTTCAAGAACACGGCGGGCAAGCTGACGTTTCAGCTCATGGGCCCCAGACCGTTTGGCGTCGCTGAAGGGCATACGGGCGACGAGACGTTGATTCACATGACAGGCGGCACGTTCGCATTCTGGAACACGGCGTCTCCCGTGCCGTACAAGGTGCGGCTCTCAGGCGGGGCCATCATCGCCGGGTCAGGCGTCGGCCCGACGCGCAACCTCATCAGCGGTCCAGTCGAAATCGAGAATTCCGCGACGATTGTCTCCGACTGGATGGGAACCCCCGCGAAGCGGCTTTCCTACGGTTTCGTCGGCCCGTTGACGATTGCGAACCGGAAGACCCTTCAATTGGCCAATGACGGGACGCTCTATCTGGGCGGGCCTATTCAGGGCGAACTGGCGGTCATAGACCTTGGGCTGATCAGCATCACGGCCGAAGACGCGGGCGCACCGCGGTTCCGCATGCGGAACGGACGCTTCATGCTGGACGCCGATCGGGCGCTGTCCGCCATGTTCCGTTGCGCGAACGGCGCCGGCTCGGCATTCGGCGCGTTCCATCACAAGCGAGGCGACCTGTCTTTCATGAGTTGGGACAATCCGCGCATTGGCGAGTTGTCAGGAAGCTTTGGCACGTACACATTCGACGCGGGCGGGTTCTATCCTTCGAACTCGGTCTATCTGGCCGAGAAGGCCGGCTCGCGCGGCTTCTTCCTTCAGCGGGGCGGGCATGCCGAGTTGCAGGCCTCTGCGCAGTGGGACTGGAACAAACACCTGCGAATCGCGGGCTGTGACGCGCAGGCCTGTTTCGTCCAGACGGGCGGCACGAATGACATGCTGTCTGCGCGCGTGGCGGACAACGCCGTGTGGCGCACGCTGTTCGGCGCATACGGCGGCACGAACCTCCTGTTCGCGCTGTCGGGGTCGAACACGGTCTATCGGACGGACGGCTTCGCGTTCGGCTGCTCGACCAACAGGACGACGGGCGTGATTGCCGTCAATGACGGGGCGTCGTTCAAGGTGCGTCGCTTTGGTTCGGAGGGTTCGACGATGTTCGAGGGAACGGATGTCACGCTGAGTCTCAACGGCGGCGTGCTCTATCCGCTCTTCTTCTCGGGCTGGGCGAACATGGATCCGAATGACGCGGGCTTCCTGACGAAGCGGGTGCCGCAGCATGTCATCGTGGGGCCGAAAGGCGTGACGCTCGACACGTCTGAGTGCCTGTCGAACAAGGGCGAACCCGGCAGTTCGTTCGTGCCGCTGACGTTCACGGCGCCCGAGGGGCAAGGCCTCGCGTCGATTGAAATTCCGGCGGAGGCGGCGAATGTGGCATATTACGGCGCCGTCGCCGTCGAGATCGAAGGCCCGTCGGGCAGTTATGGCGCGTCGGCGTATGGCGATTGGGACGAGACGGCGAACAGGCTCAAGCGGATTGTCGTGACCTCATCGGGCTGCAACTACGACGAGACGACGAAAGTCTACGTGCGCGGGCCGACGTCAGGTGCGACGCGCTACGAATGCGCCTATGCCTTGACGGGTGCGCAGACCTCAGGTCCGCTCGTCAAGCGCGGCGCCAACGCCGTCTCCCTGTACGGCGCGAACACCTACACGGGCGGCACGGTCGTCGAGGCGGGCACGCTCGCCATGCGCGGCGAGAGGTCGTTTCCGGCGAACACCGCGCTCAAGGTGATGGACGGGGCCGCGTTCGAGAACGAGGGCCGCGCGCTCGCCGTCTCCGCGCTGTCCGGCGCGGGCGGCTCGGTGAGGAAGTGCGCGAACGCCCTGTCCGTGGGCGAGGCGCTGGAGATTTCGGTCGCCGAGCTCTTCGCCGCGTCGGGTCCGCTGACGGTCGACGCGAAGGTGACGTTTGCCGAGGGCGCCGCCGTGCGCGTGACCGACCCCGAGAACCTCCCCGCGCACCAGCAGGACCGCAGCCGTCCCTTCCTGAAGGCGACGGGCGGCTTCGCGGGCCCGATTCCGAAGCTGACGCTGACGGACGCGACGGGACGGGCGTGGAAGGTCCTCCGTTCGGGCGACACCCTGCGTTTCGGGCCGGAATGGGGCGCGGTCATGCTGGTGCGCTAAAACACCTATCGACATTAAGATTGAGGAAAGAAAAGACGGGCATGGATCTGAGACGGAAATTCGCGCTTGCCGCGCTGGTCGGGCTGGCGGCGCTGACGCTTTCGGCGTCGCCCATTGCCCTGCAGCAGAATCCGGCTGTTACGCAGATGCCGGACGGAACGGTCGTCGTTGACAGCCTGTCGTCGCCTTCCGAGTTCGGCTGGCGTTGCTACACGGTCAACGCGGATCCGTCTCTGCTTCGTCCGAACGCGCGCTATCGCGTCTCTTTCAAGTGTCGTGTGGAAGGCGGCGGCGACCGCGCGCGTCTGCTGGTGCTGGTCCGCCCGCTCTCCTTCATGAGTGACGAAAGGGACGTGCTGGGGCTGTTCGTCGAGCCGACGGACGGGGAATGGCGGTCGTTCTCGGTTCCCGTGGAAACATCGGACGTCTCGGACTACCGGCTGCAGATCCATTCGTGGAACCGCATCCGGGCCGAGATCAGGGACCTCACGGTCGAGACGCGTCTGCCGCTGGCGTTCGTGCCCGCGAACGCCGAGGCCCCCGTGACGCCGCGTCGCGCCGAGGACCTGCCGCGCGGCGCGCAGGAGTTCGAGGTGGACCTGCCGCGCCCGGAGACGGCGCTCGTCCTCGACGCGGCGGACTACGGCGCGAGCCCCGCGTCCGCCGACAACACGGCGGCCCTGCGGAAGGCGTTCGCGGCGGCGAAGGAGAGGCGCGCGGCGAAGCTCACGCTCGCGCCGGGGGATGCGATCTACCTCTACACCGACGGCATCACCGAGCAGCCGAATGCGTCCGGCGCGCTCTTCGGCGAGGCGCGCCTGCTGGCGCTCCTGAAGGCGGCGCCCGACAGCCAGAAGGGCCTTCTCGACGGCGTGCTCGCGTCCGTCGCCGCGTATGCCGGCGCGGTCGAGCAGGCGGACGACTGCACGCAGCTCGCGCTCCGCTACCGGGGCGCGCCGGAGACGGTCGCGCGCACGTATCCGCCGACGATGGAGGGGCTTGCGCAGGCGACGGCCGACCTGGAGGCGGCCCTGGCCGACGTGCCGATGAAGGCGCAGGCGACGCTCATGGTCGCGGCGGACGAGATCTTCGCGAACATCGTGCGCCATTCGGGCGCGACGGACTGGACGCTGAAGGTCGAGCGCCAGAGGTTCCCGGACGCCGTCCGGCTCGTCTTCGTGGACGACGGCAAGCCGTTCGACCCGCTGCGCCAGCGCGATCCCGACACGACGCTGGACGCGACGGCGCGCGCGATCGGCGGGCTGGGCATCCTCATCGTGAAGAAGACGATGTCGCCCGTCACCTACGCGCGCCGGAACGGTCGCAACATCCTCACGATGGGGCTGACGCTCGAGGGGTGAGCGCGCGGCAGGGGGCGGATCTTTGTCCCGTCGGCTCGACAGACCGCGCATCGCAGCGGGAAGCAGCTCGTTCAGTCTCGCCTTTTAGGCTTGCGCTTCTCATCACGTACGGTTGGGTTGCGGGCCGCGACGCCCGCCCTCACCGGATTGCGACCGTCGTGAGCGAACCCGGCAGCGCCTGGACGATCAGGTAGCGGTCCTTGTGCTTGACCTGCACCTGCACGGGCGAGAACGGGTCGCCGTCCGCCGGCTTGCAGGCGATGACGACGACGTGCGAGCCGTCCGGGTTGCGGAATGCCGCGCAGGTCGTCCGCCCGGCATTCCGCCGCGCCCAGCCCGATTTGCCGGCCTTCCAGCAGCCTTTCAGGATGTCCGCACCGCGCCGCACGAACCGCCCGACGTGGCAGAACGCCTTGAACTGCTCGCTCGGCACGGCCTCGCCCGTGACGGAATTGAGCTCGACGAAGCCCGCGCAGGGGAATCCGCCCGAGATGTTGGGCTGGCCATGCTCGTCCAGGACCATGCACCAGCTCGTGAAGCCGCCGCAGCCGCCGTTGAAGGTGCGCATCATCAGGTCGCCCCACCAGAGCAGGTCACGGCGGTAGCGGTCCACGTGCGGTCCCATCTCCGTCATGACCATCGGCAGCTTCGGGTACTTCTCGTGGATGGGCCGGATCCATTCGGGCCGGCCGACATACGGATGCCACGCCACCGCGCCGATGCTCTCCAGGACGCCCGCGCGCGCCAAAGACTGTGCGACGCGGTTCGTGCCGTCGAAGTTGTGGTCCCACAGCCAGGGACGCGTTGCGAGCCCGGCCGCCTTGAACCGGGGCGTCAGGTGGTTGACGATGAAGTCCGCCTCCTGCTCCCCCGTCCAGAGGCAGGTGGGCGACAGGCCGGACTGGTCGCATTCGGGCTCGTTCTGGACGGTTACCGCCGCGATGGCGACCCCCTCCTTCTTATAGGCCTGCACGTACTTCACGAGATAGTCCGCGTAAGTCGCGAAATGCCGTTCCAGGATGCGCCCGCCCGCGATGTTGCCGCTGTCCTTCATCCATCCCGGCGGCGACCACGTGGACGCGAAGAACGAGATCTCCGGGTTGATCTTCTGGATCTCCTTCACGACCGGCAGAACATACCGGCGGTCAGGGTCGATCGAGAAGTGCTTCAGCTCCGCGTCGTCCGCCACGTCGTCGTAGGTGTAGGCGTGCATGGAGTAGTCGCTTGACCCGATCTGGAGCCGGGCGACCGACAGTCCCGCGCCCGCCGTCGTCCAGATCTTCTGCAGGATTTCCCGCCGTCGCTCCGCCGTCAGCCGCGAAAGCAGATAGCATGAGGATTCGGGAATCGAGACCCCGAGCCCCGTAAACGGATGATCCGTCTCTGCGGCGTCCAAGTCTGCCGTATTCGCGTTCCCCTGCGGCAGGGCCGACCAGAAGTTGGCCGTGACCTCCCGCATCTCGCCGCGCGCCTCCGTGCGATAGACCCGCGTCTCCGACGGAAGCCTGTCGTTCGCGAACCCAATCGGACACGGTCCGTTCATGTTGACGGCCAGCGCGGCGATAACCAAACTTGTCATCCTCTCATGTTCCTTTCTCTTGTGCGTCTGCGGCAGTCAACGGCGGTCACTTGTCCGCGACGATCTCGTAGTGGAGGACGCCCGTCGCCGTCGAGGCCGTGAAGACGAGCCGCCCGTGACGGACTTCAGCCGGAACTGTCCCGAGCCTCGCCCCGTCCGTGCCGAGCGCGTAGACCGTGTAGGCCTCCGGGCGGTCGAGGCGGACGGCGAACGCCGCCTCGCCCTTCTCGACGAGGCAGCCCGTTCCCCACTTCAGCAGGATCTTGCGCGTTTCGTCGGCGTAGACCGTCCCCGTGCCCTGCACGTCCGTCAGGTGAACCGCAAGGATGCGCGACGCGGAGGGGATCGGCTGCCCGTCCAGCGACGAGATCCACGCCGCCGCCGGCACGCCGCGCACGCGCACGGCGACAGGCCCCGCGTCGATGTCGCCGCCCTCGGAGAACCCGCCGCACGTGCGCGGCGAGACGAACCGCATCGCGCCCGCCGTCGCGTCCGTCGTGAGCGTCCCCTCGTCCGCGTCGCCGCGCAGGAACAGGCAGACGGACGCGCGGTCGCCCGCCTGTCCGAGCGGGTCTGTCGCGCAGTCGAAGTAGCCCGGCGCCTGATTGGGGCTGTCGCGGAAATGGTCGCGGCTGTGCGCGTAGGCAAAGCGCCAGAGCGCATCCCACCCGTCCTGCGCCGCGCGCGCCCCCGTGAGGATGCCGCCGAGCGCCCGGTACTGGCCGGGGCCCGAGAAGTTCCACTCGCTGATCGCGTAGGGCTTCGAGGCGTTCCGCGCATACCCCTTGTTCAGCAGCGGCACGCCGGCGCCGCGCAGCGGGTTCTCGTTCGGGCAGGACGACGGCAGCTGCCAGCGGTTCACGAGAAAGCGCGGGTGGTCGATGTAGAAGTGCGTGTCCACGTAGTCGAAGAGCGGCGTCGCGCCCTCGCCCTCGCCGTGGCGCGGCCCGCTGTTGTCGTTCGTGAGGAGCGCCTTCGCGCCAAGGGCGCGGACGAACCGCGTCGCCTTCTCGGTGAACGTCCGCATCAGGTGGTCGTCGAACCTGCTGAATTCCTCCGACCGGACGGCGGGCGTGTCGCCCGCGCCGCCGAACGCCTTCCAGGCGGCCCGCACGCGCGGGTCGTCCGCCTTGACCTGCCAGCCCATGGCGAGGTCGCCCTCGTTGACGAGGGAGAGAAACGGCATTCCCGGCTCGTCGGCGTAGGCGCGTCCCGTGTAGGGGTTGACGTGCCGCAGGAACGCCTCGGCGAACCGGCGCCAGTCCCGGTAGGCCGGCTCATGGCACAGGCAGAGCGCCTTGTAGAGCTGCACGGGCACGTCGCCGTCCCGGTCGACGTCGATGTCGCGCCACTTGACCTTGCGCGAGACATAGAGGTCGGTCGTGACGTAAAGCCCGTTCCGGATCGCCTCGGCAATGAGGAAGTCGAGCCGCTCGCGCGTGTCGGGCTGGCGCTGCCAGGCGTCGTCGTGGTGGTGGACGCGGACCGTGTTGTAGCCGAGCCGCCGCAGGCGCATGACGAGCGCCGTCGCGTCCTCGTGCGAGGGGACGTTCGCCGTGCCGCAGAGGTTCACGCCGTAGAACCGCTGGCGGACGCCCGACCGGCCCTCGAACGCGAAGTCGCCGCCCTCGGCCCTAAGCCAGCCGTACTTCCCCGCCGGCGCGTCCGCAAGCCCCATGCCCGAGAAGTCAAGCGCACTGCCCGCTATGATGTCCTTCCGGTTCTCCAACTTCGCCCACTGCGGGCCTTCCGCGATGACGAGCCGCGTGTGCGGACGCAGGGCGAAGCCGCCCGTGACGGCGATGCGTACCCGGAAGGAGACCGCCTCGCCCGCCGCGTAGGCGTGACGGTTCAGTCGCTCGCCGAAGCGCGTGAAGACCGTCCCGCCCCAGACCCGACCGTCCTGCGCATGGTAGGGGACGGCCTCCTCCCAATCCAGCGTCAGCGTGCGCCCGCCCGCAAGCGGATAGGCGAAGCGTTGCGCCCGCCCGCTGCCGAAACCGCCCGCGCCGTTGACCGCCTCCGGGAAGACGCGCGTCGTCTCGTCCGCCGCCCAGGCGCGTCCGACGACGTCCGCCGCCGGCAGCTTCAGCATGAGTCCGAGGCACTGCAGCTCAGTCGGTTCGCGGCAGGTCGCCGTCCACGTGCAGACGAGCGCAGCGTCCGTCTCGGCCCGCCAGTCGAGTGCGGCGTCGAAGAGTGCCCGTCCGTTGCGGACGACCTGCCAGCGGCGCTGCGTATGGCATCCCGTCAGGTCGAGGCTGCCGCCCAGCCCCTCCCAGCCCGGCAGGTAGGCCGCGAGACTGAACGCGAAGGACGGCGCGACGAGCCGTCCGCCGACGTCCACGCGCGCCTCCAGCGGCGAGGGCTCCGTCGCACCCGCCGCGAACAGCCCCGTCGCGGCAGCCCATCCGAACAGGACGATCTTCTTCATGGGCGTTTCTTACCGAATGACCGTCAAGAAGCCGTCATTGGTCTTGCGGATGAACCTCTCCGGCGGCAACGCGCCCTGCGAGACGCGAAGCGAGTCGATCCGCCCCACGACCTGCTTGCCTTTTCCGGCCGCGCTGTTGAGGACAAGCCGTTCGCCTGCGGCGAAATTGAGCCGACCGGGGACCTCCTCCGTGTTCGTGTTGCCGTCCGTGAAGACCCGCTGATAGTCGCGGTAAAGGACAATGCGCGTGTTCCCGTCCGGCGTCGGCTCGAACGTGAGGGCGTAATGGTGCCAGCGGTTGTCCTCCAGATCCGGAATGACGCGCATGAAGTTGTAGTCCTGGCTGGTTTTGCCGTCCTGGACCAAGGCCAGGCTGAGCTGAAGCGTCGGGGCGGCCGTGTGGTTATTGCGATAGAGGGCCCAGACGGGGGTGTACGAAACAATGTCCTCCGATACGTAGCGGATGATGTTCGCCTCAAGGTCGATCCTCTTGAACTTGCCGAAGAACTCGACGGTGAACGCCTCCTGCTCGTAGAGCCGCGCAGGCGGGAAGGCGACGGCCGATCCGTTCAACTTCAGCGAGGCGAGGTTCGGCGTCCGCTCGGTCGTGTCCGCGCCACCGAGCAGAATCCCGGACGGCCACGGATGGGCGAAGGAGGCCGCCGCGCCGCCGCCAGTCCCCGCCGGACTGTCTTCCCAGCATCCCGTAAACGACGGATACGGCCCCGTCCCGGCGTTGCCGTCGAACGCCGCGAAGAGGCGCGTCGGGTCGTCAGCCTTCACGGCGACGTCGTGGGTGCAGAGAAACTCTTCGGGCGACAGCGCCGCCTTCGTCACGCGCACGTCGTCGATCCAGCCGTCAAAGCACTGGCCAAACTTGCCGCCCGAATAACCGCCGCCAACCATCAGCGAGGCGTTCAGATCCAAAGCGTTCGTCGCGCAGACGGCGTAGTCGCGGCGATAGTCGAGATAGCAGCGGATCTGCTTGCGCACGTCGTCATAGACGAAGGCCACATGATGCCATTGTCCGTCATCCGGTCGGTTCGTGCCCGTGTGCGTGCCTGCGGCGCCCGCCCAAGAGTTCGTGTTCCAGCAGTAGAAGAGCCGGCCCGAATTGTCGGCGTTGAACAAGACCTTCATCGTTGGCGTCGCCCCGATCTGAAAGATCGTCTGTGAGGCGTCCACCTGCCCGCGCGTCTTGAAGAAGCACTCCGCCGTAAAGGAGCTGCGCTGGTTGCCAAGGAACTCCTTCGTGAAATTCTCCACCTTCACGTAGCGTCCGCCCTCTGTCTTGGGCTGGAACTCGACCGCCGCCGCATTTGCCGTGGCATTGGAGAAGACGCCTGCCCGGAGCGCATCCGCAGACGTCACCTCCGTGTCATACAGCGCCGAGCCGGGCTTATTCTTCTCATCCGTACACTTCAGCCAGGCCGACAGGAAGAGGCCGTCGGAGACGCGCCGAGATGTGTCGAGGAACGTCCGCTTGCTCGTGGAGTCGACATAGCCGTTCGCGGATGGCATGTCGAACGTGAGCCGATAGGTGGGCTCGTCGGGCGTTTCCAGCCGCAGAAACTCCTCGGGCTTCAGCGCCGTGTCGGAGATGCGCAACTCGTCGATGTCGCCGGGAAAGGTTCGGCGCCCGTTGCTCTCGCCATAATTGGCCGTGCCGCCGATCCACAGCGCGTGGAGATTCGGCGTCGCCGTGCTTTCGTCATATGCGATCTGCCCCCCTCCTTCGATAGTCTTTTCCATGTCGAGCCGATAGTCCACATAGACCTTGACCTTCGCGTCCGAGGCGCTGTACGTCAGGGCGACATGATGCCACTTGCCGTCATTGACGCAGTATTTCCGGTTCGAGTCGTTGTTGAAATAGGGCGAACCGTTGAGACGCGCAACCATCTTGCCGCCGCCATCCATGTACAGCGCATAGGATTCTTCCGTCCAACTCCAGCCCTTTCGCTTGGCGAAGATCGGCGCGAGGCCGTTGAAATCCTTGCCGGTCGCCGTCGAGCGGACGAAGCATTCGACGGTGATCGCGTCCGTCGGCTGGGTCGCCTCCGCCTGGTTGGCTTCCGCACCGCCGACGCGCAGGGCCGCCGCGTAGTACGATGGCAGGTCTTTTGTCCCGTTCGCGTCCCGCCCCGGCTGCGCCGAGAAGTTCATCGCCGCGACGTTCTCCCGGCGCTCCTTCGTCACCGGATCGTAGACGAAGCCCGTCGCGAACGGTGCGATGTAGGCCGGACGCGGCGCGGGCGTCGCAGCATCAAACTCGTTGTCCGTCGTGCCCTTCATCATGATCGGCTCTGCCTGAACGTAGCTAATGGAATCGACGACCCAGTCCGTGCTATTCGTCGTCTGCTGGCCGGGGGCCTTGTCGTCGAATCGCCACCACGCCGTCGTCTTGGCCGAGGCCGAAGACGCCGCCGCACCTGCGAGCGCGACCGCCGCGAGCCGCACCCACATCCGTTTCACCTGCATTGCAGAAACCATCATCGTGTGCATCCTTTTCGCTGTTGACTGCGCCGGACGCCTATTCGCCCGACACCACGCATTATAGCAAAACGTCCGTTTCAAACGCCAGTTGAGACCGCCACGTCCCGTCCAATGGTTTATTTGCATTTTGTCCAACGGATATGGTATACTCGCCGCCATGCGCAAGCAAAAGACACGAACGATTCTCGTCACCTACAACCTCATATCCCTCTCGGGGCGTGACTGCCTCGCCGGCATCATCCGCGCCGTCGGGAGCCGTCGGCCGTGGCGGCTGCGGCTGCTCGAATCCCCAAAGGCGATCCCGGACGCGCTCGCCCGCGTCGGGTCCGAGCGAATTGACGGCGCGATCTCCTGCCGTCCCATGGGGGCGGACGTGATTGATGCGCTGCGGGCGGCGAACCTGCCCACCGTCTTCACGAACTACCAGGATGAGCGCGAAATGGCTGGCGGGCCGTTCTCCTCCGTCAGGCTCGACGACGAGGCGATCGGCCGCGCCGCCGCCGAGCGCCTCCTGTCGCTTGGGGCTTTCGCCGCCTTCGCGTTCGCGACGAATCGCCCGGACGCCCGCTGGTCGGCCCTGCGCGCGCGCGGCTTCGTCCGACGGGCGCCGCTGCCTGTCACGCATCTGCCCCTGGACGAAGGCGAAGGTGCAGTCCTCCGCCGGCTCGCGGAGCTGCCGAAGCCCCTCGCCGTCCTCGCGGCGTGGGACGTGGCCGCCGCGCAGGTCGCCGAGCTCTGCCACAAGGCCCGCCTGGAGGTGCCGAGCCAGGTCGCGATCCTCGGCGTGGACGACGACGAGCTGCTCTGCAACGGGGCTACGCCGCGCCTGTCGAGCGTCAAGCCGAACCACGAGGAACTCGGCTTCCGCGCGTGCGACGAGCTCGAGCGCCTTTTCAAGGGGCGTCCTCCGCGCACCACATTCCTCTCCGTGTCCGTAAAGGCGTTCGCCCGGCGCGAAACGACGGCCTTCCTCAAGCCGTCCGAACACCTCGTCCGCCGTGCGCGCGAGTACATCCGGGACCATGCAGACCGCGCGATTCCGCTTGCCGAAATCGTCCGCCATCTCAGCTGCTCGCGGGCGCTTGCCTGCCTGCGCTTCCGCGAGCTGACGGGGCAGTCCCTCGGCGCGGCCATCGCCGACGCGCGGACGGCCTTCGTGAAGAGTCGGCTGGCGGACTCGTCCAGCTCGCTCGCCGCGCTTGCGCCGGAATGCGGGTTCGCCGACGGGGCCGCGCTCGCCCGCTTCTTCAGGCGCGAGACGGGCCTCTCGCCCGGCGCCTGGCGAAAGAAGGCCGTCGGTGGCCAGCCACCCAGTGCGCAAAAGGCGCAAAAGGATTTGTGGGGACCCCCGCCTGACGGGGCCTGCCCCCAGACCTGATGTGTGAAAAGCGCAGAAAAATGTCGTTTTTTGAAAAGCGCGGTTTGAGCCAATGTTCACGCGGGTCGCGTGAAAAATCCGCCATAATTTTTAGCACCTACATTTCAGAACGCCTTGACGCCTGACTTGAGCGCCGCCAGACCTCCTTTCGTGTATATCCTGTCCGCGTTGTCGATGCCGAAGGCCGAGAGGATGCGGCAGATGTCCTCGCCTGACGCGTTCTGCATCATGTAGCACTCCTGCGGCAGCTCGCAGGCCTGCCAGTCGCGCAGCGCGGCGGACAGGCGCGCGCCGGACATGCCGTACGACCACTTCAGGTCGCCGCCGTCGTCCCTTTTCGTCTCCGCCGCCGCGACCCTCCGCTGGATGAGCCGCATCATCGTCAGCGCGACGAAGCAGATCATGAGGTGCGCCT
>OIYX01000122.1_pt1 | contig 26542 bp, 18 predicted proteins | sample 1588431 | NCBI WGS metagenome assembly OIYX01 (sample SAMN03283241) | human gut metagenome | biome: human-associated habitat; material: feces | host: Homo sapiens | place: Peru | collected 2012
CGTCAACGCGCCGGGCCCCTTCGTCCTCCAGGGCGACCACAGCGGCTGCGACTTCAGGAACATGGTCTTCACGCCGGTCTTGCCGTCCGGGGAAGACCCCGGCCTGGAGCCGGGATACGTGCGCCTCTTCAACGGCGAGAACCTCGACGGATGGATCGGCGCGACAAACCTCTTCTTCGTGGAGAACGGCGAGCTTGTCTTCCGCGAAGGGGAGGAGAACTTCGGCAACCTCTTCTACAACAGGAAGTTCGCCGACTTCAACGTGCGCTTCGAGTTCAAGCTCGTGACGAACGGCAACAACGGCTTTGCGTTTCGCGCAGGGGACGAGACGGTTTCGGGAGGGGCCCTTGTCGGCGGGAACACCGCGCTGACCGATGCGGGCTACAACGGCATGGAGATCCAGATCCTGGACGACACGGGCCCGCTCAAGCAGAAGAACAAGGCGTGGCAGTACTGCGGCTCGATCTACGGCGTCGTGGCGGCGCAGAAAGGCCATCTGCGGCCCGTCGGCGAGTGGAACGACTACGACATCACCGCCGTCGGGGACGACATCACGGTCCGGCTGAACGGGGCGACGATCCTGGCGACGTCGATCAAGGACCTTGACGAGGCGGGCGGGACCCCGGACGGCAAGCCGCATCCCGGGCTCCACAACCGGACGGGGTATGCGGGCTTTCTCGGCCATACCATGCCCGTCCGCTTCCGCAACGTCCGGATCAAGGAGCTGTAGGGGAGGCCGCTTTCGGCCTTCTGGCGGCACAGACAGGAAACGACACAGGAAAGAAGAAAGGAAACCCTCATGACACGCAAGTCATTCATCAAGGGCATGCTGGCGGCGGGCGCGGCCCCGACCATCGTTCCGAACTCGGTCTTCGGCGCCAACGCGCCGTCTAACCGGATTACGCTTGGCGGCATCGGCGTCGGCGGCATCGGCACGCACCAGCTGCCGCTCTGCCGGGACGTGGGCTTCGAGGTCGTCTCGCTGTGCGATCTCGACTGGAACCACTGCAAGAAGGTGTTCGCCACGTTCCCGGACGCGCGCAGGCACAGGGACTGGCGCGAGTTCCTGTCCGAGGAGTCGGGGAGGTGCGACGCCTTCTACTGCGGGGCGCCGGACCATTGGCACGCGCTGATGTCCCTGGCCGTGCTGGGGCGGAAGAAGCCCCTTTGCTGCGTCAAGCCGCTGACGCGCCGCGTGGAGGAGTGCCGCGCGGTCGTGGCGGCCGCACGGGAGGCGGGCGTCGCGACGCAGGTCACGGCCTGCACGTCGCAGGACGAGGCCTCCGTCCGTCTCGGCGAGCTCGTCGATGCGGGCGTGTTCGGCGAGATCCGCGAGATACACGCCTGGAGCCGCCGCCCCGTCTGGCCGCAGGGCATGACGGCCTATCCTGCGTTCGAAGACCCGGTTCCGCAAGGCTTTGACTGGAACCTCTGGCTTGGCCCGGCGAAGAGGGTCGCCTTTGCCGACCGCTGGCCGAAGGACAGCCCGTATCCTGACCTGTCGCTCGAGAAGTGGGGCGGCGTCACGGTCTACCACCCGCACAACTTCCGCGGCTGGTTCGAGTATGGCGCGGGCGCGCTCGGCGACATGGGATGCCACCGGGCGAACACGATCTACCGCGTGATGGGCTTTGCCTATCCGACGCACGTCGAGGCCGTGACGTCGAAGGTGAGCGACGTCGCCTTCCCGCTCGCGAGCATGGTCAGCTACGACTACCCGGCGACGGACAGGAACGGCCCCGTGCGCCTGGTCTGGTACGATGGCGGCCTGAAGATGCCTCGCGCGCGCGAGATGTACGGCACGCGGATGCCGCTGGAGGGCGTCGTCTACGTCGGGACGCGCGGCAAGGTCCTGTTTGACGCGCAGTCGCCGCGCGACTGCAAGCTCGTCTTCTTCGACGGGGCGCTCGAGCGGAAGGCCGCGACAGTCCCGCGGACGCGCCCCCGGCTGCCGAAGGAGGTCTTCGGGCCGGACGCGCATCACGCGATCTACGGGGAGTGGCTGAACGCGATCCGCGGCGGCGCGCCGGCGAGCTGCAGCTTCGAGTTCGCGCAGTACATCACGGAGTTCACGCATCTCGGCAATCTCGCCATCCAGACCCGCGCGCCGGTCGACTACGACCCCGCAGTCCCGCGAGTCGTCGGAAACGACGCGGCGAACGCCCTCCTGCGGGCGAACTACGAGAACGGGTGGAGCCTTTCGGACGCAGGGGGCCGGGCATGACGCCGAACGTCGGCAGGGGCTGGCCGGCGCGGGCGGCGCTCGTCGCGGCGGCGGCCGTCCCGGCCGCGTGCGCCGGCCTTTCGGTCAACCCGTTCGTCGGCACCCAGGGGGCGGGGCATTGCAATCCGGGCGCGACGCGTCCGTTCGCCATGGTGCAGCCGGGGCCGGACACCGGCAACGGCTCGTGGGCGTACTGCGCGGGCTATCAGCATGACGACCCGACGCTCGACGGCTTCTCGCAGACCCACTTGAACGGGACGGGCCAGCCGGAGATGGCCGATTTCCTCATCCTGCCCTTCTGCGGCGGGAGGACGCTCCGAAAGGCGCTGATCGACAAGGCGAGCGAGCGCGCATCGCCCGGCTACTACGCCGTCGCCCTTGCGGACGCCGGCGTCCGCGTCGAGATCACCTCGACCGAGCGCGTGGCCCTGTACCGCCTCGCGTACCGGGACGAGGACGCGCATCTGCTCGTGGACCTCCAGCATTTCCTCTGGCAGGAGGCGAAATACGAGAAGACGTGCGTGCGCGGCGGCGGCGCGACATTTGGCGAGGACGACCGCTCGATGTCCGGCTGGCATGAGGAGAAGGCCTACTGGCCGCAGCACACCGTCTGGTTCCATGCCGAGTTCTCGCATCCGGTCGTGCGGAAGCGCCTCCTGCCGAAAGACCGCGACTGGGAGCGCGCGCCGCGATACGTGCTGGATTTCGACGTGAAGCCGTCGGAACGGCTGCTCGTCAAGATGGCCTTGTCCTACGTCTCCGCCGAGGGCGCGCGGCGGAATCTCGCGGCGGAGATGCCGGGCTGGGACTTTGACGGGACTTGCCGCGCGTCGCGCCGTCGCTGGGCCGAGATCCTCTCGCGTGTCGAGGCCGAGGGCGCGACGGACGATGCGCGAACCCTGCTCAAGACGTCGCTCTACCGCCTCTGCTGCCAGCCGAACCTCATCTCCGACGTCGGCGAGAAGGCCCGCTACTCGACGTTCTCCCTGTGGGACACCTACCGCGCGGCGCATCCGCTCTACACGCTGCTCGTCCCCGAGCGCGTCGAGGCGTTCCTCGACTCGTTCCTGGACAAGGCCGAGAAGACGGGCTTTCTGCCGATCTGGGAGATTTACGGCAAGGAGGGCTATGACATGCTGGGGGCCCATTCGGTCCCCGTCATACTTGACGCCTATCGAAAGGGATTCCGGGTCGATCTCGCGCGCTTCTTCCCGCATGTCAGGAAGACGCTCACCGAAGAGAACCGTCCGCACGCGCGCGCCCACCGCCGCTGCCAGTGGGACACGTATGACCGACTCGGCTACCTGCCCTGCGATCTGGTCCCGTGGCATTCGGTTTCAAGGGTCTTGGAATGTGCCTACGACGACTGGTGCGCGGCGGAGATGGCCCGGGAGCTTGGCCTCGCCGACGACGAGGCCTTCTTCCGGCGCCGGTCGGGGTTCTGGAAGAACCTCTTCCGGGAGGGATGGGTCTGCCCGCGCTTGAGCGACGGGACATGGGAACGGGGCTACCGCCCCGAATGGCTGCGCCGTCCGGCCGACTACCGCCCGAACGGCGGCTGCTGCGACACCTGCGAGGGCAGCGGCTACCAGTGGAGCTTCCATGTCCTGCACGACGTCGAGGGCCTGGTCGGCGCGATGGGCGGCCGCTCGGCCTTCCTTGAGAAGCTGGACTTCCTCTTCTCGCACGAGCCGCAGTGGGCGTCCGACCCCGTCCTCCGGAGCCAGTATCCCTACCGCGACGCCTCGGGCCTCCTGGGGGAGTATGCGCATGGCAACGAGCCCTGTCACCATGTCCCCTACCTCTACTCCCTTGTCGGCGAGCGGAAGAGGACGGGCGCGCTGGCAAGGCGCATCTGCGAGACGTTCTACCCGAACGCGCCGTCGGGCATGTGCGGCAACAACGACTGCGGGCAGCTGAGCGCCTGGTATGTCTTTGCCGCGCTGGGGTTCTATCCCGTGAATCCCGCGTCGGCGGAATACGTGCTGGGCGAGCCGCTGTTCGGAGCGGTTACGGTCGAGCTTCCGGGCGGGCGGCGCCTGGCCGTGCGCCGCGACGCGGGCGCGCGCGGCGTCTCGCTGAACGGCAGACCCGTCGTCGGCCCCGTCGTCCGGCACGGCGACCTCGTGCGCGGCGGCGAGCTCGCGTTTGGCGAGGAATAGGCTTTCCCGGAACCTGTCATGACGGCTTTCGCGCCGGATGAGGTCGTCGCGTCCGTCGTTTTCTGCTATACTACCCCCGTTCGTGCGCAAGGTGCGCTCAGAGCGGAAACAAGGAGTTCGGCCATGCAAGCAGGAGAAGGAACCGGGGAAACGTCGCCGTCGAGAGGCTCGGGCGCGCGGCAAGGCGGCCGCGCTCGCGCTGGCGCTTGTGCCGCGCGCCGCCCCGGGCGCGGCGTCATCGACGACAGCGTGATCCGCGACGCTTTCGCCGCGAAGGCGCTCTCGCCGGAGAACATCGGGACGCACTCGCGCACGAACTATCCGCTCGTCTGGGTCGAGGGCGCGGTGGACGTCGGGCGGCTCACGGTCGAGGGCTTCAGCCGCGACGAGAAGACGGTGCCCGTCGCGACGCTCCGGGTCGATTCGGCCACGACGGTGCGCACGCTGACCGTGCGCGACTGCAAGATGTCGAACGCGCTGGATGCGCCGGTCCCGTTCCTGGAGGCAAAGGGGACTGTCGGGAAGGTGACTGTCGAGAACGTCGACTTCGCGGGCCGCTGGACGCAGACGGGCGACCGATAGTCCATGGCCCTCCGGGGCTTCGACGCGGAACTCGCGGTCGAGATCCCGGACTTCGACTTCGCGCGCTTCGCGGGGTGAGCTGGCCCCCACCCCCACGGTCCATCCGCATGGAGGCGGCTCTTCCATCCGCATCGGTTGACGCATCCGTTTCAGGCCCTTTTGCGTCGAGCGGTGCGCAAATGGACTGACAAGGATGCGCAGATGAGCCGCAAATAATTTTTCGCATCCGGGCGTTCCTTGGTTCGGAAATATGGTATACTGTTCACGGTCGAACAGAATGGGGTATTTCCTTATGATGAGCAAAACGAAGAGGCTCGTGCCGGTTCCTTTCGCCGTAAACGCGGCGAAAGGCCGTCCGACTGCGCCCAAAGGCGATTCCAATACCCCCCTGTCTTAGCAGAGGCCATGGCAGGCCTTTGCGTGACAGACAAAGAAACGACAGACAAATCGGAAAGGCATGACATGATGACACATCACATTCAAGAATCTTGTGCGCGAACCCAAGGCCGAACGGGTCTTTTAGCAGGCCTTTTGGCCGTTTCCGTTGCGACGGTTGCGGCGACCGAGACGGTAAACTGGACAGGGGCCGGAAGTGACGGAGCGTGGGAAACCCCAGACAATTGGTCTTCTGCGACTGTTCCGAGCGAGGGCGCGGACGTTCAGTTCAACGTCGGGACTCATCCCGTTGTTCTCGCAACGACTGAGCTCCCGACGATCGCCTCGTTGTATGTCACGGGCGCGGGTGCGACGTTTTCGTTTGGTTCGACGGCTGTCTTGCACACGACTGGTCCGGTCACAAACCGCTATACGACAACCTACCGCGGCGGAACGTATGGGTTTGGAGATGAACTGGTCGTTGGGTGGTCGAAGAACTGGTCGGAAGGTTCGACTTACACGACGCGGGCCAAGTTCGAGAACTGCCGGGCCGAAATCGCGGGTCGCGTGTTCGTGACGGGCTACAGCGGCAATGGCTTGGATGTCGGCGCGGGGGCTTTCGTGCGAAGCGGTGGGTACCTTGACAGCCTTGGCACGCGCAATCAGACCAAGATTCATGACGGGGGCGTTTTCGTCTCCGCAGGGGACATCGAGATCGTCAACTGCTGGACAGACGACTCCTTCCCCGAACCCTTCACGGTTGACGGCGGCACGGTGACGAATGTCGGCAAGCTCTTCATCGCGAAACTGAATGCCGGGCGCGTGCCGGTCTGTCTGCGCAACGGGGCGACGTGGATTCAGCAGGGCGAGACGCAGATCGGCATGAACGGAGATTCCTACTCGAATTCGCTTCAGGTTGTGGCAGGCTCTCGTTTCCACTCGTCCGGAACCATTCGACTGGGGTGCAACAACCGTGTGAAGGACTGTTTTGTCGCGGTCGATGGCGAGTCCGAGCTGAAGGCGCAGGGAGTCTTCATCGGCAGCTTTCATGGGGCTCAAGACTGCTGGATGTCGGTTACGGACCGTTCTGCGGTGACGTTCGAACAGCTCATGCTGGGCGGTCCTTACGAGCAAGTCAACGGGATGTCGCTTGTCGTGGCGGGCGGATCGACGCTTACGACGGAGAAACTTGTCGTCGGCAACAGCGGGAACCGTTCCGATGGCCTGTCGATTGCCGTTACGAACGCGTCGTTGATTGTCTCGAAGGACGGGGTCAGTCTGCCGGCGGGCGTGTTGTGTGGGCACACGGCTTTCACGTTGTTCGGAACGTCTGAAGCGCCTGCGTCCGCGTCGTTTCCCGGCGGACTCATTATCGGTGCGGCGAGCAAGTCCTCGGACGTTTGCCGCACGGCTCCGACGGTTTTCACCGTCGAGGGCGGCGTCGTGACTTGCGGAAAGGCTGATGCCGCCGGCGCGACAAGCGGTGATGTGCGGTTGGGCGCGCTGGACGTGGGCGGCGTTTTCGACTTGGCGACGAACCGGCTTGTGATTGCGGGGACGGGCGGCTGCTTTGTCGCCGAGCACCGCATGATGGCGGCGGGAACCCCGGAGATACGCTTTGTCGTCCCCGAAGGCGGCTATCAAGGTGCGCGTGGCTGCGGTTTGCACGTCAAGAACGCCTATCTCAAGGCGGCTGCGGTGGTCATGGACGTGACGCAGGTCAAGACTGACGGAACCTATACGCTCGCGAAGGGTGGTGCCGCGCTGGAGTTCTCGTCTGACAAGTTCTCCGTCGTGGCACGGGAGAACCAGCTGGTCAAAGTCAATTATCAGAACGTGCCGTCAGGCCGTTTCCTTTCCGTGACGGTCAAGAGCCGTCGTGGCACGGTGATCTACCTGAGATGAGGTAAGAGATGATGCGCAAGTTGAGCGCTTTCTTTTTTGTCGCTGCGCAGTTCGCGCCGTTCTTGACGGCGTCTGCCGCGCCAGCCGTACGGGACTTTGAGACAATCATCGACGAGGGCATCCCTACACGGGCTTTGTGGCCGCGCGGCTGTGCGCTCGCGGAGGTCTTCTGGTTGGGGAACGGCAAGCCGTCCTTCGACGACTTCCTCCGCCGCATGCGCGTCCACCGGACGCGGCTGATCCAGCAAGGCGTCAACTGCGCGCCGCTGGACTGATGGACTGATCGTCGGGCGCGGCGATTCGGGAAGCCGCATAGGCCCGAAATGTGGTATAATAGGCCGCATGATGAAAACGAAGACGAAGAACCGGATCCGCATCACCGACACGACGCTCCGCGACGCGCACCAGTCCCTCTGGGCGACGCGGATGCGGACGGACGACATCCTGAAGATCGCCGAGACGATGGACAACGCCGGCTTCTATTCGCTCGAATGCTGGGGCGGCGCGACGTTCGACGTGTGCATGCGCTTCCTGCGCGAGAACCCGTGGCAGCGGCTGCGCGAAATCAAGAAGGTCTGCAAGAAGACGCCGCTCCAGATGCTCCTCCGGGGGCAGAACGTCCTCGGCTACAAGCACTATCCGGACGACGTCGTCGACCGCTTCGTCGCGCTCGCCTGCGAAAACGGCATGGACATCTTCCGCGTCTTCGACGCGCTCAACGATCCGCGCAACCTCGAGACGGCGATCCGCAGCGTGAAGAAGTACGGCGGCCACGCGCAGGGCACGATCTGCTACACGACCTCGCCCGTCCACACCGTCGCGGCCTACGTGAAGCTCGCGAAGCGCCAGGCGGCGATGGGCATCGACTCGCTTGCGATCAAGGACATGGCGGGCATCCTCACGCCGGGGGCCGCGCGCGAGCTCGTCGCCGCGCTGAAGAAGGCGCTTCCCGACATGCCGATCCAGGTGCATTCGCACATGACGAGCGGCATGGCGGCGGCGATGTACCTTGCGGCCGCCGAGGCGGGCGCCGGGTGCTTCGACTGCGCGATCTCGACGCTGTCCTCGTTCTCCAGCCAGCCGCCGACGGAGTCCGTCGTCTCGATCCTCGAGTCGGTCGGCTTCGACTGCGGGCTTGACCGCGCGGCGCTCACGAAGATCAACGCCTACTTCAAGGAGCTGAAGAAGAAGCGCCAGCCGGCGAGCTCGACGAAGGTCGAGGCCGTCGATGCGGGCGTCCTCGTCCACGCGATTCCGGGCGGCATGATCTCGAACCTCCGCTCGCAGCTCGCCCAGCAGGACGCGCTCGACCGCCTCGACGAGGTGCTGGAGGAGCTGCCGAAGACGCGCGCCGACCTCGGCTATCCGCCGCTCGTCACGCCGACCTCGCAGATCGTCGGCGTCCAGTCCGTGCTGAACGTCCTCTCCGGCACGCGGTATTCGATGGTGACGGACGAGACGAAGCGCTACGCGGCGGGCTACTACGGCGCGACGCCGGCGCCGATCGACCCGAAGCTCCAGAAGAAGCTGATCGGCAAGCTGAAGCCCATCACGTGCCGTCCGGCCGACCTGCTGAAGCCGGGCCTCGTCGCGGCGGCGGACGCGTTGCCGCCGAACACGATCCAGGCCGAGGAGGACATCCTCTCCTACGCGCTCTTCCCGGAGGTCGCGCTCGGCTACTTCAAGTGGCGCAAGGAAGGCGGGCCGATCCCGGCGGACGAGGAGGAGAAGGCGCGCGCGGCCGAGCCGACGGCTGCCGCGCCGCAGACGAAAGGCGCGGCGCCGGCGGCGTCCGCCGACGTGAAGGGAACCCCGGTTCTCGCGCCGCTGAACGGCACGTTCTACCGCAGCGATGCGCCGGGCAAGCCGCCGCTGGCGGCGGACGGCGCGGGCGTGAAGCCCGGCGAGGCCGTCTGCGTCGTCGAGGCGATGAAGCTCTTCAACCCGATCAAGGCCCCGGCGTCCGGCAAGATCACGTTCCTGGTCGAGCATGGGAAGGGCGTCCAGAAGGGTCAGGTCCTCGCGACGATTGGATAGGTTCGCATCATGATAACCGTGGTCATTGCCGTGGCCGCCGCGTGCGGCTGTTTTTCCCTCGCGTACTTCGTGGGGGACTGGGGAGCCGGGTGGAGCGTCTTCGCGGGCGTGCTCGGCTTCGGGGTGTTTCAGGGCATCGCCGGCTTCCTGATCCAGAAGCGGGTCAAGGCCGAGATGGAGAGGGTCCAGTCCATCCTCCTTGCCGGTCAGAAGCGCCTCCAGGCGAAGATGCAGCGCTGGCAGATCCGTCCGCCGAGTTCGGTCGCCGCCGCGCAGAAGGAAATCTTCGAGGACACGAAGGCCTTCGTGAAGGAGGCCCTCGCCCAGACCGAGGAGCTGCGGAAGTTCAAGCCGTGGGTGCCGCTCATGGGGCGGCAGATCGCGACGGCCCAGCTCCAGCTCTCCTGGATGGTCAAGGACTTCAAGACCGTCGACCGCCTTCTGCCGCAGGCGATCTGCCTCGACCCGACGATGAGCTGCATCAAGATGGCGCGGCTCTACATGCTGGAGAAGCCGACGGACGAGATCGCGAAGGTCTACCGCAAGGCCGTCGGCCGCGTGCGCTACAACGGCAACGTCCTCCTCGCGGCGACGATGAGCTGGATCCAGGTTCGGCGCGGCGACGCGGACGGTGCGTTCAAGACGCTGACGGAGGCCCTGAAGAAGAGCGACGACGCGACGCTGAAGCGCAACCACGAGACGCTCATGAACAACCGCGTCGCGCACTTCACCAATTCGGGTCTGGGCGATCCGTGGTACTCGCTTCTCCTCGAAGAGCCGAAAGTCCACCAGCAGAGGCCGAGGAGCGTGTACAGGTAAGTTCGGGCGTTTGGATGTTCGGGCGTTTGGAAGTTTTGAGGCTTTTGGAGGTTCGGTAGTTTGGTCAAGAAAGCAGTCATCCTCGCGGCGGGGCATGGGACGCGGCTGAGACCGTTCACGTGCGCGACGCCGAAGCCGCTCCTGCCCGTCTGGGGCGAGACGATGCTCGACCGCGTGCTGGCGCTTCTGCGCGCGCGCGGCGTCGAGGACGTCGTCGTCAATTCCCATCACCTGCACGAGCAGATCCGCGCGTGGAGCGACGCCGTCCGCCGCGACGCGCAGGCGGCGGGCGAGAGGCTGCGCCTCAAGGTGAGCTACGAGCCGGAGATCCTGGGGAGCGGCGGCGCCCTCAACCCGGTCCGCGACTGGATCGGCGACGAGCCGTTCTACCTCGTCAACGCCGACATCGTCGTCGAGAACGTGCCGGACCTGGACGCGGCGTTTGCGGCGGTGCGGGCGAAGGACGACGTCCTCGGCGTCTGCCTCGCCACGGAGACGGGGCCCCGGACGGTCGAGGTCGAGCCGGAGTCGGGTTTCGTCACGAACTGGAAGAGCGACGACGCGGGGCTGGACGGGACGTTCACCTACTGTGGGCTCGCCGTCCTGAAGCCGCGCGTCCTCGACTACGTGAAGCCGGAGGGCTTCTCGTCGATCGTCACGGCCTACGAGGCGGCGATGATGGCCGGGCATTTCATGAAGGCCGTCCGTTCGGGCGACCTCCTCTGGGAGGACGCGGGGACGGTGGCGCGCTACCTGGACCTCAACCGCGACGGCGACGACAACGCCTTCGCCGACATCCCCCAGCTCAAGGCGACGGGCGCGGCGGACTTCACGTTCCTCGGCGCGCGCGGCAGCGACCGCGTGTTCTTCGGCTGCGACAAGGGCATCGCCATCCTCTACGACGACGGCAACCGCAACGAGAACGGCAAGTATCCGGGCCACGCGCGCTGGCTCAAGGCGAAGGGCGTGCCCGTGCCGGACGTCCTGTTCGACGATCCGACGACGAAGACGATGATCCTCGCGCACGCGGGCGTCGAGCGGAAGATGTCGCTGGCGGACGAGGCGAAGGTCGTCGAGGCGCTGGCCGCGTTCAACGCGCTGGGCGCCGAGCCCGACCTTCCCGACCTCCTGCCGCCGTTCGACGACGAGACGTGGGAGTGGGAACACGACCTCTTCGCGAAGCACTGCCTCGGCACGCGCTTCGGGCGCACGCTCCCGCCGGCGGCGAAGGCGGAGCTTGAGAAGGTCGCGGCAATCCTCGAACGCGAGCCGAAGGCGCTCGTCCACCGCGACTTCCAGTCCACGAACATCCTCTGGAAGGGCGACCGGCTCACGTTCATCGACTTCCAGGGCATGCGCCTCGGGCCGGCGGCCTACGACCTCGCCTCGTTCGTCTACGATCCCTACGTGACGTTCACGGACGACGCGCGGCGCGCGCTCGTCGCGCTCTACGCGCAGAAGGCCGGGCGCGACGACCTGCCGAAGGTCCTGCCGTTCGCGGCCGTCCAGCGGCTCGTGCAGTGCCTTGGCGCCTATGGGCGTCTCGCGTCCGTCGGCCAGCCCCAGTTCGGCCAGCACGTCCTGCCCGCGCTCGAGAACCTGCTCGACGCGGCGGACAAGGCGGGGCTGGACGCGGTCGGCGCGCTGGCGGAAGACCTCATCGCCGCCGAGACGCGGCGGCACGCACACGACGATCACGATCACGCGCCCGGCACGGCCTGCGCGTGCGGACGTTCCCACGGCCCGGCGGCACACGCATGAGCGCGATCCGCCAGTTCCTCGCGCGCGTCAAGGCCAGCGGCGTCCGTCGGCCCGGTGCGGTCAAGACGGTCGCGATGGGCGTCGCGCGGACGTTTGACGCCTACGACGTCGGCGACGACACGTTCGTCTTCGAGCGCGGGATCGGCGCGCGGCTCTCGGCGCGCGCGAGCGTCCTCATCGTCGAGAAGGGGGTGCTGCGCCGCCGCGCGAAGGGGCGCGTCCTCACGCTCACGACGGGCAACCACGCCGTCGCGGCGTTTCCGCTCCTGGACGGGCGCTTCTGGCGGCTCTCGGCGCTCAAGGCCGACGCGCGCGGCGACGTCCTCATGCGCCAGGTCCTCTGCGCGAACGTGACGGGCGACACGATCGAGCTCTCGCAGCGCGAGGTGCCGACCGCCGCGCTCGTCCGCGCCGACGGCTGGCTCGTCTCGACGGTCGGCTTCTCGTTTGCGGACATCGTCATGGGCGAGCGCAACGAGGCGACGCTTGAACACTACCGTCGCCTCGGGCAGGAGTGGCGCGTCAAGCCGCTCGCGTGGACGGAGGGCGAGATGCGCGTCGCGCTCGCCGCCGCGAAGAAGCGCATCGGCACGAGCCTGTCCTACTACCACTCGGCGCGCGGCGTCCACTGGCTGACCTTCCCCGAATTCCAGCGCTTCTCCGCCCTGGCCGAGTCGGATCCGGCGGCGTTCCTGCGCGGGCTCAAGGAGCTCGTCGGCGTCTACGAGGGCAACCGCGTCTCGTTCATGCGTCAGCCGAAGTACCGGGGCCACCACGAGATCGAGTGCTTCGGCCTCCTGCGCGGCGTTGCGGCGAGCCGGCTCGTGCCGGAGATCGAGCGGCTCATGGAGGCCGTCGCGCTCGGCCGCCTCGGCCAGCTCGGCGTCATCCAGAAGGTGCAGGAGATCGTCGCGCTCTACCGCTCGCTTCTCGCGCGCCCGGCGCTTGCGGACGCGGAGTCGAAGGACTTCGTCGAGACGCTCTACATGCACATCACGGGCGAGGTCTACGCCGTCGGCGGCGAGGGCGCGACGCCCGCGTTCGACGACCGGCGCACGGCGCTCCCCGGCGCGACGTTCGTGGACGGGCGCCCCGTGATGCATCCGGGGGCGGACGCGCGCACGGAGATCCTCGTCGCGAACCTGCGCGGCTTCATGTCGAAGGACGAGGTCGTCGAGTACGCGAACGTCTACGAGCTGCGCACGAAGGACGAGGACGTTCCGCTGGGCCGGGGCGACACGCGCGAGATCGTCTACAAGACGAGCCGGCGTCCGCTCGAGAACGCGCTCGTCGAGAAGCGCCTCGCCGGGTCGGGCAAGGGCTATTCGGCCTACCTCCTCTCGCGCATCGGCGCGCTGCGCTCGCTCGGCTTCGCGCTGAGCGACTACTACCAGCTTCTGAAGCATCGGCCCGGCCGACGGCACGGCAGCCACGAGCACTACATCCGCCGGCGGTGCGAGGGCGAGCCGATGGACGCGATTCCCGCGAACTACTTCCAGTCGGCGGACGGCTCGGGCGCGGAGGAGAAGGAGGTCGTCCTCTCGCTCGCGACGCTGATGGGCGACGCGGCCGCGCAGAACCTCGCGATGAAGAAGTTCGACCCCGCGTCGGGAACGCCGCTCTACGGCATCGGCAAGGAGATCTACGAGTTCGAGTACGACCTCGTGCGCGAAATGGTCGTCCCGAAGCGCGTGACGACGTGTTCCGTGCGCGGCAGCTTCGGCTGGCCGGACCTCGCCTACACGGACGCGAACCTTGACGCGATCGCGAACTTCTACCTCGGCTACTTCGCGCACTCGGTGAAGGCGTATGCGACGCGCCATCCCTGCGCGACGATGGCGGAGGTCGCCGAGCGGTTCATGAGCGGCTTCGAGTTCCGCATCCGCGCGCTCGAGTGGCAGTTCTCCGTCCTGCGCGACCGGTTCGAGGCGTTTCGGCCGGACGTGCCCGCGCGCTTCGGCTTCGACGCGAAGTGGCGCTTCGCCCTCTGGGCGCTCGAACGGCACGAGCGCCGCCTCCCGCGTCTGCGCCGCCTCTTCTTCGAGAAGGTGAAGGTCATCGAAGACGAGGCCGCGCGGGGGGGCGACTAGACGCGGAGCGCGTGGGATGGTATAATATGCCCCATGATGAAAAAGCCTTCTTACAGTGTGTCTGCGTTTGGCGTGACAAAATATGGCGAAAAAGCGCAGAAATTCACTCTTTTCGGCGCGGGCGGAGTTGTCATGGAAGTCTCCGACTACGGCGGGAAGATCGTGAAGCTCTTCACGCCCGACCGCAAGGGCAAGATGCAGGATGTCGTCGTGGGCTTCGATTCCCCCGCTGGCTGGGATGACGGCGACCCCTATTGGGGGTGCATCATCGGCCGCTATGGCAACCGCATCGCCGACGGCATCTTCAAGATGGGCGGCAAGACCTACAAGCTCCCGGCGATCAACAACGCCCCGAACGGCATCGGCTGCAACCTGCATGGCGGCGCGCGCGGCTGGAACGCCTACGTCTGGGCGGCGGAGCCGTTTGTTCGCGGGACGGACGTCGGCGTCGTCTTCACGCACGTCTCGCCCGACGGCGACGAGGGCTTCCCCGGCCGGGTCGAGGCGAAGGTGACGTACACGCTTACGGCGAAGAACGTCTGGCGCGTCGACTACGAGGCCGTCACCGACCAGCTCACGCCCATCAACATGACGCAGCACGTCTACTTCAACTTCAAGGGCGAGGCCGGCGGTTCGATCGAAGACCACGTCCTCAAGATTCCCGCGAAGAGCTTCTTGCCGACGGATGCGGGGCAGATCCCGACCGGGCGTGTCAAGCCGGTCGCGGGGACGCCGTTCGACTTCACGAAGGGGATGCGCATCGGTGAGAAGATCAACGCCGCGAACCGCGACCTTGAGATCGGCAAGGGCTATGACCACAGCTGGGTCCTCGACAAGGGCGAGATGGTGACGAAGAAGAAGTCGAAGCGCCTCAATCTTGCCGCGACGCTGTCCTGTCCGCTGAACGGGCGGCAGGTCGCGGTCTGGACGACCGAGCCCTGCATCCAGGTCTACACGGCGAACTGGGCGCGCTACGAGCAGACGGCGAAGGGCGGCGAGCATCTCTCGTTCCGCTGCGGCTGCGCGCTTGAGACCCAGCACGCGCCCGATTCGCCGAACCAGCCGCGCTGGCCGAGCGTCTTCGTGCAGCCGGGCGCGGTCTATTCGTCCACGACCGAATTCCGCTTCTCGGCGAAGTGAGCGACGGCGCGGCCAGGCGGAAGACCGTCTTCACCTTCGAGCTCACGAACGACCAGCAGGAGATCCTGCTCGGCCTGTTCGTGACGGGGAACTACCGTCGGCGCGAGGTTCCCTACGCGCTCTATTCCATCGAGGGCGAGAAGTTCAACGCGACGCTCTACGAAAAGGAGAAGCACGGCACGCGCAAGCTCTGCGTGCAGGGTGCGGGCGCGCAGGACTTCGTCGAGTTCCAGCTTGAGCCGAAGGGCGTCGTGCCGGTCGCGCTTGGCTACGAGAAGGTCCTCTCGCCCGAACTCTTCTCCGCCCATGCGGGCAGCGACGAGTCGGGGAAGGGCGACTACTTCGGGCCGCTTGTCGTCTGCTGTGCGTTCACGGACGAACGGCTTTCCGACGAGATGGTGCGCCTCGGCGTCCGGGACTGCAAGCAGATGACGGATGCGGCCGTCCTGTCGGCGGGCGCGGCCCTGCGGCAGCTTCTCGGCCCGGACGGCTATGCGGTCGTGCGGCTCGGGCCCGCCTCTACGCGAAGATCAGGAACATCAACCGGATGCTCGCCTGGGCGCATGGCACGGCCATCGAGGAGCTGCTCGCGAAGCGGACGGACTGCACGCGCGTCGTCGTCGACCAGTTCGCGCCGACGGAGCTGACGATTCGCCGGGCGCTCAAGGAGCGCGGCCGGAAGGCGACGGTCGAGCAGCGGCACAAGGCCGAAAGCGACATTGCCGTCGCGGCGGCGTCGGTCATCGCGCGCGAACTCTTCATCCGCGACATCCAGAAGATGACGGCCGACGTCTTCGGCGTGCCGTCGGGCGAATCCGGCAAGGGCGCGCCGAAGATTCCGATGGGGTCGTCCGACCCGCGCGTCCGCAGCCTGGCGGAGGAGATGGTGCGCGCGCACGGGCCGACATGGCTCATGAACCACTGCAAGGCACATTTCCAGACGACAGACAAGGTTCTCGCCGCGTGCGGCAGGTCGCGTGCCGACCTCCCGCCCGAAGGGCAGATCACGTCGCGCGCGTTGCGCGAGGCAACCTGACACGGAGTGGCGACCGGGGCGTCGCGATAGGGCCTAAAATCGGCCTTTCGTCCGGATTGCCGAAATGATGATGTTTTCTTGCCGAAAACCGTCTTGTTTCCGTCGCGCGGAAAGGGTACAATACGCGTCCTAATCCCTAAGACAGAAAGGAACATCTCATGCCCAGTCTCGCGAACATGCGCACGAAGGCCAAGGAAGCCGGCCTCATGAAGCTCGACAAGCTGATCGCCAAGCGTCAGCACATCCCCACGAACGACTTCCCGATTCCAACGAAGGAACTCTGCGAGCGCTTCGAGAAGCTCTACACGGGCTGCGTGAACGACGTCATGCGCGAGCTCACGCTCCTCGACCAGAACCTGCCGCACGAGATCATGCCGCTCCGCGACGAGATGGTCCTCTGCGGCGAGGCGTTCACCGTGAAGTCCGCGCCGAACTGCATGATCGAGGGCGAGATGACGTTCCGCGCGCAGATGCTCGATGACTTCAAGCCGAACGGCGTCGTCGTCTGGGACACGTCGAACGACGTCGAGGCCAGCCTCTGGGGCGGCGTCATGACGGCGACGGCGATCTCGAAGGGCATTCGCGGCGCGGTCATCGCGGGCGGCATCCGCGACACGAAGCAGATCCTCGGCCAGCCGTTCCCGATCTTCTACAAGTACCGCGTCTCGAACGGCTCGCTCGGACGTTGCATGATCACGCACTACCAGGTGCCGGTCAAGATCGGCAAGGTGACGGTGCGCCCCGGCGACATCATCATGGGCGACATCGACGGCGTCATCTGCATTCCGCGCGAGATCGCCTACGAGGTGCTGCTGCGCGCCGAGGGCATCGAGCGCAACGAGGTCGACATCTTCTCGTGGGTCCGTCAGGGCGACACGATCTCGGAGATCATCGACAAGGGTGGGTATTTCTGAGAAATAATCGAATAATCGAATGTTCGAATGTTCGAATGGGAAATGGTTGGATGGGAATGTTCGAATAATCGAATGGTCGAATAATCGAGTGATTGAATGGCAGATGAGTCAATGAAAGGAGCAACAGTGAAGCATCTCTCTTTCCTCGTGGCCGCGTCGGCGGCCCTCACCGCCTCGGCGGCGTTCCAGGTTGACCGGTCGGCGATGTCCGACAGGTACTGGGCGGTCTGGAACGACGGCGTCCAGGCGAAGATCGACGCGGACATCGAGAAGCACCGCAAGGCGGACGCGACGGTCGCCGTCGCCGCGCCGGACGGTGCCGAGGTGTCGGTCGAGCAGATCTCGCACGCCTTCTTCTTCGGCGCGCATATCTTCAACTTCAACCAGCTCGGCAAGAAGGAGTGGAACGACCGCTACAAGGAGCTGTACGGGACGCTCTTCAACTCGGCGACCGTCGCCTTCTACTGGCGGACGCTTGAGACGTATCCCTACGCGCCGCGCTTCGAGGAGCGCTACGAGGATACGGAGAACTTCTGGAACAGCTGTCCGCAGCCGAAGGAGCAGGCGCACTGGCGGCGTCCCGCGCCCGACCCGGTGATCAGCTTCCTCCGCACGCGCGGCGTGCGCATCCACGGCCATCCGCTCATTTGGGGCAACAACGCCTGGCACACGCCGACGTGGCTGTGGGACGACTTCTGCCCGGAGGCGGAGAAGTTCGCGCTTGAGCAGGCGTCGGGCGTGAAGCTGCCGCGACGCGACGTCACGCAGCCGATGGGCGTGAAGGACATGAAGAACGATCCGAAGGAGCGGTCGTGGGCGGCGGCGTGGGCGGAGGTCTACAAGCAGCTTTCCGCCGACGAGATCGCGCGGCTCGTGCCGACGTTCGTCAAGGCGCAGAACGACTTCATGGCGCGGCGCATCCGCGACATCGCCGCGCGCTACGGCAGCCGCGTCGATTCGTGGGACGTCGTGAACGAGTCGGCGACCGACTGGTCGCGCGGCGCGAAGGAGACGTGGCCGGCCGGCGAGTCGAGCGCGAAGAACTCCCGCCCCCTCACGCTCAGCCACTACGGCCTCATGCCCGCGAACTACGCCTACGAGGCGCTGACGCTCGCGCGACAGGCCTTTGGGCCGAAGGCGTGGCTCAACATCAACGAATACAACATGGCGGCCTTCCCGGGGCAGATTGCCGACTTGGCCGCGCATGGCGCGAGCTTTGACGTCGTCGGTTCGCAGATGCACCTCTTCAATCCGGCGGAGTCCGTGAACATCGCGCGCGGCGAGGGCCCGGCGCACCTGCGGCCGGAGAACGTCGCCGCGCGCTTCGAGCAGATCGCGCGCGCGGGCGGCGGCCGTCCGATCCATCTCTCCGAGATCACGATCACGGCGCCGGACATCTCGCCGCGCGGGCAGATGGTGCAGGCGATCATCATGCGGAACCTCTATCGCGCGTGGTTTTCGGTCGAGAAGATGAACGGCATCACGTGGTGGAACGTCGTCGACGACTGCGGCGCGCCGGGCGAGCCGTCCATCAGCGGTCTCTTCACGCGCGACATGCGTCCGAAGACGGCGTATTTCGCGATGGATGACCTCGTCAACCGCGAGTGGAAGACGAAGGCCAGCGTGGTGGCGCAGGGCGGCAAGGTCGCGTTTCGCGGCTTCCGCGGTCGCTATCGCCTGACCTGGAAAGACGCGGCCGGCAAGCCGCAGACGAAACTGGTGAGCGTTGAGTAACGCCTCTCTCGTCGCCCGTTTGTCGCCGTCTTTTGTCGGTTGCCCTCTCGCCCGTTGTTCTGACGGGAGTGACGAGAGGGGCGAGAGAGAGGCTTGAGAGACATCCAACAACCGTGAAAAGGCAGCCGCCAGCCAATAAAAGGCATTTGTAAAAGAAAAATGAAAACTGAAATGAAACGACTCGTTCTCTTCCTCGCCGCGTCTGCGGCTCTTGGTGCGGCGGCCGCGATGCGCCCGACGCCCGACTACCTCAAGCGCGCGACGGTCTACCAGATCGTCCTGCGCAACTTCACGCGCGACGGCAACTTTCGCGCCGCGACGGAGATGCTGGACCATGTCCGCTCGATTGGCGTGGACGTCGTCTACCTCGCGCCGTTCGTCGCGATGGACTGCGACATGGACCGCGCCGGGTGGAGTCCGCGCCAGATCCGGAGCGGCTTCGGCAGTCCGAAGAATCCCTACCGCATCTCCGACTACGACAAGATCGATCCCGAGTACGGGAAGGACGCGGACTTCAAGGCGTTCAACGACAAGGCGCACAGCCTCGGCATGAAGGTCTACATGGATCTCGTCTACCTGCACTGTGGGCCGAACAACGTGCTGAAGGACCTTTTCCCCGACGCCTTCCAGAAGAACCCCGACGGCACGGTGAAGACGACCCAATGGAACTTCCCCTACGTGAACTTCGCGTCGAAGGGCGTTCGCAAGTACCTCATCGACTCGATGCTGCACTGGATGCGCCTCGGGTGCGACGGCTTCCGCTGCGACGTCGGCGACCAGGTGCCGATCGACTTCTGGGTCGAGGCCGTGACGGCCTGCCAGAAGGTGAATCCCGATCTCGTGATGATCAACGAGGGGACGAAGGCCGAATGGCTGGAGAAGGCGTTCGACGCCTGCTACGCCTGGCCGTGGAGCTTCACTGTCCGGGGACGGCTGGTCGCCACCGACTGGAACTCCTGGTCGCGGCCGGGCAAGAAGACCTTCCCGGAGCGGATGGATGCCGTGCGCGCCTACGAGGCGAAGATTCCGAAGGACGCGCTCATGTTCTGCTTCCTCGACAACCATGACACGGCGGCGGACGACTGGGAGAAGCGCTTCGACCGCGTGCTGCCCGTCGAGGCCGGCAACGCGGCGTTCGTGCTGACCTTCCTGCGCCGGGGTCTGCCGCTCCTCTTCAACGGCAACGAGATCGCGGACAACTCGCTGAACTCCTTCTTCGGCCCGATCGAGCATCCCGCCCGCGCGGCGAAGACGGTGGACTGGGCGCGCGCGCTCCAGCCCGACGGGCAGAATCGCCTCGCGCTCATCCGGAGGCTCGCGAAGATGCGCCAGGGCGACCCGATCTGGAGCGAGGGCGAGATGGCGTGGGTCACGGACGGCGAGAAGAACGGCGTCGTCGCCTTCACGCGCACGCTGGGCGAGCGCTCGATGCTCGTCGCCGCGAACCTGACGGGCAAGGCGGCGGACGGCGGCGCAACCGTCGGCACGCTCAAGCCGTATGAGTATGTTATCAGGGAGATGTAGGGGGCTTGAAAGTTTGGAGGTTTGGGCGTTTAGGGGTCGTGTCTCATGTCTCTCGTCTCACGCCCACTCGCCCCTCAAGCCTCTCTCGCCCCTCTCGTCAGAACAACGGGCGATAGGACAAAAGACAAACGACAACGGACAGCCGCAGCAGAACCGAACTTAAAGGCAAACTCAACCCCCAAACTCCTAAACCCCCAAACTCTTCACCTGACTGACTTTATGAACATCAACAAAATCAACCCATCAACCCTTCGCATCACGGACATGCGCTTCGCCGACATCGACGGCGCGCCGAAGCGCTGCACGTTGCTGAAGCTCTACACGAACCAGGGACTCGTCGGCTACGGCGAAGTCCGCGACGCCTCCTCGCGCACGTATGCCGCGATGCTGAAGTCGCGCATCCTCGGCGAGAACCCGTGCAACGTCGAGAAGATCTTCCGCCGCATCAAGCAGTTCGGCGGCGACTCGCGCCAGGCGGGCGGCGTCTGCGCCGTCGAACTCGCGTGCTGGGATCTCTGCGGCAAGGCGTGGGGCGTCCCGTGCTGGCAGCTCCTCGGCGGCCGGTGGCGTGACGCGATCCGCTGCTACTGCGACACCGATTCGGAGGGCGGCGGACGCGACATGGGCGCCGCGCTCAAGGCCCGCATGGCGATGGGCTTCACGTTCCTCAAGATGGATCTCGGCATCGAGCTTCTGACGGACGTCAAGGACGCGCTCATCGCGCCACTCGGCTATCTCGACTACATGCGCAAGATGAAGCACGTCGTCCAGACGCCGCACGGCTCGATCGATCCGCGCTCGATGCGCGGCGAGGCGTTCGAGCTCTTCACGACGGCGCACGGCCACACGGGCATCCACATCACGGAGAAGGGCCTCGACTACCTGGAGAAGTACATGGCCGACGTCCGCGAGGTGATCGGCTGGGACGTGCCGATCGCGATCGACCACCTTGGGCACATCCCCTACGAGGACTGCGTGAACCTCCTGCGGCGGCTGGAGAAGTACCATCTCTCGTGGGCGGAGGACGTCCTGCCGTGGCGCAACGTCGAGCAGTGGAAGCAGCTGCACGCCGCGACGACGACGCCGCTCGGAACGGGCGAGGACATCTACCTGAAGGAGGACTTCAAGCCGCTTCTCGAGTCGCACGCGCTCGCGGTCGTCCACCCCGACCTCCTCACCTGCGGCGGCCTGATGGAGACGAAGAAGGTCGGCGACATGGCCGAGGACTACGGCGTGCAGATGAACCTCCACATGGCCGAGAGCCCGATCGCGTGCCTGGCGGCCGTCCACGTCGCGGCGGCGACGCGCAACTTCATGGCGCTTGAGCTCCACTCCGTCGACGTGCCGTGGTGGGGCGACCTCGTGAAGCCCGCGCTGTCCTACAAGGGCGGCTTCATCGAGGTGCCGACGAAGCCGGGCCTCGGCATCGACGAGCTCAACGAGCGGCTCATCAAGAAGCAGGCCTGCGCGGACTTCCCGCCGCCGTGGGCGCCGACGAAGGAGTGGGACAAGGAATGGTCGAACGACCGTCGCTGGTCGTGAGAGACAAGGACCACCACGGCGAGGGGGACGAGTTGGCAACTAATGAATGAGTGACATGAGGACATTATCCCAACCTGTGTGGCGGGCCTGTTGGCTCGGTGCGCTTGCGCTTTTCCCGCTCGCGGCGAGGGCCGAGCGGGAACTGACGATTCGCGCGTTCTCGGACGAAGTCCGCGACCGTGTCGTCGCCAAGGTCGCCGAGGCGCTGGGCGACCGGCGCGCGGCGTCGGCTGAGATTGCGGGCGTCGTCACGTTCGTCGGCGAGGACTTCCTTTTCCTCCAGCGTGGCGATGACGGGCTGAAGATCGAACTCCACGGAGACGGGCCGCTCGTCGCCGCCGGCGATGTCGTTTCCGTTTCGGGCGCGCCTTCGCTGGAGGGCGGCCGGATTCTGCTGCGGGCAAAGACGCTTGAAAAGACGGGCGCGGAACCGTTGCCCGAACCGCGTGCCGTCACGCGGGACGAGCTCGTCGAGCCGGGCGCGGAGGGGGTGGACGTCAACTGGCTGCGCGTGACGGTGGAAGGGCGCGCAATCGGGCTGGCCGAGCGCGGGTTCGTCCTCGACGTCTCGGGCGTGCCCGTCAACGTGATGTGCGCGGATGTGCCCGGCTTCCTGTCCGATGCGTCGCATACGCATCCGAAGGTTCGCGTCTCGGGCGTCGTCGAGCAGCTGCTCGATCCCTCCGTCTGGTTGGGGCGCGCGGGGTACGTGATGGGCGTGAAGCTCCACGCCGTCGGCGCCGACGTGGCGCTTGTGCCCGACCTTGCCTATCTGGCCGCACGCCGGACGCGCCTCTTCGTCTTCGGCGTTTCGGCCGTCTCCGCCGCGCTCGCGGCGCTGCTGCTTGCCTTCGCAGTCCTTGCCGTCCGCCAGCGTCGGCGCCTCTTCCGCTCGCGGACGCTGATGGCGGAGCGCAAGCGCATGGCGGATGACCTTCACGACACGATCGAGCAGCATCTCGTCGGCGCCGGGATGCTGATGAAGCTGGGGCGGCTGAAGGAGGCCGAAAGCGTGCTCGTGCGGGCGAAGCGCGAGATCCGAGACATCGTCTGGGGCCTGAAGAACGACGACATGATGCGTCTCTCGCCGGCGGAGCTTCTGCGTCAGCTTGCGCACGACGAGAACACGAAGGGCCTCTGCCGCGTGGACACGCGCCTGACGGGGCTTCCGCCGCAGATGGACGCGGCGCAGATGCGCGACCTTTCGCTCATCGTCCGCGAGGCAATCGGCAACGCGATCAAGCACGGCGGCGCGAAGAAGGTCGCGCTGACGGCTGATCCGGGCGCGGGCGGCGGCTGGCTTCTGCGCCTCGCGAACGACGGCACGCCGTTCGACCCGGCGACGGCGCCCGGCGCGGCGGCGGGGCATTTTGGCCTTGAGGGTATGCGCCAGCGGGCGCGTCGCCTTGGCGCGACGCTCTCCTTTGCGCAGCGGGACGGCTGGACGGTCCTTTCACTGGAGAAGACGGAGCCATGAAGACGAAGCGGTTGATTCTCTTGGGCGCGACGGGTTCGATTGGCACGAGCGCGGTCGATGTCGTGCGGACGCATCCGGACGACTTTCGCCTTGTCGCCGTGTCGGCGCTTCGGTCGCGGGAGGCGTGCGAAGCGCTCGCACGCGAATTCGGCGCGCGGGCCTACGTCGGCGAGGAGGCCGCGCTTCGCGCCGTCGAGGAGAACGAGGCGGACGTCTGTCTTGTCGCGACGGTCGGCGCGTCGGGGCTTCGGCCCATGCTCGCCGCGATCGAGAAGGGCATGGACATCGCCCTTGCGACGAAGGAGGTCATGGTCATGGCGGGCGAACTCGTCACCGCGCGGGCACGCGCAAAAGGCGTTCGCTTCCGTCCCGTCGATTCGGAGCATTCGGCGATCTTCCAGGCCCTGCAAGGCGGCGGAGCGGTCGATCGGCTTGTCCTGACGGCGTCGGGCGGGCCGTTCCTTGACGGGCCGGCTGACCTCTCGACGGTGACGGTCGAGCAGGCGCTGAACCATCCGCGTTGGAAGATGGGCCCGAAGGTGACGGTCGATTCGGCGACGATGATGAACAAGGGCTTCGAGATCATCGAGGCGCGCTGGCTCTTTGACGTGCCGGCCGACCGAATCGACGTCGTTGTCCATCCGGAGTCCGTCGTCCATTCGCTCGTCACGTTCGTGGATGGCTCGACATTGGCGCAGCTCTCGCCGCCGGACATGCGCGTGCCGATTCAGTACGCGCTTTCGTGGCCGGCGCGGCTTCCGGCCGTGCGCAAGCCCCTGAATCTTGCCGCGCTGGGCGCGCTCACGTTTCGCGCGCCCGATCCTGTGCGCTTCCCGTGCCTGGCGCTTGTCCGCGAGGCGCTGCGGCGCGGCGGGCTCGCGCCGGCGGCGCTGTCGCTCGCCGACGAGGCAGCCGTGCGCGACTTCCTTGCCGGGCGCATCCGCTACATCGACATCCCGAATGTCCTTGAAAAGGCCATTGCCGCGCCCGAGCGCTGGCTGCCGAACGGGCTGGCAGCCTACGCGTTCGAGTAGCGTCTGCATCTCGGGACGCAATGCATGCGCGAGTCGCCATGAAAATGTTTGCCGTAACCCGGGGGCGTGTGGGAGCCGGCAGGCCCCTGGCTTCTCCGACGACGGACGTCCGGCGTGGGCTGGCGCGCCATCTTCGCGCGTGCCCGCCGCTGGTACGAAGCCTGCGGCGGCATGGGGCAGCGAAAACGACACATGAAAATGAAGTGAGAAAGAAAGGAGAATCGAAATGATTCAGAATGTCATTGGACGGCAAGAAAAGGAAGGCGGAATGAAACGCTTGGTAGCCTTGTTCAACCTGTGCATGGGGGTGGCCGTCTCGTTCGCGGGCCAGCCGGACGTCGCGAAGTGGGATCCGAACATGGCACAGCGGGCGGCCGTCGTCACGAACGGCGTCAAGTGGATTGACGGGCGGCATTTGCCGCTTGAGGGCCGTGCCTTTGGCGACACGGAACACTATTATGACCGCCTTCCGGCGAACGTGACGACAAACGTCAACGGGGGCGTCCGCGCGATGAAGCACCACACGTCAGGCATGCTCTTCCGATTCGTGACGGATTCGCGGCGTCTCGATTTTCGCTGGACGCCCTACAACACGGGGCTTTCCATGGATCACATGCCGGCGACGGGCGTCTCTGGCATCGACGTCTATCGGTGGGATGCGGTGAAGGGGCGCTGGTACTATGTGAAGACGGGACGCATTTGGGATGCACAGAAGGGCGGTTCCCTGTCGATGGGCTGGACGCCCGGAACGCCTTGCATCGTCAATCTGCCGCTTTACAATGGCGTGAAGAGTTTCGAGATGGGCATTGACCCCACGGCAAAGGTCGAGGCGTTCGCGCATCGGAGCGGCGTCGAAAAGCCCGTCGTCTTCTACGGCACGTCGATTACGCACGGCGGGTGCTGCTCGCGTCCGGGCCTCGGCTTCGTGAACCAGGTCGGCCGCGACCTGGAGGTGCCCGTCGTCGGACTTGGGTTCTCCGGCTCCGGCGTGATGGAGTTCGAGATGAGCGAGCATCTGGCGCGGATCGATGCAAGTTGCTATGTGCTTGACTGCCTCTGGAACATGGTGCTGCGGGAAGAGGACCGCCCCGGCCGTGCCGTCGAGACGAACTACGAGCCGTTCATCCGGAATCTCCGTGCCAAGCGTCCGGGCGTGCCGATCGTCATGGCCGAGCAGTGCGACGTTTTCGGGAAGGGCCCGAACGAGAAAGACCGTTTCATTCGGAAGCTCTACGAGAAGTTGCTGGCCGAAGGCTGGCGCAATCTTGTCTACCTTCCCAAGAACGGGATGTTCACGGACGATGGGGAGGGGACGGTGGACGGGTGTCATCCGAACGACCTTGGCATGAGGTCGATGGCGCGGGCGTTTGGCTCGGCCGTTCGCCAGGCCCTTGGCCTGAAGCGGGGCAAGGAGTAGCCCGAGCCGGCCGTGGCCCGCTCACGCGGAGGGTTGCGTGAGCACGTGGCCGTGCGCGCGCAGTCCGTCCAAGGCGCGGGAGAGGCGTTCGCGCCGTTCCCGCGCCGCGTCCTCGGGAGCGGCGAAAAGGTCGAGCTGGCCGTCGTCCGGCGTCGCGCGGAAATTCGTGACGCCGAATCCGATGAGGCGCACGGCCCCGTGCGGACACGTCCCCTTGGGCCATTCGGCGTCGAAGAGGGCGAGGGCCGCCGCGCGGAACGCGACATCGTCCTGGACGGGGCTTGGAAAGGGCGTTTGGCGCAGGCGCGTCTCGAACGCCGCGTTGCGGATCTTGAGACGGGCCGTCGTCGCCCAGCGCGGGACGCGGCGGAAGCGGTAGCCGACGTCCGCGACGAGCTCCAGCAGCTTCGCGCGCACGGCGTCGCGTCGCGGCTCGTCCGTCTCGAAGGTGTGTTCGCGCGAGACGGACTTCTCCTCGCGCGGTTCCCAGTGGACGGTCGCCTCCGCGCGTCCGTGCGCGAGGTCGATGAGTTCCTGCGGAACGAGGGCATTCGGCTTCATCCGCTGGAGGTCGCCGCAGGTGAGGATGCCGTAGGGCTTCAGCGACTCGACCGTCTTGCGTCCGACGCCCCAGAGGACACTGACCGGGCGCGGCGCGAGGAAGGCCGCGAGTTCAATCGGGTCAGTCGGCAGGATCGTGAGGCCGTCCGGCTTGTTCTCCTCGGAGCCGATCTTCGCGAGCAGGCGGTTGGGGGCGATGCCGACGGAG
>OIYX01000123.1_pt1 | contig 26414 bp, 23 predicted proteins | sample 1588431 | NCBI WGS metagenome assembly OIYX01 (sample SAMN03283241) | human gut metagenome | biome: human-associated habitat; material: feces | host: Homo sapiens | place: Peru | collected 2012
CGCAGGCGGCCGGCGGCGTCGTGAGGTCGGCCGTCTCGCCGGCCGTGACGGCGACCGCGCCGTCCAGCACCGTGAGCCGCCCGTCCGTCGTGCGCGCGATTCGCCCGGCATCGACGGCGAGCGTGCCCGCGCCCGTCTTGTAGAAGCTCGGCCGGTCGCCGAAGGTCAGCGTGGCCGCCGGGGCCGTCTCGCCCGCCGGGACGGACTGGACCGTCGTCTCGCCGAAGTCGGGTGCCAGACCCGCCGTCGCGGCCAGCCCCCAGAACGCTCCGCAGAACGCCGTCGTCATCGTTCTTCTTGCCATCACCGCCTCCTTCTCCTTCTGTCGTTTTTGTTTTTATCGTTTTTGCCTGCTTTCGCGCGGGCCGCCCCTTGCTCCCGACTCCTTACCCCTTACTCCTTACTTACTCCTTACTACTTAATCTGCGTCGCCCATCGTGACGCGCAGGACCTCCGCGAGCGACGTCATACCGCTGGCGACCTTGAGCATGCCGTCCTCGCGCAACGTGCGCATGCCCATCTCGCGGGCGCGCTGGCGCAGGAGCGTCGCCGGCGCGTGGTCGAAGATGAGGCGCTGGATCGTGTCGTCGACCTTGAAGATCTCGAAGATGCCCTTCCGGCCCTTGTAGCCCGTCTTGCCGCAGCGGTCGCACCCGGCGCCGTGGTACATGTGGTCGGGGACCTGCGCGTTCGTGCCGCTCGCCAGGCCCGTGAGCATCTTGATCTCGCGCTCGCTCGGCGTGTACGCCTCCTTGCACTTCTCGCAGATGGCGCGCACGAGACGCTGGGCCATCGCGGCGCGCAGGGCGGACGCGACGAGGAACGGCTTCACGCCGATGTCGAGGAGTCGCGTCACGGCCGACGGCGCGTCGTTCGTGTGCAGCGTCGAGAACACGAGGTGGCCCGTGAGCGCCGCCTCCATCGCGATGTCGGCCGTCTCCGCGTCGCGGATCTCGCCGATCATGACGATGTTCGGCGCCTGGCGGAGGATCGACCGGAGCGCGGCGGAGAAGTCGAGACCGACGTCCTTGTTGACCTGCACCTGGTTGATGCCACTCATCTGGTATTCGACCGGGTCCTCGACCGTGATGAGCTTCTTGTCGGGCGTGTTGATCTGGCCGAGGCAGGCGTAGAGCGTCGTCGTCTTGCCCGAGCCCGTCGGGCCCGTCACGAGCACCACGCCGTCCGGCAGCTTGATGAGCCGCTCGAACGTCGTCTGGTCGTCGGAGAGGAAGCCGAGCTGCGGCAGGCCGAGCGAGAGGTTCGACTTGTCGAGAATACGCATCACGATCGACTCGCCGTGGTTCGTCGGCACCGTCGAGACGCGCAGGTCGAGGTCGCGCCCGCCCACGTTCACCTGGATGCGGCCGTCCTGCGGGATGCGCTTCTCGGAGATCTTGATCTTCGACATGATCTTGATGCGCGAGATGATGGCGCCCTGCAGCCGCTTCGGCGGCGAATCCATCTTGCGGAGCGCGCCGTCGATGCGGTAGCGCACGCGGAATTCCTTCTCCATCGGCTCCAGGTGGATATCGGAGGCCTTCATCTTGATCGCGTTGGAGAGGATCATCGTGCTGAGGCGGATCACCGGCGCGTCGTCGCCGTTCCGCGTCGTCACCTGGTCGGCGCCGGTCGGATAGAGCCTCTCCATCACCGCCTTGACCTCTTCCGAGGGGGCGAGCACGGCCTGCACGTCCTTGCCGTGCAGCACGTAGCGAAGCGAATCCACCGCGTCGTAGCCCATCGGGTCCGACAGGACGACCGTCACGGAGTCGGCATCGGCCATCACGGGCGCAACGCCGTACTTGTGCGCGATCTCCGGCGCGATTTCCTTGCCGACTTCCGGATCAATCCCGGCGGGGTCGATGCTCACGTACTTGATGCCGAACGTGTCGGCGATCGTCCCGAGCACGTCGTCCTCGGAAAGCGCACCCGAGGCGACCAGCACGTCCAGCGTGGTCTCGTCGCCCTCGCGCATCGCCTTCGACGCGACGTCCAGCTGCTCGGCGGTCACATAGCCCTTCTCGCGAAGGAGCTGAAGAACATATTCGTCGTTTGAGGTCATTTTGCTGAGGCGTAGTATACCCGATTCCAACGTTGTGTGCAAGCGCGCGGACGCGACGCTCCCTTGACTTCAACTGCGATTTTGGCGATGTCACCCCGCTTCAGCGGACGTGTTCCGCCTCGGAGACTTGATCACGCGCCCTTCTGGAGCGCGAAGAGTTCCCCGATGCCCTTTTTCGCGAGCGCCTTGAGGGCGTCGAGGGCGGCTTCGGTGAACGGCTCGTGCTCGGCCGTGCCCTGCAGCTCCACGAAACGGTCGTCGTCCGTCATCACGACGTTCAGGTCGACCTCGGCCGTCGAGTCGTGGGCGTAGTCGAGGTCCAGGGTCGGCACGCCGTCGCACACGCCCACCGAGACGGCGGCGATCTGGCGGCGGATCGGGTTCTCGGCGAGCGTGCCGTCGGCCATCAGCTTCGCGACGGCGTCGTTCAGGGCGACCATGCCGCCCGTGATGGCGGCGCAGCGCGTCCCGCCGTCCGCCTGGATGACGTCGCAGTCGATGACGATCTGGCGTTCACCGAGCTTCTCGAAGTCCACGGCCGCGCGCAGGGCGCGCCCGACGAGGCGCTGGATCTCGGCGGAGCGGGCGTCCAGCTTCAGCTTCTTGATGTCGCGGTCCTTGCGTCCGCCACCCGTCGACGAGGGCAGCATCGCGTATTCGGCGGTGACCCAGCCCCTGCCCGTGTCGCGCAGGAACGGCGGCACCTTCTCCTCCACGCTCGCGGTGCAGAGGACCCACGTGTCGCCCCACTTGACCAGCACGCTGCCGGCGGCGTACTTCGTGAAGTTCCGGATGATCTCGATTCGTCTCAGTTCGTCAGGTTTTCTCATGTCCCCCAGTATAGCACAGGCGCCGCCCCCGTGGGGACGGCGCCTGTGCTGCGTGCGGAACCGCGTCCGACTAGAACTCGAAGCCTTCGCGGATGACGGGCCTGACGAGTGTGTTCGCCTGGGCGACGTCGAACCGCTGCTTCTCGCTGCACCAGTTGAGCTTGCCCGGGACCTGCTGCGCCACCGTGCCCACGAGGATCGCCTCCATCATCGGGATGGAGTAGTCCACGTCGGAGTAGGCGAGGGAGTTGACGAGCGGCATCTTCGGGCCTTCGCCGCGAATCGCGCGCAGGAACTCGATGTAGTGGCCGTCCGCCGCGAGCGAGGCGGCGCCCTGGCCCTTGCCGGACTCCATGCCGCCGGCGGCGGCGACGGACGAGCAGCGCGGGATCGTGACCGCGATCTTCTTGCATTCGGGGTGGTCCTTCGTGTTCTGCGCCACCTTCTCGCCCTTGAACGCGATGAAGGCGTCCTGGCCGTAGTCGGCGCAGGAGCAGAGGATGCCCTTCGAGCCGACGATCAGGCAGCCCGTGCGCGGCACCTTGCCCTTGTACTGGGGCATCGCCACCACGGCCGGCATGAGGTCGGCGAGCTTCTTGTCGCCGTCCTTCTGCTGGTCGCCGTCGTACCAGTAGAGCGTGACCTCGGGGAGCTTCGCGCCGGGGCGCACCTGCGACGTGCGCGCCGCGTAGGTGAGCTTCACCGTGGACTTCGTCGGGTACGCGACGCCGTTCATCTCCTCGATCTGCGTGCATTCGGCGTTCAGCACCTTGCCGAGCTCCAACCCACGGTAGGGGAGGTTCATCGTGTGGCACGCCATGTCGCCGAAGGCACCCGCGCCGAAGTCGAGGAAGCCGCGCCAGTTGAAGGCGTGGAACACGCCCGTGTTGAAGCGGGCCGCCTGCGGCTCGGTCTTCTTGTCGTAGGGCTTGCGGTAGGGACGACCGGCGGCCACGCCGAGCCAGGCGTTCCAGTCGAGCGTCGCCGGCACCGGCACGATCTCGCGCGTCGTCGCGGCCTTCATGGCGGCGAAGCCCTGCGGCCAGATTGGACGGTTCGTCCACACGTGGACTTCCTTCACGTCGCCGAGGATGCCGCTCTGGACGATCTCGACGTTGCGGCGGAAACCGTCGCCCGCCGAACCCTGGTTGCCCATCTGGCTCACGACGCCGTTCGCCTTGGCGGCCTTGAAGAACTCCTGCGCCTCCCAGAGCGTGCGCACGAGCGGCTTCTGCACGTAGACGTGCTTGCCCATCTTCATCGCGCGGATCGCGATGGCGGCGTGCATGTGGTCGGGCGTCGAGACGGTGACCGCATCGAACTGCGCGCCCATCTTGTCGAACATCTCGCGGTAGTCCGTGAAGAACGGCACCTTCGTGGGGTCGAAGCAGAAGGTGGCCGGCAGCCTGCCCTTCTCCTTCTGGCCCTTGATGTTGCCGGCGGCCTGCGCGACCGTCGTGCGGTCCGGGTCACAGAACGCGACGACCTCGGCGAGGCCGCTCTTGACCATCGGCATCCAGTCGCTGAAGCCCTTGCCCATCACGCCGCACACGGCGAGGCGGATCTTCTGCTGGCCCAGCCCACAGGCGCTGCTGCAGCAGCCCGCGCCGAGGATGGAGAACCCGGCCGCAAACGCGGTGGTCCCGAGGAAGCCTCTCCGATTCATCTGGAAACTCATCTGAACGTCCTTTTTGTTGGTTAATACAATAACGAAAATTCTAGCAGAACGACGCAGGGACCGCAACCGTTCATTCGCGCCACCCTCATCCCGATTTTTCCGGGACGGCTTATCCCGATCCGCGACGGGGCGCACGGCTCCGCCGCCCGCGCGTGCGGCACTCAGTTCGCCGCGGCCTGGCGGAACTCGACGCGGCGCAGGAAGCGGATCTGGAGGTAGGTGAAGCCGATGAGCGCCACGCCGAGGAACCACGCCATCGTCGTCGCCGTGGAGAAGCGCAGGTTGTTGTACGCCTCCTTCCAGATCGCGAGCGAGAGGACGTTCGTCGCGTCGCCCGGCCCGCCGAAGGTCAGGAGGAAGATCGACCCCATGCCCTGGAACGCCGCGATGAACGCGCCCACGAAGTTGATCACCATGAGCGGCAGGAGCTGCGGCAGCGTGACGTGCCGGAAGCGGCCGAGGATGCCCGCGCCGTCGATCGCCGCCGCCTCGTAGTAGTCCGGCGGCAGGCCGTGCAGCGCCGCGACGTAGATGAGCGAGGCCATGCCCGCCCCCGCCCAGACGCCCGGCAGGATGCAGCACGTCATCGCCCACGCCGGGTCCTGCAGCCAGGCGTGCCGCGCGACGCCGAAGGCCGCGAGCAGCTGGTTGAGCATCCCGTTCTCCGTGGGGTCGAACATCATCTTCCAGAGGAGCGTGACGACGAGCGCGCTCGTGAGGTGCGGCAGGAAGTAGACCGTGCGGAAGAAGACCTTGCCGCGCGGGATTTCACTGAGGAGCAGTGCGAGGAGAACCGGCGTCGTGAAGCCGAGGACGAGCGTGATGCCGACGTACTGGAGCGTGCGCCCCCACGCCGCCCAGAAGCCGGGGTCGGAGGCGACGCGGATGAAGTTGTCGAGCCCCGTCCACGCGGGCGTCCCCACGATGCGGTAGTCCTGGAACGCCATCACGGCGCCCCGGATGAGCGGCCAGTAGCTCCAGAGCGCAATGGACGCCACCGCCGGCGCGAGGAAGAACCACGGCGCGAGACGCCGCCGCACGCCTCCCGTCGCGTCCCCGCACGCCCGCGCGCCCTCTCCGCGCCGTCCACCGCGCGCCCGCCACGCCATCCACCCGCACACGACGCCCACAAGGAGGACGATGCCGAGGAGGACGCGCGCGAGCGGACGCTTTGCCTCGACCGCGCGCGTGTCGGCATGGAACATGAGCCCCCGGTTTGCATCCTCGGTGATGGCCTTCAGCGCCGCCGCGCAGTCGAAATCGCCCCCCGCATCGCTCAGGAGGATGCCCAGGAAACGCCGGCTCACGAGGTCGCTCGCCGCCTGCCAGAACCCCACGTGCGGCTCCGTCACCGCCCGGATCCGCCCCGCCGCGAGGTCGTCGTACATCCGGCGGATGCCCGGCGGCACCTCGTCCAAATACTCCTCGAAGCCAAGCCGCCGCAGGTCGTCCGGCAGGCACCACCGCGCGCGTCCCTCGGCCACGTTCTTGCGCACCGTCTCGTCGTAGACGGTCTGCGAAGCGAGTTCCCGGACGCACGCCCACACGCGGTCGCGTTCCGCCTTCGACCGCCGTCCCACCCCTTCCGTCAGGGCGTAGAAGTGCTTGTGGGTCTGCAGGACGGGACGGCACGCCGCGTCCGCCGCCGGGAACGGCATGAGCCCGATCTGCTCGGCGGGGAAGTTCAGGTTCTCCGTCAGGTAGGCCACCAGGTCCTCGCCGCCGAAGACGCTCACGATCTCACCCTGCACGAAGAGGTCCGCCACCTCGTTGCGGAGCGAGAGCTGCGGCAGGGCGCGCACGACGCCGCGCCCGATGAGGTCCTTCAGGAAGGCCGCCGCGCGCAGGCATTCCGGCGCATCGAAGCACGCCTCCCATTCATCCGCCGTCCCCGCCTTCCGCCGCACGACGTCGCCCCCCGCCGCGCCGACCCAGGGGAGGAAGCCCCACGGACGGTTCTCGATGCCGAGCGCGCGCTGGCCGCGCTGCACCGCCGCGCCGGGGATCGTCTTGTCGCCGAACGTCAGCTTTTCGCACCAGGCGGCGAAGTCCGCCCAGGTGCGCGGCGGCGCCTCGGGGTCGAGCCCCGCCGCCTTCACGAGGTCCTTGCGGTAGATGAGGCCGTAGTAGGCGAATCCGGGCGTCGGCACGGCGTAGACCTTCCCGTCCTTCGTCGCGACGTCGCGCCAGAGCGGGGGCACGTCCTTCCAGCCCGGCCACTTCGCCTCGGCGTCCGAAAGCTTCCCGTCGCCGTCCGCATCCTCGCCGAGCCATTCATTGAGCGGATGGCAGAAGCCCTCCTCGATGTCGTGGCGCAGCACGTGGAACCAGGCCTTGTAGACGTCGGGCGCCGTGCCGCCCGCGAGCGCGAGCATGAACGTGGCGCGTCCGCCCGCGCCCGGCAGGGTGAGGCCGCCCCATTGGAGGGGGCGGATCTCCGGGTGCGCCGCCGTGAAGCGCAGGATCTGCTTCGTGGAGGGATCTTCCGGGTGGTCCGGACGGTAGCACATCAGGAACGTCACGTCCGTGACGTCCGCCGTCCGCGCGGGGACGGAGACGAAGGCCGCCCCGGCGAGAAGACAGCAAATCCAACGGCGCATGGAACTCCGCGACGGCACGCAACGCCCCGTCACGCGCGCGGCGGCGGGAACGTCCCGTCCGCGACTTCGGCGACGTACTGCGCGAAGGCGGCCTTCGCCGTCTCGGCGAGGTGCGCGTACTTCTTCGCGAACGACGGCACATGCCCGTCGTTGAGCCCGAGGAGGTCGTGCATGACGAGCCACTGCGCATCGCAGACGGGCCCCGCGCCGATGCCGACCGTGGGGACCTTCAGCGCGGCGGTGACCGCCGCCGCCAGTTCGTCCGGCACGCATTCAAGCGTCACCGCGAACGCGCCCGCCGCCTCCACGGCCCGCGCGTCGGCGAGGACCTGTTCCGCCGCCTCGCGCGTCTTGCCCTGCATCCGGAAACCGCCGTAGGCGTTTACGCTCTGGGGCGTCATGCCGACGTGCGCAAGGACGGGGATGCCGGCCTCGGACATCCGGCGGATGAGACCCGAGACGCGCGCGCCGCCTTCGAGTTTCACCGCGTCCGCGCCGACCTTGAGGCACGCGACGGCGTTCGCCATCGCCGCGTCGTCGCCGCACTGGTAGCTTCCGAACGGGAGGTCCGCGACGACGAGCGCGTCCTTCACGGCGCGCGCGACGGCGGCCGTCGCGCTCAGCGTCTCCTCCATCTTCACGGGCAGCGTCGTCCCGTAGCCGAGCATCGTCATGCCCATCGAATCGCCCACGAGGATGCAGGGAATGCCCGCCGCGTCCGCGAGATGGGCGAAACAGGCGTCATACGCCGTACAGCAGCCAAGTTTCCGCTTGCCCTTGGCGGCCTGAAAAGCCGCGACTGTCCATTTCTTCATGGCGCGTATTATAGCATAGTTGGTGAAAACCAGAAGGAGAGGGGTTTCGAGAAGCCCGCACCGCGCATGTAGTTGTAGAGCGCGAGGCGCAGGCCCTTCCCGATGCGGTCCCAATCCGGCGCGCCCGGCTCCTCGAACGGGATCTCGTTCCGCGCGAAGACCGGGCGGCGGCGACCCGCCCGCGCCGGCGGCGCCGCCACGCGGATGCCGAACGCCTCCGGGCGCTGCGCGATGGGCGAGTGGACCGTGAGGGCGAAGCGGTGGAAGAACGCGCTCTGGACCAGGTCCTCCCGGAAGAAGCGGCGCACGTGCCCGAGCGCGGCGACGGCCTCGCGCGCCGTCTGGGTGGGGAAGCCGTACATGAGGTAGGCGTGGACGAGGATGCCCGCGTCGCGGAACGCCGTGAGCGCCGCCCGGGCGGAGGCGAGCGTGATGCCCTTGTTCATCAGCTTCAGCAGACGGTCCACGGCGCATTCGAGCCCGCCCGTGACGGCGATGCACCCCGCCCGCGCCATGAGCCGCGCGAGCTGCGGCGTGAACGCCGTGTCGAACCGCACGTTCCCCCACCAGCGGCAGCGGAACTTCCGCCGCAGGATCTCGCGGCACATCCGCGAAAGGAGCGCGGGCGGCATCGCCTCGTCCGTGAAGTGGAAGCCCGGCGGCGGGAGGCGCGGGGAGACCTGCCCCGTCTCGCGGGCGACCGCCTCCATCGCGTCGACGAGCGTCGCCGCGTCCGGCATCTCGAAGCACTTGATGTAGTCGAGCGTCACGTCGCAGAAGGCGCACTTGTGCCAGTAGCAGCCGCGCGCCATCTGGATCTTGAGCCAGCGCCCCGTGGACCACAGGCGGTGCATGGGGTTCTCGGACTCCGGCAGGTCCATGTAGAGCGAGAGGTCCAGCCCCGCGTAGGACGGCTTGACGAAGGACGGGATGGCCGGAGAGGGCGTCTGGGATTGGGGGGTGGGGGCTGGGGACTGGAGGTATTCGAGCCACGGCGCGTAGCCCTCGTCGTACATGACCGCGTCGAAGAAGCGTCCCACGCGCGCGTCGTCGAGCGACCGCAGTTCGGTGTTCACGTAGCCGCCGCCCAGCACGAGCCTCACGCCGGGCGCCACGCGGCGCACCGTCTGCGCGATCCGGAATGCGCCGAGCAGCGTGCCGGGGAAGGGACACGTCACGCCGACAACCTCCGGCTTCAGATCCCGCAGATACGCCTCGACGCGCGCTTCGAGCATCCGTTCGATCGGGCTCCGGCGGCGGAGCCGCCGGAGGAGCGGACCAAAGTCCGGCAACGCCACGCCCAGCCGTTCGGCATAGCGGGAGAATCCGAAGTCGGCATCGACGTGGTCGCGGATCCAAAGCGCAAGCTCGTCCATGTACGCCGTCATCTCCACCTTCGCGTCGGCGGAGAGGTGCGGGTTCTGCAGGATCTCGATCGCCTCGTCCACGAACTCGTCGCCGTAGGTGCGCAGCACCTCCAGCGCGACCTCGATCGAAAGGTCGCGCTGCGTACAGGCATAGCCCCGTGCGGAAAGAAACCCCACCAGCGAAGCCGTGGCGGGGTAGGGGGTGTTCAGCTGAACAAACGGAGGCGTCAGGAACAGGATCATGCGCCCGGGGGCGGCGTGGGCGCCGTCGGTTCGGCTACAGCCGTCGCGGCGGGCATTTCGGCCTTCGCCTCGGTCACGGGGGCGTCAAGGGACCACTCCTCGAACCGCTGCTTCTGCTCGACGGGCTTGGAGTAGACGTCCGTCTCGTCGACGACCTTCTTCGGCTCCAGGGCGTTCTCGAAGGTCGGGAGCGGACGCGGCGGCAGATCTTCCTGCACGATGACGCGCCCTTCCTGCCCGGCGGCGTTCCTGACGACCATCCCGCCCACCAGGGCGGCGGCGGCGGCCTTCTGCTCCTCCGTCACGGCCTCGCGGGCATCGACCTCGGCCTTGGCGGCCTCGTCCACCTCGCCCAGCTTCGTGTGGCGCGCGGGGAGGCCCTTCAGGAGCGGGTCGTCGTCCTGGATGATCGTGCACTTGAGCGGCTCCTTGATGTACGCCTCGATCTCGGGGATCGCGAAGCTCTCGTCCTCGTCCGCGAAGGAAATCGCGATGCCGGTGTTGCCGGCGCGCCCCGTGCGGCCGATGCGGTGGACGTAGTCCTCGGCCTCGTAGGGGAAGTCGAAGTTGATCACGTACTCCACGTCGTCCACGTGGATGCCGCGCCCCGCGACGTCGGTGGCGACCACGATCTTGACCGCGCCCTCGCGGAAGTCCTCCAGCACCTTGAGGCGCTTGTTCTGGTTGACGTCGCCGGAGAGCATCTCGCAGCTCACGCCGCGGCACTTGAGCGATTCGTAGACGTCCTCGGTCGTCGCCTTGCGGTTGCAGAAGACGATCGCGCGGGCGTCCGGGTGGAGGGCGATGTGGTTGAAGAGCACCTTGAACTTGTCGTCCGCGCGCACGACGTACACGACCTGGCGCACGGTGTCCGTGGCGTTGTGGTCGCTTTCGACCTCGGCCTTGACGGGCTCCGCCATCCAGCGGGAGGCGAGGCGCATCACGTCGTCCGTCAGCGTGGCGGAGTAGAGCATCGTCGCGCGCCTGTCCTTGGGGGGCAGGTGGTTCATGATGCGGCTCACATCCGGGATGAAGCCCATGTCGAGCATCCGGTCCGCCTCGTCGATGACGAGCGTATCGACCTTGCCGAGATCGACCACGCGGCGCTGGCAGAAGTCGAGCAGACGGCCCGGCGTCGCGACGAGCAGGTCGACCGGCGCGGCGAGGATCTCCTCCCGCTGGCGGTCGAAGTCCATGCCGCCGTAGACGGCGAGCGAGCGCAGGCCGCAGTATTTGCCGATGGCGTCCGCGTCCTTGCAGATCTGGATCACGAGCTCGCGCGTCGGCGCGATGACGAGCGCGCGCGGCGCGCCGCCCTGCTTCGCGCGATTCTCCGGCGTGCGGAGGTAGCGCGTGAGGATCGCCACGAGGAACGCGGCCGTCTTGCCGCTGCCCGTCTGCGCCTTGCCGGCGACGTTCTTGCCGTCGAGAGCGTTCTGGAGCGAGAGGGCCTGGATCTCCGTGCAGTACTGGAAGCCGAGGTCCGCGATGCCGTGCAGCACCTCGGCGGGGAGGTCGAAGTCCTGGAAGCGCTTCTTGCCCTCCATTTCGGGCACCACGAAGGAGGCCGGATCCCACGCCGCGTGCGCGGCCTTGCGCGCCTCCATCTCCTCGGCGCTCACCACGCCGCCGGGGCGCATCTCGTTCGCGGCGGTGTTGACGCTCTTCGGGCCACGGCGCGAACCGTCGCGCCGACGCTCCTCGCGCGCCCCGCGCTCACTGCGACGCGCGCCACGCGGTTCATCGCGCCGACGCTCGCCGCCGCGCTTCGGCGCCGACGCGCCGTTGGGGGCCTTCCGCTCGGGACGCGCCGACGCACCGTCCTTCGGTTGCCGTCCGCCGCCTTCCTGCTGGGCCTTCTCGCCGCCACGGCGACCGCGACGGCCACGCTTGCCACGACCGTTCCCGCCCTGCCCGGCCCCGTCCTTCTTCTGCGCGGCGGCGCCCGGCCGCCCCTTCTGCGCGGACGGCTTCTTCTTCCCGGCGACAAGCGCCGCCAGCTTCTTCAAAAAACCAAATGCCATCTGTATTCTCCGAAAACAAAGGGCCGCACGTGGAAGGGGAACCCCCCGCGGCGGCCCGTCGTGCTGCGGTGGCCGAGTCGGCCCACCGACGAATGCGGTTAACGCTTCGAGAACTGGAAGCGCTTGCGGGCACCCGGCTGGCCGGGTTTCTTGCGCTCCTTCATGCGGCTGTCGCGGGTCAGGCAGCCGGCCTTCTTGAGGGCCGCGCGGTACTCCGACTCCTCGCGCTCGGGCGCGCCGTTCGCGGCCGGGACCGTGACCTTGGCCCCCGCCGCCTCGATCGCGCGGGCGAGGCCGTGGCGAATCGCGCCGGCCTGGCCGGAGCAGCCGCCGCCCTTGGCGAACGCCACGACGTCGACCTTCGAGAGGTCGAAGCCGCTGATCGCGACGGGCTGCTTGAGGTAGTCGCGCAGCGCCTCGGAGGTGATGTACGCCTCAAGGGCGACCTTGTTGACGGACCACTTCCCCTCGCCCGGAACGAGCATCACGTGCGCGCAGGCGGTCTTCCGGCGACCGGTTCCGGTGGAAATAACCTTCTTCGTAGCCATTTCTCGAAATCTCCTTAGAGCGTGATCGTTTCGGGCTTCTGGGACTTGATCATGCCCGCATCGGCCTCACCCGCGAAGACCTTGACGCGCGTCATCATCTTGCGCGCGATCGTGTTCTTCGGGAGCATGCCCCAGACGGCCTCCTTGATCATGCGGTCCGGGTGCTTGGCGCGCATTTCCGCGGCCGAGAACCGCTTCAGGCCATCCCGGTAGCCGGAATAGCGCTGGTATTCCTTCTGCTCTTCCTTCTTGCCCGTGAGCTTCACCTGCGCGGCGTTGGTGACGATGACGAAGGCGCCGGCATCGACCGACGGGTCGAACGCGGGCGTATCCTTCGCGCGGAGCTTGTTGGCGACCACGACCGCCAGGCGGCCGAGAACCTGATCCTTCGCGTCCACGAGAAACCACTTGCGGTTGTCGCCGGGGTTCGCGGGACGGGTGCTTTTCTGCAGCATCTGATGTTCCTTGTTTCTGTGGCTTTGTGCCCCCTGCGGGGGAATTTGTCCGAATGACGCGCCCAAAACCCTTTGGGCACGGGGAACCGACCTTGCCAGCCGACTCCGCGTTGAGCCGAATAGTTAATCAAAAAAACGGCGGATTGTCAATTGGGCATCTGCAATCATCAGGTGACGAGCCTGACGCTCCGCGTCGAGGTAGACTTCGCTGTGCCGGTCGGTGTCGAGCGTCGGCGCGTGGCGTACCGAAGCCTTTCGGAACCGTCCTGTCGCCGCACCGTTCCGAAGTGAAATCCCCGCAATTCCCAAAACCATCCAACCCTCGTTTTCAAATGAGATTTCTGTGCGTAAGAAACTTTATTCCGAATGAAAATCGCAAACTAAAGCAATACACGGCATATAATTTTAGACATAACATTCACCAACCCCATTCCCTCTTCAACCCAACGTAAGATTTCATATCGGAACGTTCCGACGTGAAATCCACCAAGCTAAAGAACACATACTGAGACCGCAATCGGATTACACAACGTGTCCCCCTTTTCCCCCAACCTCTTTCCGAAGGACGTTTCCACATGTCAAGTGGTAAAACGGGGAGGGGGATTTTGACCACGAATGTACACGAAATACGCTTCACCGCACACACTTCGACCATACCTTGTCCACATCCCATTCAGACATGTCACCTGACATCGAACCTACAAATCTTTCGCTTGATTTGTTCGGAACAAATTTCGTACCCGGTGAGAGGGACGACGTGTTGAGAGGGTCTACGAAAAAGCACGAGAAACAAGAAGGCGAAGTGCCATTGCCTTTCCGTTTCCCACGATGCTCTGCTTCATGATTCTGTTCCGAACAAATCAAGCATTCTGCAAACATATCGCCACACCAGGGGCGGGATCTATTTCCCTTTCTGTAAGTCGATGAAATTGATTGAACTACAAATGATTTCACGCGGAATCACGATATCACGGAGTTTCCGCAAAACATAGATTCCGCAAGGCATGGAAACCCGACATGATGACTCCCGGGAATGCCGACAGATTTCATCCAACGGATGGATGGACACGCGATTTCACGGCGGAACGCTCCATCGTGAAATCATACCGAGAATATGGTGGCACGAGCCAATTCAAAGGCACTCTCCGTGGCCCTGTGCCTCCGCGTGTTCCGTGTTAACCGGCCAGAGGACAATCCCCTCCCATAGGGACAAGCCCTGAATCTTCGGGAGGGATGCGCTCCCGCGCGTCCTCGAATTCCAACACGCCCGTACGCCATGCGCCGAGACGGCACGGGCACTTCGCGCGCCGGGCCCACACCGTCACATTCGGCCGCGCGGGAGCGCGACCTCCCACAGACGCACGCATGGCCTTCCAGCCAAGGGTGAAATCCGTCTACCACGTGCGGTAGACGGGGGCGACGACCGGCGCGACCGGGGCGACGACCGGCGCCGTCGTCACGACGGGCGCAGGGGTCACGACGGGCGTAACGACCGGGGGAACGACGACGGGCGCGGCGGGCGCGTAGTAGGAGCCGTAGTAGCCGGGGCCGTAGTAGCCGGGATAGTAGCCGCGCGCGAGCGAGCCCGCGAAGAGGCCGGCTGCGAAGCCGCCGAGGCCCCAGCCCCAGCCGCGATGGCATCCGCCATGGTGGTGCCAGCCGCCGCCGTGGTGGCCCCAGCCGCCACCGTGTGGACCTCCCCAGCCGCCGCGATGGCCTCCGCCCCAGCCGCCGCGCGGACCATGTGCAAACGCCGCCGTCGCGGCCACCATCGCCAAACCAATGATCATGAGTTTCTTCATGGCATTCTCCTTTTCAAGTACGTTCAACCAAACATCCTGATAGGTCCGACACCGATCCGAATCTGACAGGCGTCAGAGGATCTCGGGGAAATTGCCCGTCCACGCCAGAGGGATTAGGAGGGATTTGGGGCCCGGACGCGCAGAAGCGCGTCCCTCCCCGCGACCCGTCCGTCATCACCTCGCCGTGAACGTGACCTGCTTGACGACGGGCATCGCCTGCGGGCTCGGCTTACGCAGGAAGACCAGCGTGTTGCCCTCCGGGACGGCCAACTGGATGCGCTGGTTGTCGGCGAGGACGTCGAGGCGGCCGTCCGCCGGCCGGTCGATGCGCACGCACTTGACCGTCTTCGGGAGCGCCGTCCAGCTACGCAGGTCGGCCGCCGTCGTCGAGGCGGCCCAGGCGGCGACGCCGGCCTGCGCGAGGCGCATCGCCAGCTGGTGCCGGCTGTCGCCCGAGTTGTCGGCCGCGACGCCGAGGGCGATCTGCACGCCCGTCTTCACGACCGTGCGCGTAATCTCGCGCGTCAGCGCACCGCGCATGTAGACGTCGTACTCCGTCTTGAGGAGCTTGTCCATGTTCGCGCTTTCGGCGAAGGGCGTCGTCACGCCTCCGGCCTGGACCTGCCAGGTCGTGGCCCCCATGTCGCGCGGACGCAGGTAGGGCAGCGCCATACCCGCGTACAACACATAGCGTCCGGCGTAGGGCAGCAGGACGAGCGGCAGGTCGATGCGCCACTCTTCGCGCGCCGGGCAGAGGCCGTCCTCCGCCCAGATCCAGACCTGGTTCCTCGGCTTCAGGCCCTTGTCCGCCTCCGCGAAGTCGCGCGCCGCCGCGCTCGCGGGCGCGAGCGTCGCCGCGTCCTTGAGGAAGTTGCGCCCGCCGCCGCCGTCCAGCCAGCGGAAGACGCCGCAGACGTGCTGGACGTAGGCGTTCATGTAGTCGGCGGCCGTGAGCGTCGCGAGGTTGCCCGACAGCGCGGGGTCGAACGCGCATTTTTCGCGGACCTGCGCGGCGAAGGAGGCATCCGCGAGGACGCCCGCCGTCTGCTGCGCGCGGTCGCCCTCCGGCTGGGCCTGCTGCTGCGCCGCGTAGGCGTCGGCGTCCTTGTCCATCCGCGCGGCGGCGGCCTCGACGTCCTTCCGCCGCTCCCAGATCCAGTTCTCCTGGTGCTGCGCGGCGCGGTTGAGCTCCGTGCGCGCGGGCCCCGTCTTCCCCGCGCACATGTAGTCGACGGCCTTGTAGAGGCAGGCGAAGATGCGGTCCTGTCCGCCGCCGCCGTAGGGGAAGGCGCGGTCGTTCGTCATCATCGCGAGGCCGCCCGTCGCGCCTTGGGCGAAGACGGACGTCGCGTCGTTCTTCTGCATCGTGTCCTCGGCGGCGTCGAAGTGGCGCAGCGCGTCCGCCTTGGCGTCCGCGAGGTAGAAGCCGCCGCCCGCGAGGAGGTGCCAGAGGAGGGACGAATCGTCCCCCTTCGCGGCCAGCTCCGCCGGCTCGCCCGGCAGGCGTAGTTGCCCGCCGTCATGTTGCGCTCGTAGTCGTCCAGCACGTCCTTCGTCGTACGGCAGCCGACGGCGCACGCGAGCGCGCACGCCGTCAGGGCGATTGGGGCGATTCTCATGCCGTCCTCCTTTACCAGCACACGTTGACAAGCGGCACCGACCACTGCGTGCGCGCGAAGTTCAGGATCCCGATCTGCACGCCGTCCATGCGCTCAACGTGGTTGACGAAGCCGATCTGGAGACCGCGCGCGCGCCCGCCCGCGTTGACGAGGCCGATCTGGAGGCCCGTCGCGGAGTCGGCCACATTGCCGCACCAGTTCACCGCGATGCCGGCGAAGTCGCCCGCCTCCGAGAACGTCCCGAGGTCGAGGCCGTAGGTCCCCGCGTAGCGCCCCCAGCCGAGGTTCAGGCGCACGCCCTTGACCGTCGACTCGAAGTTCGGGAAGCTCCACGGCAGGAAGGTCAGGCCAATCGGCACCTCGTAGGCCCGGTAGCCGTAGACGTTTCCGCCGCCGCGCGCCACGAACACCACGTCCTGCGGGTTCTTTCCGAGGGCGTGGTCGTTCGCCACGCCCGTTCCAGGGGTCAACTGGGCGCATGCGGCCAGCGCCGCGCACGCCACAAGCGCCACCATGCTCTTCTTCATGTTCATGTCAGGCTCCTTTCTTCTCTTATTCCATCAGAACCCGGCGTTCACCGGCTGGGCGACGGGAAGCGGCGGCGGCGGCGGCGCGGGGTTCTTGGCGGCCTCTGCGGCGGCGGCCGCGCGCGCGGCCTGCACGCGGGCGAAGTCGGCGGGCGCCAGGCGGCGCTGGATCGCATCCGCGATCGCCTGCGCCGCGGCGGCACCGGAGGTCGACGAGAAGACCGGGGCCGTCAACCCGGCGAACTGGGCGGCGTTGATCTGCACGGTGTCCGACCACGCGATCTCGGTCGTGGGGGCCATCACGCAGCGGAAGCGCACCTCGGCGAAGACGACGCTCGGCGGCGGCAGCGGCAGACCCGTCACGAAGTCGACACCGGGGGAGGCCACGCTCGAAAACATCACCTCCGCGACGACGAGATAGTCCGTCGCGAGCTTGTTCGAGAGGCGGCACACGTCGTTGGGGCTCGCGTTCGGGTCGTTCACGATGCGGTTGAGCTCGCGGTCGAGCTCGGGCCCGAAGGACCGGTCGAGGACGCGGAAGCTCCCCGTCTGCGTCAGGATGGTGTTGAGGTGGTCGGCCACGTCGTCCATCCACGTGCGCGTGGGCAGCGTCACGCCGAACACGTTCACGGCCTGGTACTTCGAGCAGAACGGGGCCACCGCGATGCGGGGTTTCTTCACGGGGTAGACGGACGCGGCGGGCGCCGAGACCTCGGCGGTGGGCGCGGGCGCGGCGACGGGCGCGGGCGCGGCGGGGGCCGGAACGGCGAACGGCTCGGCGTTCTCGTAGAAGCGCAGGACGTCCTTCACCTTCGCCTTGCCGGAGAGGAGGCGGGCCGTGGACGTGTTCTTGCCCACGTCGACCACCTCGCACACGCCCACGGTCCTCTCCTTGTAGACCGTCTCGCCCGTGTCGTCGTCCACGATCGCCCGGCGCCGGCGGATCTCGTACTGCTCGCCCTTGTTCAGGAAGTCCGCGCCGTAGCTGAGCGTGAGGTCCTCGGGATCCTCCGCGTCCATGAGGTACATCGGGTAGTCGCGCATGAGGATCGCGAGCGCCACGCGCTGGACGACGTAGACGAGCATGTCCTTCGGCGTCTGGCAGTACCGCACGACGCGCAGCGTCTCGGCCTCGTAGGGCTGCTGCGTGCGCAGGTCGTTCGCGCGCAGGGAAACCGTCGCGATGTACTCGGCGAGCGGCGTGTTCTGGATCGTCCGCGTCTTGCCGCTCCGTAGCATCTGCACGATCTCGCCGCGCATCGAGTAGCCGGCCGGCACGAGATCGACCTTCGCGCCGAAGCCCTCCTCCCGCGCGGCGGTGTCGTAGGCGTCGCGGTCGAGGCACTTGTACTTGCGCGCCTGCACGAGCTTCGTCAGGAGGAGGTTGTCGATCCCCTCGAAGGCCGTGCGGTCAACACCCTGCTGGTAGGTGATCTTGTCCAGCACGAGCCACTTCGGCGCCTTCGGCGCCGCCTGGGCCCCCTGGAGGGCGGCCCCCAGAAGGGTCGCCGCCAGGACCAGCCTGCGGAAACATGTCGTCGTCGTCATCGTCCGTTCCTTTCCCTTGTCGCGGCGCCCGCGCTTATTCATCCGCCGTTTCGGCCGCGGCGGCCTTCTTCTTGAACACGAGCTTGACGGTCTTGGAGGGCGTCGCCTCGTCGATCACGACGATGCGCTTGACGGGCTTGCAGCCGTCGAGCGTCGCGACCACGGCGTGCTCCACCGCGAGGACGCGCGTCGGCTCCTCCACGTCGACGTTCTTGCCGTCGACAAGCACCGTCACTTCGTCCTCGTCGGTGCCGGCCGGGGTCTTCACCTTGAAGTTGAGCTCCGTCGTGAAGAAGGCGACGACCTCGTCGGCGATTTTCTCGCACACCGCGTCCACGAGCTTGCGCGCCGGATCCGACACCTCGCTCGCGACGACGTTGTTCACGCGGCTGCTCCACGTGGCCGTGCCCTTGAACGCGAGCAGCACGTTCCCCTGGAGGTCGCGGACCTTTCCGACATAGGGCTGCGTGAACGTCGTGACCTTGACCTTCGTGCCCTTCGCGTTCACCGTGATCGTCTTCGCATCCTCCTCGCGGTCGCCAAGGGCGGCCGTGAGGATGCACGTCGCGCCCACGACGGCGCTCGCGTCCTTGCCGTTGATCGCCTGTTCGACCATGCCCATGTCCGCGTTCGAGCGGTCAATGACCTGCAGGAGCTTCCCGGCGCGACGCGAAAGCGCGGCCTGGAGGTAGTCCTTGGCAAGCGGCACGTAGCGCGTCGCCGCGTCGGTGAGGATCTTCGTGCGCAGCTGGCGCAGAAGGCGCATGTTCGCGGCGTTCTCCTCCTCCACGCGCGACGTGGTGCGGATGTACTCCATCTTGCGCGTATTCCAGTTCAGGCGCACGACCTCGCTCTCGAGATCGGGGCGGGCGAGCTTGTCGCCTTCGGAGAGCGTCGGCGGCTTTTCGAGGTTGGTCTGCGGCTGCAGCTGCTCGCCGAGCCACTTGTCGACCTGCGTCATCGACTCGATCGTGCCGAAGCTCGCCACCATCAGGCGCAGTTGCTTGGGACCGGCCTTCGCGACGGCGAGCTGGGCGTCGGTCAGGCCCTCGTCCGCGCGGGCGGAGCAGCACATGCCGGCGGCCAGCGCGGCGGCAAGGAGGACATGGGGTTTGAGGATGTTCATGGCGGGATTCCTTTCTGTTTCAAGGGAGAAGAGGCTAGTTCATGGCGTTGGCGCGGTCGACTTCCTTGCGCAGGGGAATGCGCTTCTGCCAAATGTCGAGGCCGCGCAGCTGCGCGTTCGGGTGGTAGGGCGAGCAGGTCATCGTGAGGTTGAGCGAGAACTCCTGGTAGATGTCGCCGTTGTCCTTGCGCATGTTCCGCTGCGTCAGGTGGCCCACCAGCAAAAATTCCGGCGGCACGGCCATCTGGCCGGTGGCGGCGACGGCGTTTGCCATCTGCTCGTTGTACACGATGAAGGAGCCGTGGTTCATGAGCTTCTCCTTCAGCGCGAGCGTCAGCGACTCCGCAAGCGGCTCGGCGGCGTTCCCGCGCGAGAGCGTGTCGACGACGAAAGGCTTCACGTTGATCACGCGCCGCCCAGCGCCCTGATGGTAGCGCGCGCTGGAGGCGTCGATGTTCTGGATGGCCTGCTTGATCGTCGCGTCGATGTCGTCCTGCGAAAACCCCGCGACGACCTCGGCGGTCGCGCCGGTCGGAATCACGCGCGACTGCGTCATGCAGCCCGTCAGGCAGGCGAGCGCGGCGCCCAACAGGGGGATATACGTCTTTGCGTTCATGTTCAACGTTCTCCTTCTTCTCTTTTTCCGTTTGATTTCGTCAGATCGTCCTCAGCGGCGCATCCGCCGCACGTAGAAGCGCATGTCGGCGGCGTCCATCCGAGGCGCGACGTCCTGAAGCGCGCGCACCTCCTTCGGCGCGATCGCGACGCTCGTCCAGGTGAGGTCGTGCGCATCGATCTCGATGCCGTTCGCGTCGAGCCACGCCACGCGCCACTCCACCCAGAGTTCGCGCGCCGTGTTGTTCACCACGTTCGCCTGGAACGTGCAGTAGGCGGACGTCCCCTTCGCGCAGCGCACGTCCGTCACGTAGAGGTCGTACCCCAGGTTCTCCGCAAGCGTCACGCGCCGGTCCATCGGCGGCAGCGGCGTCGAGACGCACCCCGTCAGCACAAGGGCCGCCGCCATTCCCAGCATTGCCAGCATCTTCTTCATTTCGTCTCCTTTTGCCTCTTCGTTGATCTTCGTTTCAGTTATTCGGACTATCTGCTTGGCGCGCGGCGCGCGCCTTTCTGACAACCCAAAAATCGTCTTCTTCGCGGCGCACGTCAAAGCGCGCCCGCAGGTTCCACAGAAGCGCGGCGCGGTCCAGCGCCAGCACGGTCAGCTCCCTCCCCTTCTCGGAGAGGATCTTCACGTTCTTCGCCATCCCCCCCTGGGCAAGGGCATGCCGAACCTCGTCGAGCGATTCCGCGGCGATGACAACCTCCATCGGGGCATTCTCCCCCACGACCTCGATGCAGGAGCCGTGTTCCATCTGATACACGTCCGTCTTCAGGAGGGCCCCGAGCGCCAGCGCCAACTGCCGCATCCTCTGCGTCGACGCGCGGAAGGAAAATTCCACCCCCCACGCATCCACCGCACGGGCCATGGAGACATCGGGCAGCAGACGGAAGAGCAACGCATCGACCGCCGTGCGCGTCCGCCCGCGCACAAGTACGCGACAGTCGCGGGCGATGCCGGAATCGGGCGGAATCGCCTGCGGGACAAGGGGCTTGGGCTTCGAGACGGGCGGGCGCGGCGGCGGGTTCGGCGCGACGGGCGCCACGGCGGGCGCGGGCTCTTCCGCCGGCGCGGACGGCGGCTTCAGGCGGCGCAGGCCGAGCGGATCGTCCAGGCAGACCTCCACGGCGACCGTCCCCGCCACAAGGGCCAGCGCCACGAGGCCGTTCACCAGCCACATGCGCCGCGCGCGGCGCCCGGTGCCCGGCGCGCGCTTCTCCCCGAGCAGTTGCCCGCCGTAGCCGTCGCCCTCGTAGTCGATGAGGTCCTGCTGGATCGTCCCCGCCTCGCGCGCGAAGCACTCCAGGTAGGCGTAGGGCAGCTTGCCGTAGCCGCGGTTCCCCCAGCCCGCGCCGAGCGAGTTGCGGATGATGAAGTAGCCGCCGCCCGCGTAGGCGGAACTGTCCATGTACCCCACGATCAGCAGGCCGTGCCGCCCCTTCAATTCGTTGACGGCGACGAGGTGCCCCTCGGCGTCCGTTTCGGTCTCGGGGAACTTGTAGGTCTCGCCGTCGCAGCCCTCAAAAAAATCCACCGTCACGACGACCGGCATCGGGCGCCGCTCGTTCGCTCCCGCGAGAAAACTGCGGATTTCGTCCACGTTGTTCGGCGTGCCGAGCCGGTAGAGCCCGCGCGTCATCCGCCGCTTTTCCGCGTCTTCGCGCGTCTTCGGCGGAAACTCCACCCGCCCCGCCGCGCTCGACCCGAAGACCGGCGCCGCCTGCACGGGCGCGTACGGCCACAGGACGTCACGGCACACGCCATACGTCTCCAGGGCCTGGAAACAGGACTGCAGCAGGCATCCCGACGAAACGAAGAAACGTTCGCGCACGGCCTCCTCGAACCGCGCCAGGTAGGGTAGCACCACCGGCGCGGCCATGCCACCGTTCGTGGCCGCCAGCATCCGAAGCTGGGCCAATTCCTTGTGGAATACGCTCTCGAACCCCGGGTCAAGCGGCTGGCCCGTGCGCAGGTTCCTGAAATTCAGCTCCAACCCGTTCCGCTCGACTTCCTTCGTCGCCGCAAAGAGGAACTGCACGCTCAGCCGCGTGCGCAGGTCGTCGTGGTACTCCAGCAGGGCCGTCACCGCATTCGCCACGCACGTACCCTGAAGGGCCTGCTGGTAGACGGGCGGCATCTGGCTCACAAGGGAAACGGAAAGCGGCCCCCGGCCCGAACGCGCCACGCCCTGATAGCCGCCCCCCTTCAGGGCCCGCAGAAAGGCCGCCTGCTGGACGGGGAATCTGTACGAAGGCTCCGCCACCGGCATGTCCTCAGCAGAAAAACGCGAGCGTGCCCTTCACGGCCTCGCCGTTTGGTTCCCGGAACGAGACGTTCGTATCCTTGATGCCCGCGAGGAAGAGCCCGAGCGGGATCTCCGCCCGTCCCGCCGTGAGCGGCAGCGCCACGCCGGAGAGCGTGAAGACGCCCGCCTCGTAGGGTTCGCCCGCCGCATGCGACACCGCCAGCGTCAGCATCGTCTCGGGCCCCGCCTGGGGCGGCACTGTGAGGGACGCCCGCCAGGCCTGCGGCGCGTCCGGCGCGCCCTCGCTCGCGAACGTGAACGTCACCTCCTCCTCCGGCGCGCGGATTTCGGGCTGCACCGGCGCGGACGGCCCCGCCGCGAGCGCGAAGTCGCCTCCGCCGCGCGCCATGAACGACATCTGGCGCGCGGCGGCGAACGCCGTCAGCCTCTCCGCCTCCACGACGGCGTGCGGGCGGCAGTAGTCTGCGACGAAGCGCTCGATGAACGCCGTCTCCTCCGGCGTCATCCCTCTCTTCTTTTCTTCAATCGCGTTCTTCATGTTGCACCTTCAGATTCCGCATGTCCTTCACCGCCCGGGAGAACGTCTGGTCCACGTTCGCCTCGGAACTCATGCCGAGCATGCTCTTGATTTCCGTCGAAGACAGGTTCATGCGGAGCTTCAGCCAATGGACGTACGCCCGCATCGGGTTCTTCCGGTAGAGATCGGCAAAGCACTTCTGCACGAGCTCCCATTGTTCCCGACGCCGCACCGCAGGGCCTTCGGTGGGCAAGGCGTCCCGCCCGCGCCAATCTGACAGGCCCAGCGAAACTTTTTCCTCGAACCCGCGCCCGCCGTCCTCGCCCGCCGTCTCGCCGGCCCGTTCGAGCGAACTCAGCCGGCTGTCCGGCTGCGCCCGGAGGATGTACCCGCGCACGTAGGTGCGCATCCAGCCCCACAGGCTCCCCCCGTCGTCGCGGTAGAGCGCGAGCTTCCCGCCCCCGACCATCTCGACGTAGAGGAGACTCATCAGCTCCTCGGCGGGAACGCCCCAGTCGCGTACCTTCGTGGCGCTGCGGTAGCTCTCCACCTCGGCCAGCACCGCCCGTTCCCACACGAGCTTCCAGGCCTCCGCGTCCTGGAGCTTCAAATATTCCCAGATGACGTGGTCGCTGGCGTGTTCGAATATGTTCTCCTTCTCCATCAATCCCCCGCTCCAACTTTCCGCTTCTGCGTCTTGTGCGGCACCACGATGTAGCCGCGCAGCTGATAGGGCGCCCAGTCGTTCGTCCAGGTCGTGTCCCGAAACGGCTTCGTGAACAGCGCCGGATCGGGTACGATGTCGTCCGCCGTGCCCTGCACGCCGTCCGGGCCGCACGAGAGGAGCACGGGCAGCCCGTTCGCCCCCCCCTCCGGCGCATAGACGTAGGCGTGCTTCCAGGGGTCGCGCGGCAGCGGGTCGGACCAGATGCGCTTGTGGATGTACGGCCCCACCCAGCCCGCGTGGCGCGAGGTCTTGCTCGCCAGCGCCTCCAGCCCCCCGTCCTCCAGCGTCGGGTAGACGCCCGTGTGGAACCTGTAGCGCCCCAGCGCCTCCGCAAACGCCTCCACGCTCCGGGACGCCTGCAGGATCTTCCCCGTGCGCACCTTGCCGGACTGCCCGCCCTTCTCGCTCGCCTTGATGAGGGACAGCCCCAGGACCGTCAGCACGGCCATCAGCCCGAGGTAGAACACCGGCCCCCGCCGGAACGCGGGCGCGCGCATTCCCAGCTCGCGCCTCTTCGCCTCGAACTCGGCCTGGATCGCCTTGATCTTCCGCTGCCGTTCGGCCTTCGAAAGCGGGGGCCTCTTCGCCGTCGTCATGCAATCTCCTCCAGAACGAGGTTCCGCGCGGGCGGCGGCTCGTCGGCCCACGCCACCGCCTCCTGGACGAGCGCGGCGGCTTCCTCCAGCCGCTCCGGGCGCGTCGCCGTCGCCACGCGCGCAAGCGGCGCGCCCGCCTCCACGCGGTCGCCCCGCGCCACGCAGAGGTCAACCCCCGCGCGCACGTCGATCGCCGCCTGCGCCGTCTCCCGTCCCGCACCGAGCAGGAAGGCGGCCCGGGCCACCTTCTCCGCATCGACCGCCGCCACGAACCCCGCGCGCCCCGCCACGGCCATCCGCACCGGCACCGGTTCCATGAGCTGCCGCCGGAACGCCTCCAGGTCGCCGCCCTGCAGCGCCACCATGCGCGCGAACCGTTGGTACGCCGCGCCGTTTTCAAGGTTCCGCCGGCACAGGGCCTCCGCGTCTGCGAGCGGCTGGTTCCGCGCAAGCGACACCATCCACGCCGCGAGCCGCACGGAAAGCGCGGCGACGTCGCGCGCGCACGGCCTTCCCATAAGGACGTCCAACGCCTCGCGCACCTCGTTCGCGTTCCCCACGGCAAAGCCGAGCGGTTCGTCCATCGCCGTGACGAGCGCGGCCGCCCGGCGTCCTGCCCCCTTCGCCCCCTTCACGAGGGCGTGCGCGAGCGCCACGGCCTCGTCCCGCGTCTTCATGAACGCGCCCGCGCCGCACTTGACGTCGAAGACGAGCGTCCGGGCGCCCTCGGCGAGTTTCTTGGAGAGGATCGAGGCGACGATGAGCGGGATCGAGGGCACGGTGCCCGTCACGTCCCGCAGGGCGTAGAGCTTCCGGTCAGCCGGGGCGATCTCGGCCGTCTGCACCGTGAGGGAGCATCCGCAGTCCGCCACCACCTTCCGGTAGTCGGCGAGGGAAAGCCCCGCGACGTAGCCGGGGATGGACTCCATCTTGTCCGCCGTGCCGCCCGTGAGGCCGAGTCCGCGCCCCGTGAGCGAGGGCACCGCGAGCCCGCACGCCGCCGCAAGCGGCTGGACGACGAGCGAGAGCTTGTCGCCCACGCCGCCCGTCGAATGCTTGTCCGCCGTCGGGGCGGAGAGGCCGGCCCAGTCGAGGCAGGTCCCCGAATCGCGCATCGCCTCCGTGAGGGCCTGGGTCTCGGCGTCGGTCATGCCCCGGCAGCAGACCGCCATCGCGAACGCCGCCATCTGGTAGTCGGGCACCCCACCCTGCGTGTAGGCCGCCACGAGCGCACGGATGTCCGTCCCCGCGAGTTCGCGTCCTTCCCGTTTCCGGTCCAACAGCAGCTTGACGATCATGGCGGTCCCCCTTTCCCCTCTCAGCCTTCCAGCAGCATGTCGCTCTTGGGGAGGAGCGGGCGGCCGCGCAGGAAGTCCCCGCCCGCGAGTTCGCGCGCCCCCTCGGCCTTGAGCGACGTGATGAGGAGAACGCCGTCGCCCGTCCGCACGACGGGGCCGCGTTCGCGGCACGCCACCACGGTCCCCGGCAGCTCCGCGCGCCAGGCGGGGTCGGCGTCCGCCGTCTTGAGGAAGTCGACGCCCGTCACGACGACACGCCCCGTGTTGCCCTTGCGGCGGAAGCGCGCGGGCAGGAACGTGTAGCAGCCCGGCCAGGGCGTGTAGGCGCGCAGCAGGCGTTCGATCTCGCGGGACTTCGCGTTCCAGTGGATGAGGCCATCCGTCTTCTTGATCTTGTGCGCGAAGGTCGCCCGCGCATCCTCCTGTTCGACGGGCGGGGGGAGCGCGTCCGCCTCGATGAGTTTCAGGGTCTTCGCGAGCGTGACACCGCCGGCGATCGCGAGGCGCTCCATGAGCGTGTCGCCCGTGTCGTCCGAGTAGATCGGCTCCACGGCCGTGCGCAACACGGGGCCGTCGTCCATGCCGCGCCCCATGCGGATGACGGAGATGCCCGTCAGCTCGTCCCCCGCGAGGAGGGCCGCCGTGACCGGCGACGCCCCCCGGTACTTCGGCAGCAGGGAGAAGTGGCAGTTGATGCAGCCGTGCCGCGGCATGTCGAGGATGTCGTCCTTCAGAAACTGCCCGAACGCGACGACGGCGATGACGTCCGGCTTCTTCGCGCGCAGCCAGGCGACGGCCTCCGGCGCGTTGACGTTCTCCGGCGTGATGCATTCGACGATGCCGCGCGCGCGCGCGTACTTCCGGCACGGACACGGCGTGAGGTCGCGGCCCCGCCCCGCCGGACGGTCCGGCTGCGTGACGACGCCGACCACCTGGAGACCGGGAAGCCGGAGAATCGCGCGCAGGCACATGGCCGACGCCTGCGATGAACCCATGAAGACAATGCGCATGGCCTTAGTATAGCATAGTTGACGGTTTCGTGCGGCGGCACTCGCCAAGCGGGCCTTCCGCTTCTGCGGTGAGACGGAACGGCAAGCGGGAACCACTGCAAGGCGGTGGTGGCGGTGGTGGGTGGGAGTGGGAG
>OIYX01000124.1_pt1 | contig 26340 bp, 22 predicted proteins | sample 1588431 | NCBI WGS metagenome assembly OIYX01 (sample SAMN03283241) | human gut metagenome | biome: human-associated habitat; material: feces | host: Homo sapiens | place: Peru | collected 2012
TGAACCGCCTCGGCTTCGGCGAGGGCGGCCTGATGCAGGGCTACGCCTACCGCAAGCTCATGGGCAAGAGGATCCGCGTCGGCTTCGTCGGCATCGGCGGCCGCGGAACGGGGGCCGTCCACCGCGTCGCGCAGATCCCCGGCTGCGAGGTCGTCGCGCTCTGCGACAAGAACCCGGCGCGCGTCGAGGAGAACCTCAAGTGGCTCGCGGACCAGAAGGCCCCGACCGTCCCGAAGGGCTACGTCGGCGAGGAGGCCTACAAGGAGCTCTGCGACTTCGGCGACTGCGACGTCATCTACTGCGCGACGCCGTGGCACCTGCACCAGCCGGTCGCGCTCCGCGCGCTGAACGGCGGCAAGATCGCCCTCGTCGAGGTGACGAGCGCGCTCACGACCGAGGAGTGCTGGGAGCTCGTCGAGGCGTCGGAGAAGTGGCAGCTCCCCTGCATGCAGCTCGAGAACTGCGTCTACGGCGAGATCGAGCTCCTGGAGCTGAACCTCGCGCGCCTGGGGATGTTCGGCGAGATCAACCACGCCGAGGGCGCGTACATCCACGACCTGCGCGAGGTCATCCCCTCGACCGGCAAGCACTACAACACCGAGTGGGTCTGGCGCTACGGCGAGAACATGAAGCACAAGGGCAACCGCTACCCGACGCACGGCCTCGTGCCGATCTGCCAGACGATGGGCATCAACCGCGGCGACCGCTTCGACTATCTCGTCTCCCTCGAGAACGGCCCGCACAACGTCAACTACGAGTATTTCAAGAAGGAGTTCCTGACCGACGCCGATCCGCGCAAGAAGGATCCGCCGGCCGCGATGGGCGACATGAACACGACGCTCATCAAGACGGCGAACGGCAAGTCGATCATGGTGCAGCACGACGTGAGCTCGCCGCGCCCGTACTCGCGCATCAACCTTATCTCGGGCACGAAGGGGATCGTCCGCGACTACCCGTTCCAGTGCGCGTTCGAGGAAAAGTGCTTCGACCGCAAGGCGCACGCGTGGTTCGACGAGAAGAAGGCGGCGGCGGTGCGCGAGAAGTACATGCACCCGCTCTGGCGCGACGTCTCCGAGATGGCGAAGAAGGTTGGCGGCCACGGCGGCATGGACTTCATCATGGACCTCCGGTGGGCGTGGTGTCTGCAGAACGGCGAGCCGCTGGACATGGACGTCTACGACCTCGCGGCGACGAGCTGCCTCTGCGAGCTGACCGAGACGTCGGCCCGGAACGGCTCGAAGCCGGTCGACGTGCCGGACTTCACGCGCGGCAACTGGCGGAACGTCAAGCCCTGGGGCGTCGTCAACGTCGACCTCAGGAAGATGGGCCTCGGCTCCGGCGCGGTCGTGAAGGACGCGGCGGCCCTGGGCGTCTGACGGACAGCCGATGAAGATCGTCGTCACGGCAGGCCCGACGCGCGAATATCTCGACCCGGTGAGGTTCCTCTCGAACCCGTCCACCGGCAAGATGGGGTTCGCCGTCGCCGCCGAGGCGGCGCGGCGCGGACATGACGTCACGCTGATCGCGGGGCCGGTTGCCCTGAAGACGCCGTCCGGCGTCCGCCGCGTGGACGTCGTCTCGGCCCGCGAGATGCTCGCGGCGGTTCGGAATGCGCTCGATTGCGCGAACGGGGGCGGTGGATCCGTGGCGTTTGTCTCCACGGCGGCGGTCGCGGACTGGCGGCCGGCGCGGTGCGCGGCGCAGAAGCTGAAGAAGCGGCAGATGTCGGGCGTCCTGAAGCTCGTGCGAAACCCCGACATCCTCAAGACAATCTCCCGCCTCTCCAAACCTCCCAAACCTTCCAAACCTTCCAAACTCGCCCTCGTCGGCTTTGCGGCGGAGACGAACGACGTGTTGGCCGAGGCGGCGCGCAAATGCCGCGAGAAGGGGCTGGCGTTCATTGTCGCGAACGACGTGACGGAGAAGGGCTCGGGTTTCGGCACGGAGACGGACCGCGTCACGTTCGTCTTCCCGGACGGATCGCAGAAGCGGTTCCCCCTGATGACGAAGCGCCGAGTCGCCGCCGCGCTTGTGCGGACGGTTGAGCGCCTAAGTGCGGATGGCGGCGGGGACTTCGTTAGATCGCGCCCGTCACGAGGTCAATCCAGACGGGATCCTTGAAGTCGTGTTCGTCATGGATGCGTGTACTCCTTCGTCGGTGATGTCGCGTTGTCCGTAATCTAGATCTTCAGCAGATGCTTGCGCAGGGCGATGGCGACGGCTTCCGTGCGGTTGGCCGCGCCGACCTTCTGGAGAATGGCGCTGACATGGTCGTTCACGCCGTCTTGCCGGATGCCGAGCTGGCGCGCGATGTCGCGGTCTGTCAGGCCGCGAACCATGGACGCGAGAATCTCCCGTTGGCGTGGCGTCAGGTCGGGGATGGGCGGATCGACGGCGAGCTGCTGGCGTATCTCCGGGGCGATGTGCGTGCCGCCCTGCGCGATTGTGCGGATGGCGGCCGTGAGCTGTGCGTTGTCGGTGTTCTTGAGGATGGCGCCCTTCGCGCCGTTGCGGAGGGCATGGGCGATTCCGTCGGACGTCCCGAACGTCGTGAGCAGGACGACCTTTGCGGTCGGGGCCTTCGCCTGGATCTCGGCCGTCGCCGCGACGCCGTCCTTCTTCGGCATCATGAGGTCCATGATCACGACGTCGGGCTGGAGGCGGACGGCTTCCTGGACGGCCTCCTCGCCGTTCTTGGCCTGGCCGACGACGGCGAAGTCCGCTTCCGTTCCAAGCAAGGCGGCGAGGCCGGCACGCACGATGGTGTGGTCGTCGGCGATGAGGATTCGGATCTTCTCATTTTCCTTTTGCGGCATGGCTGTCTCGTCCTTTGTCTTGGCGCGGGGTCTCCTGCGGCACGGCGAGCGTGACGACGGCGCGCGCGCCCTGTCCGGGTGCGCTTGTGACGGTGAACGTGCCCTCGGCCTCGTCGATGCGCTCGCGGATGCCGAGAAGCCCGTAATGTCCCTCGGCGAAGCCGGGCGCCGACGCGGGGTCGAAGCCGCCGCCATTGTCGGCGACCGAGAAGAGCAGCTGGTCGCCCGTGACGCTCCCGGCGATCCGGACTTTCGTCGCGTGTCCGTGCCGAATGCCGTTGAGCGTCAGTTCGCGCACGATGCGCAGGATCATGTGGGCCGTGTTGTCCGAGAGCCGGTCGCGCGGCACGTTGAAGCGGACGGCGATCTCGGCGTCGGCGACGTGCGGGGCGAGCGTCAGGCGGATGGCCTCGTTCATCGTCTTTGCCTCCAGCGCGCGGTTGCGCAAGTCCCACAGGCAGTTCCGCAGTTCGTCGCGGCAGGACTTCAGCGTCTGGGCGGCCCTCTGGAGAGGGGCTTTCACGGTTGCCGGACAGCTCTCGGCCAGTCGGTTCGCCGTGTCGATTTCAAGCGACACGCCCGTCAGCGACTGGGCGAGCGAGTCGTGCAGCTCGATGGCGAGGCGTGTGCGCTCCTCGGCCTTCAGCTCGGCCTTGATGTGTCCGATCTGCTCGCGGAGGAGCGCGCGGCTCTTGCGCGCAATCATCGTGCGGAGCGCGGAGTTCCAGAGGAAGATGAGGAAAAGGACGAGCGCGAGCGCGGCCAGGGCGATCAGGACGCGCAGGGGCGTCAGGAACGTCGGCAGGCCGAGGACTTCGACGGATTCGTTTCCGTCCGTCCGGACGAAGAGGTTGCGCGAGACCTTGAACGCGGGATTGCGCGCGACGAGGGCCATGCTCTCGTAGAAGGCGCCGACGGGAATCTGCGCCGTCGCGCCGATCTCGCAGCGGACGCGCACCGTGTCGCCGACCTTGAAGACAGGGCTGGGCCAGTCCATGCCGCGCCGGATGGCGACGGCGCCCGTCGCGTCGCGGATCGCGAAATAGGAAGCGTCGTCCGCCGGTGGCACGACCAGGACGCCCGAAAGCTCGTAGACCCTTCCGACGGACTTCTCCCGGATGGCCGTCAGCACGTCGGCGACGCGGCCCGGAATCTCGTCGGAGGCATGGGCGGAAAGGCCGCACGCGAACAGCAGGGCGGCGAGCGTCGGCACGTGGCGGAACGGAAACGTCATGCCGGTATTATAGCAAGAGGACGCGCGCTTCGTGTGCCCCCCAATCCTAGGGGGTGTTGTACACGAGCCGATTTTTGGTAGAATGTCGCATATGAAAGCGGTAGCCTTTTCCATTTCGTTGTTGACGAGCCTGTGTGCGAGCGCGCTTCTGGCGGGCGAGCGAACGATCGCCTTGTTGCCGGGCGAGAACTGGTGGGGGCTCTGCAACAACTTCGGGCGTCAGATGCCGTTCAATGCGAAGACGGACTTCCGGTGCGACTTGCGCGTGAGCAACTACAGCCACCAGTCCCAGTCCGTGCTCGTCTCGGATCGGGGGCGCGTCCTCTGGTGCGCGGAGCCGGTCGAGGCCGTCATCGGGGCGGGGACGATCCGGCTCGTCTCGGACCGGGGCGAGATCGTCTTCGAGGAAGCGGCGGGGCGGACGCTGGCCGAAGCCTACCGCTTTGCGTCCAGGAGCTATTTTCCGCCGACGGGCGAGACGCCGGAGCTTCTCTACTTCTCGGCGCCCCAGTACAACACGTGGATCGAACTGACCTACAACCAGAACGAGCGGGACATCCTCGCCTACGCGCAGTCGATGCTCGACAACGGCCTGCCGCCGGGCGTCTTCATGATTGACGACACGTGGCAGCTGGACTACGGCACGTGGGAGTTCGACCCCCGTCGCTTCCCCGACCCGAAGGGGATGATCGGGAAACTTCACGCGATGGGGTTCAAGGTCCTTCTCTGGATGTGCCCGTTCGTCTCGATGGATTCGCCGGCCTACCGTCTGCTGGAACTGGGCCGTTCGCCCGACACCTGTCGGCAGCTGCCCTGCGGCGGCTTCCTGACCGATCCGGCGACGGGGCGTGCGGCGGCGATCGACTGGTGGAACGGGCGCAGCGCGCTCCTCGACCTTTCGCATCCAAACGGATTCGCCTGGCTGGACGGCCAGCTTCGGCGGCTTGTGCGCGACTACGGCGTCGACGGGTTCAAGCTCGACGGCGGCGGCGTGAACTACTACTGCGGCGTGAACGGACAGGACCGCGCGCTCTCGCCGTGCGCGCAGTCGGCCCTCTACTCTTCGCTGGCCTTGACCTACAAGGGCAGCGAGTGCCGCAATGTCTTCGGCTTCGGCGGCAAGCCCGTCGTCATGCGCCTGCTGGACAAGACCCATACGTGGAAGGCGCTGCAGGCCCTCGTCCCGGACATGCTGGCGGCGGGGCTCGTGGGCATTCCGTTCATCTGCCCTGACATGGTGGGCGGCGGCCAGTGGTTCGACTTCCGGCCCGGCTCCGCGTTCGACCCCGAGCTCTTCCTTCGCTCGGCGCAGGTTCATGCGCTGTGTCCGATGATGCAGATCTCGGCCTCGCCCTGGCGTGTGCTTGACGCCGAGCAGCAGGGACTCTTCCGCGAGACGGTGCGTCTGCGCCAGAAGTTCGCGCCGCGTTTCGTCGAGCTGGCGAAGCGCGCGGCGAAGGACGGCGAGCCGATCATGCGGACGCTGGAGTACGTCTTTCCCGCGCAGGGATACGCCGACGTGCGCGACCAGTTCCTGATGGGCGACGACCTCCTGGTCGCGCCGGTCGTCGAGAAGGGCGCGCGGTCGCGGAAGGTCGTCCTCCCGCCGGGCCGCTGGACGGCCGACGACGGCGCGGTCTTCGACGGCCCGGCGACGGTCACGGTCGAGGCGCCGCTCGCGCGCCTCCCCCATTTCGAGAGGCAGACGGACAGTTCGGAGGCAACGCGATGAGCCGGCTCGGCGTCCTGTCGACGGCGCTGATGGCGCTCGCCCTCTGCCCCGCGGCGTTCGCCACGCCGCTGGACACGACGGTCTACCCCGCGACAGACGTGCGCGTCTCCGGCATTGCGGACGGGCGCGCGAAGGCGCGCGACTGGGGCCTCGCGGTTGGCGTCGAGGCCGACCGTCCTTGGAGCGGTGTCCGCTTGGGCCTGTCCGCCCCGCTCGACGTCACGGGCTTCCGGACGCTTGTGGCCGCAGTCACGAACCTGACGGACGCGCCGCTGACGCTCAAGTTCCACGCGAAGCCGGTGGGCAAGGAAAGTCATTTCCTCTACGGCGAGGCGACCTTGCCGCCGCGCGCGGCGGGCGAGATCGTCGCGCCGGTTTCGCCGGCCAGCCATCTGCCGTCCTTCGAGATCCCCGGCCTCCGGGGCTACGAGACCGACGGCGCGCATCTGACGCCGGCGGACTTGCGCCGGATCGCGAGCTTCAGCGTCTTCCGTCCGCGCGGGCCGCAGCGCGCGGCGTTCGGCGTCCTGTCCGTCGGCGCGCGGGGCCGCCGCGTTCCCTGGCCGGCTGTCGCGGAGGCGGACTTCTTCCCGTTCTGCGACCGCTTCGGGCAGTTCCGCCATGCGGACTGGCCCGGCAAGACGCACGATGAGGCGGAACTCCGCGCGGCCCGCGACGCGGAAGACCGCTGGCTGGCCGCGCACGCGGAGAGTCCCATTCGCGGTGGCGACCGCTTCGGCGGCTGGGCCGACGGCCCGCAGCTTGAGGCCACGGGCTTCTTCCGCACGGCGAAGATGGGTGGGCGCTGGTGGCTCGTCGATCCCGACGGGCGGCTCTTCTGGTCGCAGGGCGTCGTGGGCGTGCGCATCGGCCGCGAGACCGGCGTCTCCGGCCGCGAACGGTTCTTCGCGTGGCTGCCCGCCCGGGACGACCCGGCCTTCGGATTGTGCTGGACGCGCTGCGGGCGTGGCGCGGCGCGCAGCTTCTACCGCGACTTCGGGCCCTACGAGGCGTTCTCCTTCTCGCGGGCGAACATGGTGCGCAAGTACGGCCCGGACTGGGCGGCGGACTTCGGCCCGCGCGCGCACCGCCGACTGAAGGCGTGGGGGCTTAACACAATCGGGAACTGGAGCGACGCGGCGGCGACCTCCCTCTCCCGCACGCCCTACACGGACCGGTTCGAGACGGTCGCGCGACCGCCCGTCCGGACGCCGTTCCCCGGCCACGACATCCCAGACGTGTTCTCTCCCGAGTTCGAGGCGAACCTCGCGAAGGCCGCCGCCGCGTGCGCCCGGCGCAGCGGCTCCGACCCCTGGTGCATCGGCTGGTTCGTGGACAACGAGATTGCCTGGGGCGAGACGGACGACGCGCTCGCGCGGACGGTGCTGGCCGCGCGGGACGATCAGCCGGCCAAGGTCGCGTTCCTCAAGCGCCTGGCGGCGAAGGGCATTGATCCGGCGAACGTGCCGCACGAGGAGCTCTGCGCCTTCTCGCGACTCTTCGAGGAACGCTACTTCTCGTCCGTGCGCGCGGCGATCAAGAAGGTCGCCCCGAACCGGCTCTACCTTGGCTGCCGCTTCCTCTCGCGGCGGGCGGACGCCGTCTGGCGCACGGCGGCGCGGTTCTGCGACGTGATGAGCGTCAACGTCTACCGCGACGAGCCGTCGGTCGATTTGCCGGAGGGGTGCGAAGACAAGCCGCTGCTTGTCGGCGAATACCATTTCGGCGCCCTCGACCGAGGTCTGCTGCACGCGGGGCTCGTGCCGGTCGCCGACCAGGCCGAACGGGCCGCTCGCTACCGGCGCTATGTGCGCGCGGCCTGGACGTCGAAGCGAATCGTCGGTGCGCACTGGTTCTTCTGGCGCGACCAGCCGCTCACCGGGCGCTCGGACGGCGAGTGCTTCCAGAGCGGCTTCCTGGACGTGACGGACCGCCCCTACCCCGAAATGGTGGCGGCGGCGCGCGAACTGGCGGGCGAACTCTATCCGAAAACGGAAACGGGAAAGGAGAAGGCGAAATGAGAAGACGAAATCGAAGGCGCTCGTGGGGCGCGGCCCTGGGCGCACTGGCGGTGGCGGGCGTGGCCTCGGCGGCCGTGCCGCGCGTGGCGGACGTCACGGTCACGGAAAATCCGGACCAGACGCTGACGGTCGCCTACAAGCTGACGGGGGCTCCGGCGATTGTCACGCTCGACCTCGTCACGAACGCCGTGGACGGTGTGGCGGCGTCGATTGGTGGTGCGAACATGTGGGAAATGCACGGCGATGTCGGACGGCTTGTTGGTCTGGACCACGATTTCGCCACGCCTTATGCCGGCGAGATCCGTTGGATTCCCTACCGCACGGGCCTGAAAGGCGTTGATTTCTCATCCCTGTCCGTTCGGGCGAAGGTAACGGCGTGGGCGACGAATAATCCGCCAGCCTATGCCGTTGTGCGCCTCAACCGCGAGGAAAGCGATGCCTGGACGAATCGGACGTACTACGCGTCGCGTGGCGCGGGCCTACGATTCTATCCGTCCGTCGATTATCTGCCGGGCGGCCTTCTTGAAAACGATGCTTATCGCAAGGACTTCCTCGTGATGAAGCGCGTCTACGCCGCCGGCGTCGAGTGGGTGATGGGTTCGGCCACGAATGCGCCAACTCGCGGACTGGATGAGGTGCCGCACCTCGTCTCGTTCAGTCGCGACTACTACCTTGGCGTCTTCGAGATGACGTTTCGCCAGCGGCAGCACATCCAGGGCATTGGATCCCTGAGTTATGCCTTCAATGGTTACCCCGACTTTGATGAGAAGGCCGTTGCGCCGTGCTATGGCCTCTCCTACGATGGGTTGCGTGGTTCGGCGGCGGATGGCGACGTCTCGAACGAACCGTTGCCGGGTACGGACCTCTTCCTGTTGCGCGCGAAGACTGGCATCGCCTTTGACCTGCCGACGGAGGCCGAATGGGAATTTGCCTGTCGCGCCGGGCTGGAAGGTCCGGCCAATGCCGACGTGGACTGGACGCAGGAGGGTGCCGATTCGATCGCATGGAATACGCATAATGCGACGAACGTGATTGATGGCGTGGCGACGCGCGTCGCTCATCGGGTCGGCTCGAAGGCGCCAAACGCCTGGGGTCTTTACGACATGCTGGGCAACGCTTGGGAATGCACGCGTGACATCTACTTGGACGCGTTGCCTTTTGCGGCGACCTTTGGCGGAAAGGGCGTCTCGGAGCCTGTTGTCGATCCTGTCGTACTTAAGGCTGATGGCGGCACCAAGCGCGTTCGGCGCGGCGGTGCCTACAATGAGGTCTGGAACGCCAATCGCGCGAGTGCCCGAGGTGGCGGCATGGGGCGCAAGGACACTTGGGTCGGATATCGCGTGCGGTGTGATGCGTCATTTTGACGGAAGGAGGCGAAAGATGAAAAACATGTTTGTGGGATGTATCTGCCTTTCGGTCGGTGTGGTTTTCGCGACACCGACGGTCCGGATAGATTCGCTTGTGCGGAATGACGATGGTTCGGTGGTCGTCGGCTATGCGCTTTCGGGCGAACGGGCCATCGTTTGCTTTGACGTGACGACAAATGGCGTCTCGGTTGGCGGGCAGAATATGTGGCGCGTTCTTGGCGATGTCAATCGTGTCGTTGGGAACGGGCATGACTTCGCAAATCCGTACGTTGGCTCGTTCACGTGGTTTACGGCGGGGACGGAACTTGAGCGTGACGGTCTCCCAGATGACGCTACGCTGAAAGTCGCGGTGAACGCCTACGCACTCGATAACCCGCCGGACTACATGGCCGTTCATTTGACACTGGCGCGTGCAGGCGCGGACCCCGCCCCGGATGAGCCTGGCTTCGCCGCTCGGTTCTATCCTGACGAGGCGTCTCTGCCGGGCGGTCTGCTGGCGAATCCGGCCTATCGTGAGACGATTCTCGTGATGCGTCGGATTCACGCCCGAGGCGTGACCTGGAGGCACGGCGTACCGAAGGCGGTCGGCCTGACAGATCGGCAGGACTTTGAGCTGAATTGCCATGTCCAGCTTACGAACGACTTCTATTTGGGCGTTTTCCGTCTGACGCGTCACCAATGGCGATATGTTTGGCCGGGCTATTCGGACAAGGTGAGTCGCGATCTCTATCCGTCCGCCAGTGCACACCGGCAGGTTGGCGGCGGCTCCGCTTCCGTCCGCAACTTGCGTGGCGACGCGGCGAACTCGTCCGCTGTGCTGGAGGTCCCGTCGGCATCGAGCCGACTGGGACTTTTCCGGGCGCGTCTGCGTCTCGCGTTTGACATTCCCACGAGCCTTGAATGGGAATACGCCTGCCGCGCGGGAACAGACGGACTCATTTACAACACGTCTGTGTGGAACAAGGAAAAACTGGAGAAAATCGCCTGGACGAAGGAGAACTCGAATGACATCGACCAGCCGGTCGGTCTGAAGGAGCCGAATCCCTGGGGCCTTCACGATCTCATTGGCGGGCAGCACGAGATTTGTCGCGATCTTTTTGTCGGGGGTGAGCAATTCTTTGCCCTCTTGAAGGGAAAGGGCTTCTCGGCTGACGATCCCGCCGTCAATCCCGTCTGTCTCGTCGGCGTGAACGCGAGCGTGACGAACCGCATCCGTGCTGGAAGTTCCCGCAAAGAGAATCCTGCCACCTGTCGCGCGTCCATCCGCATGAGCGTGCCGGTGACGGACGGATGGGCATCGGTTCGTTTGTCGTGTCCCGTGGATGTCTGGTGGCTGTGAAACGTTCAGAAAAACAAGGAAGGGAGATAAGACGATGATGAAGATGACTTTGGCTGCAGTTCTGTCTGCATGCATGGTCTGTGCTTTGATGGCAGCACCGACATATGAGGAGTTCCTGAACTCGACGCTGGATTGGCCGACTGTCTCGTTTCAGGCGACATATGCGGCGAACCTGGAAGCGAGCGTACCTTCGTGTGCCGTCAGCGATCCGTTTGCGTCCTTCTGGGCTGCGTTCTTCGGCGAGGCCTCCGAAACCGGGTTTGGAATTGAGGTCATGAGCTGGCAGTCGGGAATCTGCCCAGTCTTGGACTGTGCGTTTAGGCCTGGCGCCCTTCTGTTCGTCCGTTAAGTCAAAAGAAGGAAGGAATCCTGCCATGAACATGAAGAACAAGAATCTGATGCTGTTTGCGACGGGACTGGCTTTCATAGGCGCCGCGTCGGCGTTTCCGGTCGTCAGCGATGTCTCGATGGAGCAGACAGGTGGCAAGGTCGTCATCAGCTACGCGCTGAACGAACCTGCAATCGTGACGATTGATGTGTTGACAAACGCTCTTAATGGCATTGGATCGTCCGTTGGGGCTGCGAATCTCTCAGACCTGAAGGGCGATGTTTTTCGCGTGGTCTCCGCAGGACGGCATGCGATCACATGGCGCCCGCGTAAGACGCCTCTCGGGGCAAGCGGCTTCCGGGCAGATGACGGCAGCGTCCGGGTTGAAGTGACGGCGTGGTCGATGAAGTGCCCGCCTGACTACCTCGTGGTGGACCTCGTGTCGTCGGTGGCGGACAAGTGGACAACGGCACGGTTCTATCCTTCTGCCGACGGGGTTCCAGGCGGCGTCACGGAGAATCCGGCCTATCGGCGAACTCACCTTTTGATGCGCAAAGTCCCCGCCGCTGGCATCGAGTGGCGCATGGGCTCGACACAGGGTGACCCGTTGCGCACGCCGGGGCGGGAACTCAATCACCTTGTCGTGCTCACGAAGGACTATTATGTCGGTGTCTTCGAGATGACTCAGTTGCAGTGCCATCACGCTTTCGGGCGTGCGGTAAGCAACGTCGCCAACTTCACGTCATTGGACGAGTGCGAGGAGTCTCCCGCGAATATCTCCTGGGCCACATTGCGCGGTGCGAGCGGCGGTGTCACACTCCCCGTGCCGAAGGACGGCTCTTATCTTGACAGGTTGCGGACAAAGACGGGCATCGCCTTTGACCTGCCGACGGACGCACAATGGGAGTTCGCCTGCCGCGCGGGCACGGAGACGACGACTTATAACGCCGATTACCTTGACTGGAACTTTGACGATGCGGATGCGCCTCGGACGGCGCGGACACTTGAACGGCTGAATCGCATCGCCTGGACGCTTGCCAATGCGACAAACTTGAACGCAAATGGGGGAAAGGTCTGCCGCGTTCAGCGCGTCGGCCTTTTGGAGCCGAACGCTTGGGGTCTCTATGACACGCTGGGAAATGCCTGGGAACTGACGCTTGATTGCTATACGCAGGATGGTGCCTACGCCGACACCTTTGGAGGCAAGGGATATGCCGAACCCGTGGTGGATCCTCTCTGTGCCTCTGCCGGCGGCGCGACTGACCGCATCCGGCGAGGCTCGTGCGCGACAGAAAAGGGCGGTTTCTTGACGGCGCGCGCCGGGCTTCGCTGGAGCGTCCCGGAGTCGGAGGGCTGGGGCGGTTGCCGTCTTGTCTGTCCCGTCGGGCTGTAAGGCCAAAGAACTGACGCGAGGAATTGATCATGCCTGTCATGAGAGATCTTGTTTTGTTGCTGTCGGCGTTGACAGTTTGGGCGGGAGGTGTCGCGCAAGGGGGAGGATTGACGGTTGCACCCGCGAAGGCTGCGCCTGCGTTCCCGTTCTTCGCCTATCGTTCCTTTCTCCCCGAACATGATGCCATGCGGCGCTTTGCTGAGAAGGCGGACGTCAATGTCGTCACCCTCTTTCCGGCGAACACGTACAACCTTCTGGGCTTCCCCTACTGCGCCTACCCACTGAACTGGACCTGGTGGGGGACAATTGACGAGAAGGTGATTGACCGACAGTTTGACGAGGTGATAGCCGTCAATCCGAAAGTGAGGTTCATCTGTCTGGTCGATCTCAACACGCCGATGTGGATGTACCGCCGTTTGGGCTTTCAAGGCTACGATTCCTTTTGCGGCCTCTCGAACGCCCTCTGTTCGGACAAGTGGCGTATGGAGACGGAGGCGTATTTGCGTCTGTTCCTCGCCCATGTCGAGTCGCGTTACGCCGACCGTATGCTTGGGTATGTTCTCGCTTGTGGACGGACGACCGAATGGATCGACTACTCGAACTGGCATGCCTCTCCAGAGAAGACGGAGAAATGGAACGCTTGGCGTCAGGCGAAGGGACTTGAGCCGGCTCCCGTCCCATCGTTTGAGCGCATCCGCCAGGCGTCGTTCGACAACCTGATTCGAGACCCCTCGCGTGAGCAAGACGTTCTTGACTATGCCGCCTTCTCGAACGAAATCGTTGCGGACGCAATCATTCGTTTCGCCGCCAAGGCGCGTGAGATCATCCCGCCAGGACGGAAACTGGGTGCGTTTTTCGGCTATGTGCTGCAGTTTTGGAGCCGGGAACTGGTGAGTTGCGGGCATCTTGGCTACGAGCGGGTGTTCGCATCGCCTGACTTGGACTTCTTCGTCAGTCCTGGCAATTATGCGGACCGGCGCATGGGCAGTGGGGCGGGCTTCATGAGCCCGCATGGCACGTGCCGACGCTACGGCAAGACATGGGGCCATGAGATTGACCATTGGATGACAGGCTCAAAGTCGCCGCACGCGGCGATTACGCCGGGCGCGGACATGATGTGGAAGACCGAGGGGGAGATTCTCGCGGGACTCAAGCGCGAGACGGGCTTTGCGATTGTCGCTGGCGAGTCGCTTTGGTGTTTTGACATGTGGGGCGGCTTCTTCTCGACCGACGCGCAGATGAAGACGCTCGCACGTGCAAAGTCGATCTGGTCATCTGAAGCGGGGCGGGCAGGCGAAGTCCCCGAGACGGCACTGATTGTTGACCCTCAGTCTCTCCTGCAGATCAATGATCAAGATCGACGGACGCCTCTCCTGTACCGGAATCTTCGTTCGGAGCTGAGTCGGACGGGTGCTGCGCATGAAGTGTATTCGTTCAACGATCTTGGAGCCGTTGACCTGTCTGCCGTGCGCCTTTTCATCTTCCCCGCGACATTTCTCCTGACGCCCGAGCGTCGTGCACGGTTGGAGCGCGAGGTTTTCCGCCCGGGCAAGACGGCTCTCTTCCTGTATGCGCCTGGCATTAGCGATGGTCAAACGCTGGACGTGGCGCGTGTCCGTGGATTGACAGGGACGGACTTTGGCGCGAAGGGTCTCAACTGGACGGAGCGCAACGGATGTCGCGTTGCCTATGTGGCGGACTACTCGTCCGTCACGATGTCGCTTCTGCGCGAGGTGCAGGCGCGCGCGGGAGTCCACTTTTACGCGGATGCCGGTCTGCCAGTGGCGACAGATGGGCGTCTACTCTCCGTGCATGTTGCCGAAGGTGGACGATACGCGGTCCGACTTCCGTTCCGCGCACGGCGCGTGACAGAACTTTGGTCGGAGCGTGTTGTTGCCGAGGACGTTGAGGCGTTTGACTACGCGTTTGCCTCGCCGGACACGGCCTTGTTTCGGTTGGAAAAAGAATAAACGCGAGGCTGCGTGAAGGAGTGTGAGATGGAGAAAGAGAGGATAGGGGCGTTTGTTTGCGCATTGACGGTCATGTCGTGCACGGCGGTCGCATTTGGGAACGGGTGGACAAAGACCTCGAAAGGGCCCGTGTTCGGCAGTCCCGAACTCGGGACGTGCTTCGACGTGAACGTCATTCCCGAAGGGCCGAAGAGGTTTAACATGTATTTCTCGTGGCGTGCTCAGAGGGCGATTGCTCGAACGACAAGCGACGACGGCGAGAACTGGACCGCTCCTGAAGTCTGCTTGGAGACTGACTCCGCGAGCGGTTGGGAGGACAACGTTAACCGCAGCTGCACTGTCTTCTGGAATGGCGAATACCATCTCTGGTACACGGGACAGGCGCGCGGGTTCTCTCGGATCGGCTACGCGAAGTCGAAGGATGGCGTGAACTTCGTCCGCGTGACGCGACAGCCCGTCCTCATCCCCGAACGGCCGCACGAGGGCTTCAGCGTGATGAACCCCTACGTGATGCGCGACGCGGCGCGCGGTGTCTGGCGGATGTGGTATGCGAGCGGCGAGACGTACGAGCCGAACGTCATCTGCTACGCCGAGTCGGCGGACGGCATTCACTGGGAGAAATCGCCACTCAACCCGGTCTTCGTGAAGGGGGATGGCGGCGCGTGGGACAGAGATCGCGTCGGCGGCTGCGAGGTGCATCGCCTGAAGGATGGCCGCTACGTGATGTTCTACATCGGCTATTCGGACGTCCACACCGCGCGCATTGGCGCGGCGGTTTCGCCGGACGGCATCACGCGCTGGGAGCGCCTCGCGGCCAATCCGCTCGTCGTCCCTACCCCCGATGGCTGGGATGCGTCGGCGGTCTACAAGCCGTCCGTCGCCTGGGATGCCGAGGCGGACTGCTGGCGGCTCTGGTACAACGGTCGGCGCGGGCCGAACGAGTTCGTCGGCATGGCCGTGCATCCGGGCTACGACCTGGGCTCGGTCGCCAGCTCGCCGTTCAAGGTTCTGCCCGCCGAGATCGTGCGGCGGCACTTCGACCGCTTCTCCTTCGACGACGAGGAGACCGTCAGGACGGCCATCTCGAACCAGGGCTCCGGCTGGTGGGCGAACGCGGCCATCCCGCGCTTCGACTGCCCCGACGCAGACGTCGTGCGGACGTACTACTTCCGCTGGTGGACGTACCGCAAGCACCTGCGGCGCGCGAAGGACGGGCGGTGGGTCGTGACCGAGTTCCTGCCGGAAGTCGGCTGGGCGGGCGCGGAGAACACGATCTCGTGCCCCCTCAACCACCACCTCGCCGAGGGGCGCTGGCTGCGTCGGCCGGAGTATCTCGACGGCTACCTTCCCTTCATGATGGAGAGGGGCTCGATGAGCGGCCCGCGCGCCTACGCCGCCGCGCCGGCCTGGGGCGCGCTCGAGCGCGTCCGGGTGACGGGCGACTGGGCGCAGGCGAAGGCCCTGCTCGCGGCGTTCACGCGGAACTACGCGGCGTGGGAGGCCGGCTGGGACCGGAAGAGCCTCAGCCTCGCCGACTCGGGCGTCAGCTGCGTGCGCCCGATCCGGGGCGTCCCGTTCAGGGTCGGCTACCGCGCCGAGCGCGGGCTCTTCGACTGCCCCGGCGACCGCGAGGGGGCGGAGTTCGCGCTCTCGGCCGACGGCGCGCGCCCGCTCGTCAACGCGCTCATGTGGGCGGAGGCGTCCGCCATTGCCGAGATCGCGCGTGCGGCGGGCGACGCCGCGACGGCCGGCCGCTTCGCGGCGAAGGCGGCGTCGCTGGAGCGGAACGTCAAGGCGCGGCTCTGGAATCCGGGGCGCGCGTTCTTCACGGCGCTCGCGGCCGACGGCGCGCAGGACGGCGTCTGCGAGCTGACGGGCTACGCGCCGTTTGCCGTCGGGATGCCGCTCGCGGGCTTCGGCGCGGCCTGGCGGGGGATCGTGGACGAGCGGGGGTTCCTGGCGCCGAAGGGCCTCGTCTTCCCGCGCCGCGACACGCCGGGGTTCGCGCCCGGGGCCGTGGACGCCGCGCGCCACGAATGCCTCTGGAACGGGCCGAGCTGGCCGTACGCGACGTCCGTCGCGCTGGCGGGCCTCGCGCGCGCCCTGCACGGCGGGCTGGAGATGCCCGTCGGCCGCGAGGACTTCGCGCGGCTCATGGCCCTCTACGCGCGCCAGCACGTGCGCGTCCGGGAGGACGGGCGCGCCGTGCCGTGGATCGACGAGAACCTGAGCGGCTTCACGGGCGAATGGCTCGCGCGGGACATCCTGCTCGCGCAGGCCAAGGCCGAGGGGCGCAAGCCCGCCTGCCACGAGCGCGGCAAGGACTACAACCACTCGACGTTCTGCGACCTCGTGATCACGGGTCTCTGCGGCCTCGTGCCGCAGGCGGACGGCGCGCTCCGGGTCGATCCGCTCGCGCCCGCCGCGTGGGATTGGTGGTGCCTCGACGGCGTGCGCTACCACGGGCGCGACGTTACGGTGCTCTTCGACCGCGACGGCACGCATTACGGTCGGGGGCAAGGGCTGGTCGTCCTCGATCCGAAGGGAAAGGAGTAGGCGATGCGAGAGGCTCTCGTCTGCGCGCTGGCCGCGCTGTCGGCGCTCGCCGCCCGGGCCGCGAACCCGCACCGCATCACGCCTCTCGCCGACGCGGGCGTGGTGGTGAGCCGCTCGCCGCGTCCGCAGACGACTTACTGCTACACGCCCGGCATCTGCCGGCTCGCGTCCGGCCGGCTGGTCGTGACGTGCGACTGGGGCGGGCCGGACGTCGAGAAGTCGGGCGAGCCCCACGGACACGTCTACCTGTCCGACGACGGCGGCCGGACGTGGCGGGAGAGCCGGGGCTTCCCGTTCTGGCACGCGCGCCCGTTCGAGGCGGGCGGAAGACTCTACGTCCTCGGGCACGCTGGCCGGTTGCGCGTCGTGCGCTCGGACGACGGCGGCGAGACGTGGGGCGAGCCGGCCTGGCTCTCGGAGGCGTCCGAGGGGACGTGGCACCAGAGCGCCTGCAACGTGTGGCGGACGCGCGGGAACGTCTACCTCGTGATGGAGCGCGAGGTCCCCGACCCGCTCGGGCGCTCGAACGGCTGGGGCGTGAACCGCCTCGCGCCCGTCCTGATGCGGGCGCGCGAGGCGGACGACCTGACGCGGCGCGCGTCCTGGACGCTGGCGCAGTCGTTTTGCTTCACGGACGTCTTCGACGGCAACCGCAATCCGCAGTTCCCCTATGTGGGAATCCCGTGGTACAAGGCCTTCACGGAATACCCGGGCGGTCGCCCGGCGGGCGCGGCGCGGGGCCATCCCGTCGGCTGGCTGGAGACGAACGTCGTGCAGCTGCAGGATCCCGACCAGGAGTGGTTCGACCCGTCGGGGCGCACGTTCCACCTCTTCATGCGCGCGAACACCTCCGGGTCCGGCTACGCCGCGCTGGCCAAGGTCGTGGAGCGGGCGGACGGCTCGATGCGGACGGAACTCGAGCGCGCGCCCTCCGGCGTGCCGGTCCTCTTCGTGCCGATGCCGGGCGGGCAGATGCGCTTCCACGTGCTGTGGGACGGGCGGACGCGGCTCTACTGGCTGCTCTCGACGCAGGCGCGCGACACGATGCGCCGGCACGACCGGCTGCCCAAGGACCGCTACGGCCTACCCTACAATGAGCGCCAGCGGCTGCAGCTCTCCTTCTCGCGCAACATGATGGACTGGTGTTTCGCCGGGCTCGTGGCGCAGGGCGCGACGACGATCGAGTCGCGGCACTACGCGGCCATGGCCGTCGATGGCGACGACCTCTGCATCGTCTCGCGCAGCGGCGACGCGGCGGCCAAGTCGCCCCACGACACGGACCTGATCACGTTTCACCGCGTCCGCGACTTCCGCTCGCTTGTCTATTGAGACGCCCCTGTGGTATACTGCGCGGGGACAAGACACGGCTGTCGTTGCCGAAGGCTGAAGGAAGAAGAAAGGAAGAGGATGGAAATGGTCAAATCTGTGCTGTGCGCGGGAATCGCCGCGTCTGTCGTCGCGCTCGGAGGGCTGGAGGCCTCGGCGTCGGGCGTCGTGAGCTTTCGGGACGCCGCGAAGATCCGGTCGTGGGACGCCTGGGACGACCACAAGGCGCGCGCCGCCGTGACGAACGTCCTCCAGAAGGAGAAGCGGAGCGTGACGTGGACGCGGCTCAACGCGGTCGATCCCGGCCTGCACGAGATCGGCCGTCTCCAGACGCGCACGTCCGACCAGGTCAAGTCGTCGAAGTGGTCCGTCGGCTGCGAGACGCTGGACCGCGACTATGCGGACTGGGACAGCTACAAGGCCCTGCTGCCGATGCTGGGCGTCAAGCGCGCGCGATTCTTCTCCGGCTGGGCAAAGACCGAGCAGGAAAAGGGCGTCTACGACTTCGCGTGGCTGGAGCGGCAGGTGCGCGAGTGCGCGGCGATGGGCGTGACGCCGTGGGTCTGTCTCTCCTACGGCAACCCCGTCTGGGGGTCGGACTTCCGGCTCGGCATGCGCGTGAAGCAGGTCACGGACGATCCGGACGCCTTCGCGGCGTGGCTTCGCTACGTGAAGGCGCTCGTCGCGCGCTGTGGGGACGTCGTCGACACGTGGGAGATCTGGAACGAGCCGTTCAACCAGGCGGAGGCCTATGCGGAACTGTTCTACCGGACGGCGAAGGCGGTGCGCGAAGTCCAGCCGTCGGCGACGATCGTCTGTGCGGCGCTGGCGATGGACCGCGACATGTCAAGGAGCGACTATGCCGTCGTCCTCGAATGTCGTCCGCTCGGCGAAGGGCCAGACGCTCCGCAACGTCCCGATGTGGGACTCGCCGGTGATCGTCGCGCCGCGCGGGGCGATTCCGCTGGTGCGTGCGTGGGCGACGATGTCGCCCTACGACATCGTCGACACGTTCTACCGTCCGGGGCAGTTCGAGAACCGGATGAAGGCGCTGCCGCCGCGCGGCTCCGAGCCGTGGATGAAGATGAAGACGTCCGACTTCCTGCCCTGCATCGACCGGTTCGGGCAGTTCAAGTGGCGCGACTGGCCCGGCAAGACGAAGGACGAGGCCGACCTCGCGACCGCGCGATCTGCCGCCGGAGGCGTACGCCGTATGCCGAGCGCGTCGAGTGCCGGTCGCGTCCGATCGCCGGCAGCCACGGCATGTGGTGGAAGTTCCGCGACCCGTGGGACGTCTCGTTCGCGAAGGGCGTGACGGCCGCGCTGGAGGCGCAGGGGGAGGCGGCGCACGACGCGTGGTGCATCGGCTTCTTCGTCGACAACGAGATCAACTGGGGCGGCGAGACGGACCTTGCGAAGTGGACGCTCCAGTCGCCTGCCGACCAACCGGCCAAGGCGGCGCTGGCCGATTGGCTCTGGGGCAAGTACGGCACGGTTGCCGCGCTGAACGCGGCGTGGGGGACGGCGTATGCCGACCGGAGCGACTTCCTGCAGTCGATTGCGCTTCCGCCGTCGGCGGCGCGCGACGACCTCTACGCCTTCTCGAACCTCGTCATCGACCGCTACTTCCGCCTGACGCGCGAGACGGTCAAGGCGTTCGATCCGCTTCGGCGCGACGGATCGCGGCCCGTTCGGCACGGGCGTCCGGCAGGCGCGTGACCAGGCCGACCGCGCGGCGAAGATGAAGCGGTATGTCGAGTCGGCGCTGGACAATCCGCAGATCGTGGGCGTCCACTGGCACCAGTTCAGCGATCAGGCGACGACGGGCCGCTTCGACGGCGAGTATCTGCAGGTCGGCCTGACGGACGTCTGCGACCGTCCCTATGAGGAGATGCGCACGGCGCTGCGCGAAGTCGGCTACAGCCTGTACGACCGGCGGTAGCGGACTCCAACCTGCTCAAGCATCCGCTCTCCACCTCCACCTTGAGACGCCAACTTCCCGGTTGGGGGCGGCGGCAATTCGTGGCCGACTGAAATTTATGCTATAATTCTGTCCATGAGCGAGGGATTGAGAGAGACATTCATCAAATACCTGACGGGGTTCGTGCTGGTGCTGATCGTGATCGGCGGCCTTGTCCTGATGTATCCGAACTATCGGCGGAGCGAGTCCCTCAAGCGCCAGAATGCCGAGCTGCAGGCGCGCATCGAGAGCAAGAAGGCCGAGATCGCGAAGCTTGTCGAGAACCAGCGCCGCTTTCGGACGGACGCCGATTTCGTCGAGGCGATTGCGCGGCAGAACCACCGCGTCTTTCCGGGCGAGCTTGTTTTCATCTTTGACAAGGACTGATGGCGAACTTCCTGAGACTGCTGATGGGGCTTGCGCTTCTGCCGGCGTGCTGGGGCGTCACGCGTGCGCTTCTCGACTCCGTCGTGACGGCGGCCGGCGGCGCGGGCCTGAGCGTCGAGGCCCTTTCGCTCCTGGGGGGAATCGCCGCGTTTGCGCTGGCGTGGACGGCGCTTTCGCATCCGGTCCGGGCCTATGTGCTGGGGCATGAACTCACGCACGCGCTCTGGGGGCTTCTCTTCTTCGCGCGGCCGAGCGACCTCACGGTCACGGCCTCGGGCGGCAGCGTGAAGCTCTCGAAGACGAACCTCCTCATCACGCTGGCGCCGTACTTCTTTCCGTTCTACACGTTCGTGGTCATCGTCTGCGCGCTCGTCACGGCCGCGTTTCTCCGTCCGCTGCCCTGCCTGCCGCTTTGGCTCTTCCTGATTGGCTTCACGTGGGCGTTTCACGTCCTTTTCACGGTGGAGACGCTGGGGCGGCGCCAGCCGGACGTGAAGGCCTACGGCCGCGTCTTCTCGTGGACGTTCATCTTCCTCGTGAACGTCGTGCTGGTCCTCGTCTGGCTCGCGGCGACGACGCCGCTCGCCTTCGAGACGCTCGGCGGCATCCTCCTGCGCCGTGTCACCTCGGCCTATGCGGCGACGGGGCTTTTCTTCTGGAACGCGATCCGCTGGGCGTGGGAAAGGTGCGCGGGCAGATGAAGGTCGGCATGGTGCGCGGTGACGCGGGAGGAGTCTGATTATGTTTCCTGATCTCATTGACCTTGGGTTTCTTCATCTGAAGACGTATGGCGCGTGCATGGCGACGGGCTTTCTCCTGTGCTGGTGGCTCGTCGAGCGGCTGAGCGGGCGCAAGGACCTCTCGAACCTGCTTCTTGCGCTGATGGTCGCCGGCGTCGTCGGCTCGCGCATCGCCTACGTGATCGAACACTGGTCTCTCGAGTTCGCCGCGCATCCCGAACGGATCGTCCGCATCGACCAGGGCGGGCTCATGTTCTACGGTGGGCTGATTCTCGCGCTCGTCGTCTTCTTCGCCTGGTGCCGCCGCACGAAGGAGCATCCGCTCGCGCTCGCCAATCTCCTCGCGACGGTCGTCCCGCTCGGACACGCCTTCGGGCGCCTCGGCTGCTTCTTCTACGGCTGCTGCTACGGACGCGACTCCGACGCCTGGTGCGCCGTCACCTTCCCGATCGGCTCCCCCAGCTGGTACGAGCACAACCGGCAGCTGGTCTCCGTCCTGCCGACCCAGCTCTTTGAGGCGGCGGCGCTCCTCGCGCTCTTCGCGTTTCTCTACGTCCTTTACCGGCGTGGCCGTCGCTACACGGCGGGCGCCTATCTCGTCGGCTATGCGGTCATCCGCTTCGGCATGGAGTTCCTGCGCGGCGATCCGCGCGCGGCGGTCGGTCCGCTCTCCATTTCCCAGACGATCTCGATCGGGTTGGCGGCCCTTGGTGCGGTGCTGCTGGCCCTCGATGCGAAAATGAAACACGGAAAGGAATGAAAGTGAAGACGACAGACAGAGTTGCTTCCGCGGGCCGGACGGGGCTGCTGGCCTCGCTCGCCGTTTCCTTGATGGCCGCTTCGGCTCTTGCGGGAGAGCCGCTGGAGGCGACGCCCGTCTCGCGCATCGCGTGCCGGACGGATGACCCGACGCGCGATCCGGGCCTGTTCGGCGACTATTGGTGGGCGAACCGCTTCGTGAGCCGGCATGCCTGCGTGCAGGCCGTCCAGGGACAGGACGTGGACGTCGTGATGATCGGCGATTCCATCATCCACTTCTGGGAATGGAAGCATCCGGAGAGCTGGCGCGCGTTCACGGACGGACGTCGGGTCCTGAACCTCGGCTATGGCGGCGACAAGACGGAGACGGTCGTCTGGCGGCTTCAGCATGGCGAGCTGGACGGCTATCGGGCGCGCACGGTCGTCCTGATGATCGGGACGAACAACAACTCGTCCGACAAGTCCGACCCGGCGAACGTCGCGCGTGGCGTCGAGAAGATCGTCGAGCTGATTCGCGCGCGGCAGCCGGACGCGCGGATCGTCCTGCAGGCGATTCTGCCGCGCGGCGCCTCCGCGACCTCGCGCCGCCACGCCGCCGCGCGGGCGCGCAACGACCGGACGAACGCGTTGCTGAAGGACTACGCCGCGCGGGACGGCCGGCTGGTCTGGCTGGACATCGGTTCGGCGTTCCTGGACGAGACGGGTTGGGTGCCGAAGAGCCTGATGGCGGACGAGATTCACCCCACGGATCGCGGCTACGAGATCTGGATGAAGGCGCTCGCGCCCGTCCTCACGCCCGCCCAGCCCGAGACCTGACCATGGCACTTGCCCTTCAGCCCCGCCTCTCCCAGCGCCAGGTCGCGACGCCCGCGATGATGCTGGAGTTCTCCCTCCTGCAGCTTCCGCTTGGCGAGTTGCGCGAAACCGTCAAGAAGGAGGTGGACGCGAACCCGGCGCTGGAGATCGCGCGCGACTTCAATCCCGGTCGCGGCGCGCGCGGGGCGTCCGAAGGCTTTGACTTCGAGCGGGTGGCGGCGGAGGGCGGCGAGAGCCTTGAAGACCACCTCATGGGCGAGCTGCGGATGGATGGCGTCGAGGGGCGCGACCTCGAGCTCTGCCGTGCGCTGGTCGCCGAGCTGGACGACGACGGCCGGTTCAAGGGATCCTATCCCGACCTCGTGATGGCGACGGGCGCGACGGAAGCCGAACTGGAGGCGGCGCGGCAGCGCATCCTTGCCATCGACCCGAAGGGCTGCGGCGCACGCGACCTCGCGGAGTGCTATCGCGCCCAGCTCGACCGCATTCCGGCGGCGAAGCGCCCGGCCGTCGAGAAGGCGCTGGACGAACTTTCGCGGGCGATTGCGGACGGGCGGCTGCAGTCCTTTCGTCCGTCGGACTTTTCGTCGTTCCGCCTGCTTCAGGCGCTGGAGCCGTTTCCCGGCCGGCTGTATGACCGGCGGCGCATCGAGACGGTCGTGCCGGACGTGCGGGTCGATGAAGACGGGACGGTTTCGGTCGATCAGGGGGACATCCCCGAGCTGCGCGTCTCGCCGAAGTACATCGAGCTCGCGAAGGACCGCGAGGCGGATCCGGAGGCGCGGGCGTTTGCCGCCGAGAAGGTGCGGCGCGCGCGCGAGTTCCGCGAGGCGCTTGTCCGGCGGCAGGAGACGATGGAGGCGATTGCCGAGCTGGCCGTCGGCGGGCAGCGCGCGTACCTGTCCGAAGGCGCGGCGGGACTGAAGAAGCAGACGATGAGCGAAGTCGCGCGGAAGGCGAAGTGCGACGTCTCGACCGTCTCGCGCGCCGCCGCGCGCAAGTACGTGAAGACGCCGCGCGGAACCGTTCCGCTGCGGCTCTTCTTTCCGCTCGTCGACCAGGCGCCCGTCGAGCGGCTGCGCGCGATTCTCCGGTCGCTTCCGTCCGAGCCGCACGTCCCGGACGTGAAGGTCGCGGAAATGATGGCGAAGGCCGGTTTCCCGATGGCGCGGCGGACGGTGGCGAAGTATCGCCGGAAGTTCGGGTTCAGCGAGGGGCGCCGACCCTTCCCGCCGTCGCGGGGCCGCGATATGGTATAATACGCCGCCCATGTCACGACGAGAGAACTACGCGGCCGCTGCGGCCCTGATCGCGAAGTCGAAGCGCATCCTCATCTCGGGCCACCTGAGTCCGGACGGGGATTCGCTCGGCTCGATGGTCGCCCTTGCGCGCCTGCTGCGGAACGCGGGGCGCGACGCCTACGCGACGGCCGACCCGAACGCCCTCGGCAAGCCCGGCTTCCTGGAGGGCGTCGCCGACCTCATCCCCGTGCGCAAGCTGCGCCGCGCGAAGAGGTTCGACCTGCTCATCGCCCTCGACAACAGCTCGTTCGCGCGCATGCCGCCGGAGGTGAAGGCCGTCGCCGAGAAGCTGCCGGCGATCTGCATCGACCACCACGTCACGAACGACGGGACGTTCGGCGACGTGCAGATCGTCGATCCGACGGCGTCCTCCGCCGGCGAGCTCGTCTGGCGGTTCGCGAAGTGGAACGAGTGGCCGCTCGACCGCGCGATCGCCGAGGCGCTCTGGGTCGCGCTCGTCACGGACACGGGGCGCTTCGCCTACGACGCGACGAAGCCGGGGACGTTGCGCGCGGCGGGCGACCTGCTCAAGCACGGCGTGCGGACGGCCCTCATCAACGACATACTCTTCGGAAGCTTCTCGCGCAAGACGATTGGCCTCAAGCGCCTCGCCTGGCGGTCGCTGCACATCTGGAAGAACCGCAAGGTCGCCGAGGTCTCGCTCTCGCGCGACGACTTCCGCGCCGTGCGCGGCAACAAGGCGGACGTCGAGGACGTGATCGAGATCCCGCGTTCCGTCGCGAAGAACGAGATCGCGCTGTTCTTCTACCAGATTCCCGACCGCACGAAGGAGACGCGCTGCTCGATCCGCACGCGCGGCGACTGGGACGCGACGGTGCTGGCGGCGAAGTTCGGCGGCGGCGGCCACCGCAAGGCGGCGGGCTGCACGATCAAGGCGACGATGGGCTCGGCGAAGCGCCAGATGCGCGCGGCGGTGAAGGAGCTGCTGAAGAGCGCCTGCCGCAAGACGATGCGCCTCCCGCCCGTTTTGGGGTAAAAGCGCGGCCCCCCTTGCCAAGGGGCGTCAAATAATGATATAATAACCGAAACTTGTTTGGAAAAGTAAGGAAGACATCTAAATGCCGACTATCAATCAGCTGATCCGCAAGGGGCGCAGCCCCCTCGCCAAGCATTCGAAGTCGCCCGCGCTGAAGAGCTGCCCCCAGCGCCGTGGCGTGTGTCTCGTCGTCAAGACGATGACCCCCAAGAAGCCGAACTCGGCGCTCCGCAAGGTCGCTCGTGTGCGCCTGACGTCGGGCTACGAGGTGACGGCCTACATTCCCGGCGAAGGCCACAACCTTCAGGAGCACAGCGTCGTCCTCGTGCGCGGCGGCCGTGTGAAGGACCTTCCGGGCGTCCGCTACCACATCGTTCGCGGCAAGCTCGACTCCCTGGGCGTTGCGGGTCGCAACCGCAGCCGTTCGAAGTACGGCATGAAGCGTCAGAAGAAGGAAGAGGGGAAGTAAGCCATGAGCCGCAGAGGTAAAGTCATCGTCAAGCGCGTCGTCCTCGATCCGAAGTACAATTCGGAGCTCGTCGCGCACATGATTCGCGTCATCATGAAGGACGGCAAGAAGACCGTCGCGGAGAAGATCGTCTACGGCGCCATCGAGAAGATCGCCGAGAAGATGAAGGAAGATCCGTCCAAGTTCGTGAAAGACGAGAAGACGTTCGAGACCCCGATCGAGGTCGTTCAGGCCGCGATCGAGAACATGAAGCCGCAGGTCGAGGTCAAGACGCGTCGCGTCGGCGGCACGACCTATCCGGTTCCGACGCCGATCAAGGACAACCGCCAGCTCTCGCTCGCCCTTCGCTGGACGACGCAGTACGCGTCGGCCCGCCATGGCATGGGCATGCCGGCGGCCGTCGCGGCCGAGATCCTCGATGCGTTCGCCGGTCAGGGCAACGTCATCAAGAAGCGCGACGACGTCCACAAGATGGCCGCCGCCAACAAGGCGTTCGCGCATTACGCCTGGTAATCGAAAGATTCCGCTTTTCCAGACAGAGAAAGCGCTGCGGTTCGCCGCAGCGCTTTTGGCATCTGCGGTTGGGTTTTTGCTATAATGCGCGCCATGAGAAGAGAGCAGGAGAAGGGGGGCTTCCGGCCCTTGAGTGCGGGGGAGATGCGCGTCCTGGCGGACAATGGCTGCACGGCCGAGGACTGGGGCGCCGTCACGGTCGCGCCGGGCTTTGACGCGGCGACGGTGCGTGAAACGGCCTTTTCGGGCACGTGCCGCCTGGGCGCGTTTCGCAAGACGTTCGTCCTGCCGGGCGGTGTCCGCAAGCCGGCGGGCG
>OIYX01000127.1_pt1 | contig 25714 bp, 11 predicted proteins | sample 1588431 | NCBI WGS metagenome assembly OIYX01 (sample SAMN03283241) | human gut metagenome | biome: human-associated habitat; material: feces | host: Homo sapiens | place: Peru | collected 2012
GGGCTAAGGGGTGGTTAGGCGAGGCTGGAGCCACGCGAGGAAATCTTTTACTTTCTCTTTCAATTCGGCAGGTGTGCCGTCGTTGTGAATCACGTAGTTGGATTGCGCGGCCTTCTCCGCAACTGGCATCTGAGCCGCCAGCCGGGCCTCGGCCTCCGCGCGCGTGTAGCCACGCGTCGTCATCATCCGCGAGATTTGAGTCTCCCTGTCGGACGCGATGCAGCATATTATATCAAAATTTTTCTCCCAGTGCGCTTCGAAGAGGAGAGGGATGACGGCTATGCGTAAGGTGTAAGGAGTAGGGAGTGGGGAGCAGGGAGTAGGGAGCAAGGAGTAAGGAGTAAGAGGAGGGGGTGGGGGAGAGGGGTTTTCCTGACGGGAGGGACAGGGGAGGCAGGAGGGGCTAGCGGGATGTCGTGAGGGACTGGCGGGGGTTGAGGGGCGTGAGGCGTTTGCCCCTCCCGTCGCTCGTGTCTCTCCCGTCAATGGTTTCGCCGACCCAAAGGCCACTTGATTCGCCACGCCGCCTAGTTCCCCCTCAATCATTCGACCATTCGACCATTCGATCATTCGATCATTTCCCAAGAACGCCTCGATCCGCGCCTTCACAATCGGATGAAGCCGCGCTTCGAGGGCCTTGCGCTTTGCCGGGTCGGCAAAGACCTCGGCGGCGAGACGACGGCGCTCCGCCGGATCGGGAATCAGCTCATGGACGATGTCATCGGCATCGATCGTCGCGACGCCAAGTTCGTTCAGATAACGAGAAAGGAGGGACTTGCCACAGGCAATCCCCCCCGTCAGACAGATTTTCATCTGCGTCAATCAGCCTTTGGCGCGGGCTTGACTTCGCCCTCCTCCGCCCCACGACCCGTGTTCATCGAGAGCTCACGACCCGACGGCGTAATGAGGCGCCCCGTCACGAAGATGAGCAGGTTGCGCTTCGTCGTCTTCTCTGCATGGCTACGGAAGAGCCGCCCGATGAACGGCAGATCGCCGAGGAACGGAACCTTGTCATCCATGGCCTTGCGCGCCTCGGTGATGAGGCCGCCCATGACAACCGTCGAGCCCGGCGTGATCGAGACCTTCGAGTCAATCGACCGCACATGGAAGAACGGCTGCTCCATCGGCGCATCATACCACGTCATCGTCGAAGACGAAGATGTGGAAACGTTCGCGGCCGCGTCCGTCGCCGACGAAACAACGCTCTTCGCCAGCGAAGCCGTCTCATCCGGCGTCAAGGTCGCGCCGATCTGCGCCAGCGCCGTCGACATGCCCGTGAAGATGTTGCCGATGTCGGCCATCGTGCCCGACGAGGTATTGCCCGTGAACGGGATGCGCATGCCGTAGTTGTGCCAGATCGGCTCGAGCTCAAGGTCAATCGTACCGCCGTTCGCCTCCGAATAGGTCGGAATGACGTCGAGGATGACGCCGACCTCGCGCATCGTGAAGTTCTGCGGCTCGACGACAGCGAGAATCGCCGACTGCCCGCCGCCCGACGAACCGCTCGACGAACCCGACGAGCTCGACTGGAGCTGCACATCGTAGTCCTGCGGATAGATGTACTCGGTCACGACCTTGATGATGGCCTGCTCGCCCGACTTCGTGACGACCTTCGGAGCCGAGAGGAGGTCTGTGTCGCTGCGCTGCGAGAGCATATGCAGAATCATCGAGAGGTCGGCCTGCCCGAGGAAGGCGTTCACGCGCATGAACTGGTCATTGTTCGACGCCGATTCGCCCGAAATGTGGTTGCCGACCGTTGAGAGGTAGCGGTTGCCATTGCCATAGTCAGACGTTCCGCCAAACGCATCGACACCCACCGTGCCGCCGCGCGAGCCATTCCCCCGCGTGAACGTTGTCGTCGTGGATCCCGAAATCGTCCGCGTGCCGCCCTTAATCGTCTCCGTCGTCGTGACACCACCTTCCGTCCGGGTAATCGTGCGATCCGGAACCGTGATCGTCTGCGACCCGCCTTCCGTCGTATACACACCATTCTTCAGCCCCAATGCCTTACCAAGGCCGAAGCGGTCGCTCAGCGGCAGGTTGCTGTTGAGAATCCACTCGAAGCCGAGGGAGTTGAGGTCTTCCTGCGAGACTTCGACGAAGCGCGTCTCAATCTCAATTAGCTGCGGCTGGCCACCCAGCTCGTCCAGCACCTTCTCGAACTCCGCGAGGTTCTCGCGCGTGTTACGGACATAGAGCTTGCCGAGCGCCTTGATGTGCTTGATTGACGAGCCTTCCGGCCACTTGACGCCCATCTCCTCGAAGAACGCCTTCCAGTCACGGCCTTCGCCCTCGCCTTCCTCATCCGACGCCTTCTTCGGCTTGCTGGAAAGGCCGAAGCCGCCCGATTCCTTCATTTCCTCCGACGCGGAGTTGACGCGCTCGACGAACGCCTCCGGCACGTTGTACTTGCGCGAGAGAAGCTCGGCCGTGGACATGTCCTTCTGCATGACCATCACGATCGGGCCGCGCACGATGAACTTGTAGTCCACCGAATCGCAGACGAGCTTCAACGCATCGTAGAACGAAATGTCGCTCGCCGTGATCTTCGGAATCGGCGGCAGACCGTTCGCCGTCGCCTCGGAATCGCCCGAATCGTTCGATGAGAAGTCATCCGACGACTCCTCGGCCGCCGCCTGCTTGATGGCCCCGACCGGCGTGCGCAACACGAAGTTGAAGCCACGCTTCTCAATCGGAATGTCGGGACGGTCATAGTCGCGCGACGCCGTGCGGAAGAACTCGACCGCCTCGATGATCGTCGCCGGCGGCTTGAACTCGATCGTCGGCAGACGCATCTCGCGCATGCGCTTCTCGATGTCCTGCTCCTGCGTCCGCTCCGGATCCTCGCCCGCCTGGGACTTCACCGTCTCGGACGACGCCTCCGCCAGCTGCGCGGCATTGACGGCGTAGACCGGACGCCACGCCTCGTCGACGTCGGCAATCATGCCGTCGCGCGCGGCCTTGCGCTCCTGCTCAAGAATCGTCTGGCGCTTACCCTGAATCGCGCGACGCACGCGAATCGCCTCCTGATTGTACGGATCGGACTTCAGCACGATCTCGCACTCGTCGAGCGCACGCGACATGTCACGAAGCGCGAGATACTGGCGCGCCCGCCGCAGATGGCGACGAACGCCCTCGCGATCCTTCTGGTAGTCCGCATCGTCCTGGCGGTGCGCAACCTCCGAGAAGTCCGTCTTCGCCACGTCGACATCGCTCTGCGCCGTCCACTTCTCCAGCGCACGCCGCGCCTTCGGATGGCGCATCTCCAGCGCCTTCTCCATCAACTCGACGGCCTTCGCGCGGCGGCCAATCACCTCTTCCTGCAGGGCCGCGCGATAGAGGCCCTCGGCAATGCCCTGGTCGCATTCCTTGCGCAACGCCTTCGAGGCGGGGCTGTCGTTCAGGAACTTCGTCGCCAGGCCATAGTGGCGCACGGCCTCCGTGAACTCCTTCGACTCCATGCTCGCCCGCGCGGCAAAGATCTCGCGCTTCGCCTGCTCGTCGAGCGAGTCGCGGCGCAGACGCTCCGTCGTCGCAAGGTTCGTAAGAAGCTCCTCGTCAGGACGCGCCGCCTTCGGCTTCGCGACGACGGCAACCGCCGCCGGCTTCGCACCCTCCGCCTTCCCGGCTGCGGGCGTCGCCTTCGGCGTCTCCTCGGCCAGCTGGTCCAGCAGATTCAGCACGTCATCGACCTTGTCGTTCGAGACCGGCTCGGCCTCGGCCTTTTCGGCCGCCGACTCCGCCGCAACAGCCGCTTCGGCCACCGGCTTCGACTCCTCGGCCTTCGGCGCGTCCGCGACCGCTTCGGCCTTGGGGGCCTCGGCCTTTTCGGCCGCCGGCTCTTCGGCTTTCGGCGCGTCCGCCTTGGCGGCCGGCTTCGCGGCCTCGCCCTCGAGATCCTTCAGGAGATCGTCGAGATCGTCCTGCGCCGACACGTTCAACGTGGTGACCGACATTGCCAATGCGGCGCCGCACGCGACAATCTTTTTGAAATTCGTCATAGACCTATTCCTTGTATTGAAATGTAGTATACAATATCTTCGCTTACTGTTCAAGGGCATCAAGCGTCCGGCTCTTGCCCGTGCGGACGTTCAGGAACGTCACCTTCGCGCCCTTGCCAGCGGGCTGGATCGCCGTCACCTTGAACACTTCGCCGTTGAGCTTGAGCTCCGTGCCGGGCACGGCCTCGAACGTCGTCACGGTGCCGCGCTCGTAGGTCAGCGTCGCCATCACGTCCACGGCCTTCGGCTTCTCGCCCTTCCCCTGCGCGAGGACAAGCGTGATCGTCTTGCCGTCCGACTTGCGCGTGACGGTCGCCTCCGACACGTCGACCGTGACGAAGAGACCCTTCATGCCCTTGCGCGCGCGCTTCTCCTCCTTCTTCTCGTAGCCCTTGAGGATGTAGCCCGACGGGGTCTTCGTGCCCTTGCCGATCTCCTCGCCGAGGACGGCCGAGAACGTCCGCCCGAGGCGGCCATAGTCGTCCTTCTGCTTGGGGTCGTAGAACTCGCAACGCCAGCCCGTGGGGATCTTCGTCGCCTTCGTGAAGAGGAACGGCAGGTACGTCTCCTTCAGCGGCAGCATGATCTTCACCGAGTCGAGGTAGTCCGGATGGTCGCGGGGATCGGTCGGATCCGTCTTCGCGAGGTACTCCTCCAGGTTCGTGAAGCCATCGCCGTCCGCATCGGCGTTCGCGTCCGACGCGTCATTGGGGTTGAGCCCATAGCGCTTCTCCCAGGCGTCGGGCATGCCGTCGCCGTCGGAGTCGAGGACGACCTTCTTCTCCTCCTCCTGCTTCTCGCCGCAGAACGGGCAATTCGGAAACGCCTTGACGTCACCCGGAATCACCTTCTGGCACTTCTTGCATTTCAAGCGGCGCTCGCTCGCGAGGAACGACGCGCTCGTGCCCGTCAATTCGCTCACGACCGTCGGGCTCTTGACGAGCCGCGTCGCGCCCGCATACGCCGTCAAGTCCACGTCGGCGACGCCCGTCTCCGCCGGCTTCATCCGACGCACGGCCTCGGCGGCCGACTGCGCCGCCGCGTCCGGATCGTCTCCGGCCGAAAGGGCGAAGAACGCGACGCCGCCCAAAAGCGCCAGCACGCCCACGACGGCGGCGATGCGGTCGTAATAGGCCGCAAAAAAGTTTCGCTCTCTCATTTCCCTGCCTCCTCCGTTTTCTTCTCCTCCGCCATCGTCTTGAAGTCATAGACCGTCAGCGTGAGCGTGACCGTGAACGGCGCATCCAGCACCGGGTCTGTGACAAGGCCGTTGTTGGCGACCGCGTCTTCCTTCTTCTCCTCGACGGCTGCCCCGCGACGACCGCGACGACCGCGCCCCGTCTGCCGCGACGCCGCCTCGCGCTTGTCGCCGCCGCCCAGGGCCGTGGCGATCGGATCGGCCGTGCGCGCAATCGTGAATCCGTCCACGACCATGAACCGCTCGTTCGTGCCAAGCGCGTTGATGACCTTGACAAACGCCGGTGCACGCGTCGCGAACGTGAAGACATAGGTGCAGGCAGACGGCTGGAACGCCGGGGCTTCTGCCGCCGCACGCTTCTTCGCCGCCTTCTTGTTCCCCTTCTTCACGTCCTTCTTCGCCGACTCCTCGTCCGCCGCCGCCGTCGCCTTGAAATCGACGTTCACGAGTTCGGAGACGCCGCACCCGGCGAGCGTCTCGACGACGAGCAGGACGTCATCCCACCGGCGCAGCAGCTCCGGCAGCTCGGCCTCCGTCGGCATCTTGCCTTCGGCGATGTAGCTGCGGAACGGTCCGAACGCGAAGTCCGGCTTCATGAGGACGCCGCCAACGCCGCCCGGCAGGGCCGCGAGCCGTTTCGCGTCCGCCACAATGTCCGTCTTGAACTGCGCGGGCGTCATCGTGCGAACCGGGCGGTCGCCGCGCGACGCGAGCTTCAGCGCCTCGGCCTGCCAAGCGGCCAGCCGCGCCGCGTTCGCCTCCAGGGCCTTCACGCTCGCGGCGCACGGATAGACCGGCTTGCGCGAAAGCGTCTGGGCCTTGGACTGGACGGTCTCGAGACCGTCGTTACCCTCGTCGTCGCCTTCGATGGCCGCGACCTTCGCCGCGTAGGCGCTCCACGCGAAATACGCCATCGCCAAAACGGCGAGGCCGATGACGCCGCCCGAGACGGCGAGAATCATGCGGTTCTTGTTCATTTGAATTTCACCTCCACCGTGAACTGCTCGACCTGCGCGTCCTTGCCGATGACGCTCATGTCCGAGATCTTGACCGCATCCGCGTCAATGCAGGGACGGCCCTTGAGCTTGTCGATCACGAGCTCGCCCGGTGTCTTGCCCGACGCGCCCTTGACGCGGTCGCTCCAGTAGCGCACCGTCAGCCGTCCGTCGTCCCAGCGCTCGATCCACATGCCGGGCAGAAGCGAATCGCGCACGGCATTGAGGCGCTGCGCGGCCGCCGCGCGGGCGACGAGCAGCTTCCGCAGGGACTCGGCCTCGGTCTCGGCGGCCGCAAACTTCTCGGTCGCCGCCTGGACCTTGCGGTCGGCGGCGTTCAGCGTCTCGACCTGCGCCTGCACGGCGTCGCGCTGCGCGGCGATGACGGCGGCCTGGCGATTGATCGCGAGCGTCACGCAGACGAGCGCGGCGACGAGCGTCACGCCGGCGGCGATGACGAACGGAATCTTCGCCTTCTCGGCCCGCGCCTCGACAAGCGACGGCGGCAGGAGATTGATCGCGAAGCGCGCCTGTCCCGCCTCGTGCAGCGCCAGGCCCGCCGTGACGGCGATCAGCGCGCCGTCCGCCTCCAGCGCCGTGGCATCGACCTTCGGGCCGACGGCGATGGACTCGAACGGATTGAAGAAGACGACTTCGAGCTGAAGCGACTCCTGGAAGAAGACGTCGAGCTGCGGCAGGAGCGCCGTGCCGCCCGTCAGGTAGAGATGCGTCGGCGCCGTGCCGCCCTGCTGGCTGCGATAGAAGTTGATCGAGCGCGAGATCTCGGCATTCAGGCGCGTCATCACCGCACGACAGGCCTTTGAGATGCGGTCGGCGACCTCGTCGTCATCCTCCGTCACGCCGCCCATCGCGACATAGCCGCGCTCCCGCTTGAGCTGCTCGGCCTCCTCCGTGGAGCAGCCGAGCGCGGCGGCGATCTCCTTCGTGACGGCGTTGCCGGCAACGGGAATCGAGCGGTTGTAGATCTTGTCGCCCTCGATGATGACGAGCGTCGTCGTCTTCGAGCCGATGTCGAGAAGGACGCTGCACGAGCCGTCGTCGCCGATCGCGTGGCGGAGCGCGTTCGTGAGCGCGAGCGGCGCGGCATCGACGAGCTCCGGCGAGAACCCGGCCGCCGCGACGGCCGCCGTCAGCGCCTCGACCTGGTCGACCTTCGCGGCGACGATCATCACCGACTTGTCGCCCGTCTCCGTGTCGCCGAGGACCTGGCGGTCGCAGACGATCTCGTCAATCGGGAACGGGATGTTCTGCTCGATCTCGTAGCGGACCATCTGCTCGAACTTCTCGGCGCCGCCCGCCATCGGGATCGACGCGAAGCGCGGGAAGACCATCTGGCCCGAAATCGCAAGCGCGACCTTGCCGGGGCGGATGCCCTTCGTGCGCACGATCTCCTGGATCGCGGGCGTGAGGATCGCCGCGGCGTCGCCGCCGTCCAGCGGCGCCGCCAACGTCGCCGTGCCATAGTTCACGAGCGTCAGCGCGTCCTTCGCGCCCGCCTCGTACTCGGCGAGCTCAATGTTCGCCGCGCCGATGTTCAGCGTTAAGAATTTCTTGGACATGGGGAAATAATCGAATGGTCGAATGGTCGAATGATCGAATGCGGGAAGCCTTCGACGGCTTCGGCTCAGACGGTATCCGGCAGATTCAGGCGATTCGATTCACACTCCTTTCTCAATCACACCACATTGAAAACATCCAAACATCTGTCATTCGAACATCCAAACAATTCGATCACTCGACTACTCGATCATTCAAACATTCGATCATTCGATTATTCGAACATTTCTCACTGCATCGTCGTCTCGTAGTCGTTCGGGTTCACGAGCGCCCAAATCGTCTTCGAGCGATCGACGAGGCCCTGGCGGCGCTCGACCATCGGCTTGTCGCCCTGCTGCGCGCCCATGATGTTCTGGTCGTCCCAGAACTGCGCATCGGCCTTGATGCCCTTGATCTCGCTCACCGTGCCACCGCCGAGGACGTCGCCGTTCTGGTTCGAGACCGTGAACCCGATCGCCTTGGGCTCGCCGTAGAGCTCGAGGTAAGACGGCGGCAGGCAGACGCACGCGGCATGGGAGCCCTGCGGAATGTTGTAGTAGGTGACGGTCGTGTTGAAGTAACTATACGGCGACAGGCCCATCTTGTTGCCCTTGTTCTCCTTCGCGCTCTTCGTCTCGAGCATCACGTGCCAGTTGAACGTGAGCTGGTCAAGGAACTTCGCGTACGTCGTGTACTTCGTCTCGATCACGATCCACTTGCGCGGCTTCGTGTAGCAGTTGCCGATCATCGTCGCGCCCTGGAGGGACGGCGCCGGGAGGCAGCTCGACTGGCCGGTCTTCGGCATCTGGTCAATGAGGATCTTCGCCTCCTTGCCCGTCGTCACGGGGCCTTCCTCGTTGCCGGCCATTGCGCGCACGCCCTTCTTGGCGCGGGGGGCCGCCACTGCCGCCGTGACCGCCAGCATCGCCATCGTCACAATCATCAGCTTCTTCATGTTCGCGTTCCTTTCGGTTAGGTTTTAGTTCGGTTAGGATTTAGTTCGGTTAGGATTTCTAGTTCGGTTAGGGTTTCTAGTTCGGTTAGGGTTTCTAGTTCTTAGAATCGTTTTTTCTTACGAGACTCAAGTTTTCAGATTTCAGATCTCAGATTTCAGAAGTCGTCTGCCGCGTGTCAACTCTCATTCGCCCATTCGATCATTCGACCATTATTCGACCATTCGATTATTTTCCCACTCCCATTTCCTTACATGACCTTCATCTTCGGCAAGTCCTGGATGTCCACCATGCCGACGACGCGCCCGGCGCCGTCGCAGACGGGCAGGTCGTCGATGCGCTTTCGCTCAAAGATCTTCAGCAGCTCCGCCGCATAGGTATCGTCCTTCACGAAAAGCGGCGAGGCCGTCATGACCTCCGAAACGGGCTTCGAAAGGACAGCCGACGGCGGACAATCGACAACCGCCCCCATTCGATCATTCGAACATCCGACCATTCGATTATTTCCCCCCAGACTCATCACGCGCCGGAAGTCGCCGTCCGTGAAGATGCCGAGCAGTTTGCCCGCCGCGTCGGCGACGACCGCCGCGCCGCCCTGCGCCTTCGTCATCGCCATCACGGCCTCCATCACCGTCACCGTCGGCGCAACCTTCGCAAGCCGGTCGCCCGTGCGCATGATGTCCGTGACCTTCAGAACGAGCGCCCGGCCGATCGCCCCCGCCGGATGGTTCGCCGCGTAGGCGGCGAGCGAGAACTTCTGCGCGTCGATCATCACCATCGCGAGCGCATCGCCCATCGCGAGCGTCGCCGTGACGGAATTCGTCGGCGCCATCCCGAAGGGACACGCCTCCTTGCCGCAGGGAATCGCGAGATGCAGGTCGGAGAGCTTCGCGAGCGTCGAGTCCGGATGGCCCGTGAGCGACACGACCTTGAGCCCATGGCGACGAATCGCCGGGATGAGCCGTACGACCTCCTCGGACTCGCCGCTGAACGAGAGCGCGATCAGGAGGTCGCGCGACGAGACCATGCCGAGGTCGCCATGCATCGCCTGCACGGGATTGAGCACGATCGAGCGCGTCCCCGTCGAGGCGAAGATCGCGCTCATCTTCTCCGCGACGTGCAGGTTCTTGCCGACGCCCGTGACAACGACGAGACCGTCGTGCGCCACGCAGTCCAGCATGAGGCGAATCGCCGCGACGAACGAGTCGTCCAGCGAGTCGCGCGTCCGCTTCAGGCCCTCGATCTCGACGTCGAAGACCTCCCGCGCGCGCGTCAGCCACGACGCGGCGGGACTTGAGGGACAGGAGGAACTGGAGGGGCAAGAGGCCATTCGCTTATTCAATCATTCCCAATTGACCATTCGATCATTCGACCATTCATTCGATCATTCGACCATTCGATCATTCGATCATTCGATTATTTCTCCTTAGTCAGCGACTGCAGGAGCGTGACGCAGATCGTGCCGACGATGTCCTCGGCCGAGCAGCCGCGCGAGAGGTCGTTCATCGCCTTCGCGAGACCCTGCAGGTTCGGGCCGATCGCATCCGCCTCGCCGAGGCGCTGCGCGATCTTGTAGCCGATGTTGCCCGCCTGGAGGTCGGGGAAGATGAAGACGTTCGCATCGCCCTGGATCGCGCCGTCCTTGTTCTTCTGCCGGCCGACCGAAGGGACGATCGCCGCGTCGAACTGGAGTTCGCCGTCCATCCTGATGCCCTTCTCGGCGAAGACGGGCTTCGCGAGCTCGACCGCCTTCTGCACCTTCTCGACGAGGTCGCCGCCGGCCGAACCCTTCGTCGAGAACGAGAGGTACGCGACCTTCGGCTCGTTGCCCGTCAGGTCCTTGTACGTCTGCGCCGTCGCGAGGCCGATATCGACGAGCTGCTCCGCCGTCGGGTTGGGGATGACCGCGCAGTCGCCGAACGCGAGCACGCCGTCGCCCGACGCCGTCGGCTTCTTGAGGTCGAGGATGAAGCACGACGAGGCCGTCTTCACGCCCTTCTGCGTGCCGAGCGTGTGGAACGCTGCGCGCAGCATGTCGCCCGTCGAGGCGATGGAGCCGGCGACGAGGCCGTCCACGCGCCCAAGCTTCACCATCATGCCGCCGAAGTAGATGCGCTTCGTGCGGAGCGTCTTCTCGGCGCCGGCGAGGTCGATGATCTTCTGCTTCTCGGCCGGCTTCTTCGACTCCTTCGCGTTCCAGGCGGCGAGGTAGGCCGCCTCAAGCTCGGCGTCGCCCGCCGTGTAGTCGATGACCTTGATGCCCCGGTCGGCGAGCTTCAGGCCCGCCTTCGCCTCGGCGTCGGCAATCTCCGCCGCCGTGCCGAGCACGACGGGCGTGCAGATCTTGCGGTCAACGACGGCACAGGCCGCCGTGATGACGCGCGGATCGTTTCCCTCGGGCAGAACGACCGTGCCGCTCAGCTTCGAGGCCTTTTCGATAATGCTCTTAATCGCGTTCATAAGTCAGCCTTGCCTTCCGTCTCCTGCCTCTCTTGCCACCCCTGACGCTCTCGCCGACAATCTTGACTTGAGCGACAGGAGGGACTTGAGCATTCGACCATTCAATCATTCATTCGATCATTCGAACATTCGACCATTCGATTATTCGCTTATTTCCCCAGCACCCGCACCGTATCGCGGGCAATCATCAGCTCCTCGTTCGTCGGGATGACGACGACCGGAATCTTCGAGTCCTTCGTGGAGATGACCTTCAGCTCGCCGCGCACCTTGTTCGCCTTCTTGTCGACCTTGATGCCGAGTGCGCCGAGACGCGCGAGGATGCGCTTGCGAACCTCCTCCGAGTTCTCGCCGATGCCGCCCGTCATGACGATCGCGTCCGCGCCGCCGACGATCGTGTTGTAGCCGCCGATGTAGAGCGCGACACGGTAGGCGAGCATCTCCAGCGCGAGCTCGGCCATCTTGTCGCCCTTCGCCGCCTTCGCGCAGATGTCACGGCAGTCGCTCGAGCCCGTGAGCGCGAGAAGCCCCGACTTCTTGTTGAGGAGCGTGTCCGCCTCATGCGGCGTCAGGTGCTCGGACTCCATGATCGAGAGGACGGCCGCCGCGTCGATGTTGCCGCAGCGCGTGCCCATCACGAGGCCGGCGAGCGGCGTCAGGCCCATCGTCGTGTCGATGACGTGGCCGTTCTTGATTGCCGCGAGCGAGCTGCCGTTGCCGAGGTGGCAGGTCACGAGGTTCACCTTCGCGAGCGGCTTCTTCAGGAACTTCGCCGCCGCGAGGGTGACGAACTTGTGGGACGTTCCGTGGAAGCCGTACTTGCGGATGCCGAGCTTCTTGTAGTACTTCGGGTTGATCGCGTACATGCCCGCGCAGTCCGGCATCGTCGCGATGTGGAAGGCCGTGTCGAAGACGCCGACGTTCGGGACGCCCTTGAAGATCTTCTCGCACGCCTCGACGCCGCCGAGGTTCGCCGGCATGTGCAGCGGGCCGAACTTCACGAGCTTCTTCGCCTTCGCCATCGCCGCCTTGTCCATCTTGGCGGAGTCCTTGAAGACTTCGCCGCCATGGAGGATGCGGTGGCCGATCGCGTCAATGCCCTTGGCCTTGTCGCCGAGCTCGGCGACGACGCGCTTCAGGGCCTCGGCATGATCCTTCGGGCCGCCGCAGCCGATGCGCTCGACGAGCCCCTTGGCGAGCCGCGTCTCCGTCTTCATGTCGAAGAGCTGGTACTTGAGCGAGCTCGAGCCCGAGTTGATGACGAGAACCTTGCGAATTTCCTTCTTCATGTCTTTCCTTCCACGCATTCGATTATTCGACCATTCGGTTATTCAAACATTTCCCATTCGACCATTCGATCATTCGATTATTTCTCACTGCCCAATCTCGACCTTGTAGAAGCCGCCCGTCGCCGAGACGTCCGGCACCTTAACGGTCAGGACGTTGCCGTCCAGGCTGTCGCCCGAAACCGTGACCGGAATCGTCGCGACTTCCTGCCACTTGCCCGCAAGCGTCGCCGTATGGAGCACCTTGACCGTCACCGTCGAGCCAACCTTGACCTGATAGATCGCGGACGCGACAGCCTCCGGCGCCGTGACGTCGCCCGCCACCGTCAGCTCGACGGTTCCAGCCGCCGCGTCAAACGCGAGGCCCGTGATCGCCAGCGTCCCGTCCGTGACGAGCGGGTTCTGGCAAAGCGAGCCGTCCGCCCCGATCGTCAGGTTCGGCGCAACGCCCATCATGAGCGCGGCAAACGATGCCGACGACCGAAACGCCGTCAAGATTTCGCTCGCGAGGCCCGCCGTCGGCACCAGCTCGCCATTGACGTACTGGACGCCCAGGAGACCCTTCGTCAGATTGCTGTCGACCGCAATCTCGCCCGCGCCCGCCAGCGTCAGATTCCCGACGCCCTTGGCCGTGAGGAACGAGCCATCCTTGCGCTGGTCGGCCGTGGCCGTGACATACTCCCACGCATCCGGCAGATTGTCGCCATCCGTGTCGGCGTCCTCAAGGTAGATCGTCACCGCCTCGCTCGCACCCACGGCGTCACCGACCGTAACCGCCACCGGATTGAGCCAATTCGCCGTCGTGCCGTCACGCTGGCAAAGGTAGCCCATCGACTCCCACTTGTCGCAGACGCCATTGCCATTCGAGTCGATGAACGCCTGCAGGTAATACATGCCCTTCGGCAGTCCGAGGAGACGGCAGTTGACGCCATCCGTCACCGACTTGTCGACGAAGCCACCGCCAACCGGCGCGCCCGTGAAGTCGGGCGACGCATAGGCCCGCACACGGATGACCGCCGCCGCATCGTTCGTGACGGCTGCCGGCCCGTAGTAGCGGACGGTCGTCGCGATGCTGCCCGTCGAGTAGCCATTCGTCTGGACGTCCATGCGGAACGTTCCGCCCGTCACGAAGTCATCGTTCTTGTACTTCGCGTTGTAGGCAGAGACCGACCACGTGTAGGCCGTGTGGTTCGAGAAGACGCCCGTCGCGCCCGCCGGGCTATCGCCGACGAACACCGGCGCGGCCCACGTGTAGACGCCGTCCGCGTCCGCCGCCGGCATGCGCTGGAAGTCGCTCGTCCAGCTGAACGCCGAACCCGACGCGCTCTTGATCGAGACCTTGAACGCCGTGTAGCCGTTTGCGCCGTAGGGCATCGTCCACTTGAACGTCGGCTGACCGACCGTCACAACGCCACTGTCCATCTTCGGAATCGGCAGGTTCCGATGCGTATCGAACCGCCGGACGGGCACGATGACCGACATATTGCCCGCCGCGTTGCCAGCATCCACGTCTTCGTTGCCGATGACGATGCGGTAGAGAACACCCGTCAGGTCGCCAATCACATACTTTGTGGACGCACTGGTCGGCGACTGAATCGCCCCTTCCGAGTCCATCTTGCTGACAATGTCGTCATAGAGCGTGTCCCAATCCACGTCAAACGCACCCGTCGCCAGGAAGTTGGCCTCCGTGATCCACGGATTGACGTCCTTGTCAACCTGCAGATCCAGCAAGACACGGCGCATGTCCGAACCGAGGCTGCTGACAAGCACATTCCCCTCCGTGCCGATGATCATGTGGCGGACGACGCGGATGCGATTCACAAGGCCACCGCTCGGCTGTGCCGACGTCGTGATGTTCGTGTAGTTGCCGCTCTCCGTGCCGGCAATCACCGTACGGTCGTCAAGCCCCTGAATCGGATCGACGCGGTTGAAGATCGGCGTCGTGTCCGTGAGCGCGAGATCGACCGACGTGCCCTTCCACGAGATGTCCACGTCCGTCACGCATCCGTACGGCTCGCCCGCCGTGTACGCGCCGTCGCCGTCCAAGTCGGCGAACGCAATCACCGTGTTCTTGCCCTCGCGCACATGGCCCGTGTCGGACTGGCCGAGGTAGAGCCTGCGCGGCAGGCCGACGGCCTCGTTCGCCGAGTAGGCGATGCGGAAGGTCTGGTCTTCCAACGACGCATAGTCGTTCGCGTTCGTCGAGTTGACCGTGTACTGGCCCTTGAAGACGCCCAGGTCGAGGTCAAACGCACCGGACATGAGGTTGATCGTGCCAAGCGTCTGGCCCGACTTCGTGTGAATCCACGTGGCCGTCTTGCCGGACTCGTCACTGCGAATCTCCAAACCGGCGAGCTGGACATAGTCCGTCGAACGGGAGATCAACTGGACGTTCTGGTCGCCGTACATCCGCCGCGCGGCATCATACTCCGCCCGCGTGCCGCGACGAATCACCGAGGAGGTGAAGTTCGACTGCACCCCGACCGTCCAGCTGTAGCTTTCGCTCGACGGATCGTAGCAGAACTCCAGGCTGAGCGAGCTCTTGTTGATGTAGCCCGGCGTCAGCGTTCCAATCGCATGACGATCCGACCAACGGCCGAGCGTCCGCGTGTAGGCCGTGCCGCTCGCGGTCGAGCTCGAACTGCCGGAACTGGACGTCCCAGTTCCGCCCGACGACGTCGCCGCACCGATGTTGAAGGTGGCGTCTGCACCACGGTGCAACGCCGCGTCCGTGTACGTCTGGACGACAATCGGCGCCGCCTCGACGGCCGCACGACGCTGACCCGCGTAGCTGACGGACAGCGCGAGCGTGGGAATCGGATAGTCGGCCACAAGGCCGTCCACGGCCGCATAGTGCGCCTGCTCATCGGCCACAATCGGCATCGCCTGCTTCGCATAGCGGTTCTCGCTGCGGTTCGACCAGCCATCGCCATCCGCATCCCCGTACGGATCGTACTTGAGGCGCGACGCATAGCCCGCGTCGTAGAGGTCTTCCCAGAAATCGTCCACAAGGTCGTGGTCGGTGAAGATCTCGCCCACGTAGAGGTCGCCGACCTTGTAGAAGTAGTCGGGGATGCCCGGCTGGACGGAGTCTGCGCGCGTCGGATCGAACTTCACGCCAAACTTCGAGAACACCTCCGAGAGGAGATACTCGACATAGTTCGGCAGACCGTCGTGGTCGTGGTCGTCAAGCCCCGACTCGCCTTCGAGTCCATAGAGGCGCTCCCACCAATCCGGCAAGCCGTTGCCGTTCATGTCGCAGATCTGGCGATACTTCCCGATCTCGTCTTCGTCCGTGACAGCCTCGCCATAGGCGTTGCCGTGATAGCCGCGCGCCAAGTCGCGCAGATACGCCTCGCCTGCCGTCATGGTCGTGCCATTCTCCTGGTTCGGCCACTTGACGAGGGTATCCCAGCCGATTTCATCCGTCGGATTGATGCGATACCGGTCGTTGGCAAGATCTGCCCACCAGTCGGGCAGACCGTCGCCATCGCCGTCCGTGCCGGCAATCTCCCAGTTCGCGGACGCGCCCTGGCCGTCCCAGAGGTCATCGACGTGCTTGGCGAACGCGCCGCCGAGCGCGAGCATGTCGTCGCCCGTCTGGTTGAGGTGGCGGCCCGTGAACGCGAAGAGCGTCCCGAGCTGCGAACCGCTCGCCGCGTCCATCTCCGACACGAAGTGGTGACGGCTGCTCGTCGTCTCATACGGAATCTCGCCATCGCGGAGACCGCGCCGACGATACTGCGTCCAGAACGAGACCGGCTCGGCCGTGCGGGCAAACTTGTACGTACCCGCCGTCGCACCCGCGAAGTCCTCGCTCCAGTAGATGGAGTCGAGCGTCGTGCCGTCGTAGCGCGGCAGGTGGGTGACCGTGTTCGGGACCCAGCAGATCCACGCCGGATCGCTGTAGACCGTCCCCGCATAGCCCGCCAGCACCTTCTGCCACCAGTCGATGCCATAGCCCTCCGGCCGCGAGCGCAACGCGCGCGCACCATCGCCATCGGCGTTCTCGCCCAGATAGTTGAACCCGGCCGGGGCCGTCGCCAGCGCGCCCTCCTCCGACGCGCCGAAGAGCGAGTCGAACGACCAGTGGAAGCGCAGTTCCGCCGGAAGCGAATAGGGATTGCCGCTGCCGTCCTTCGCGTAGCGTCCGCGATACGAATCGGTCACGCCAGGCTTGCTCCATTCCGCGAAGAAGGACTCGCGATTTGTGGCCGCGTCCGTCGCCGTGAAGCGCTTCATCTTCGCCGACGCGATCTCGGTCGCCGTGCGCGCACCATCCCAAATGCGGACTTCATCGACGTAGCCCTTGAAGAAGCCCGTGTAGGCATCGAAGCCCACGCCCTGCGTGACGTCCAAAGCCGAGGCGTTCCCACCCTGCGCAAGCGTCTTGACGCTCGCGCCGAGAACGATCGCGTGGAGCGAATACTCGCGATCGCGCCAGTAGCTCATGCCCGTCGTCGTGTTCAGGCCATTCTCGCCGTTGACGACGACCGCAGCCGAGCCATAGGTCGGCTGGAGACCCGAAGTCTGACGGCCCGCCACCTTGCCATCCACGTAGAAGACAAGCTCCTTCGCGTCGTACGTCGCCGCCAGATGCGTCCACGCCGTCGTCGCCGCGTCGTCCGCAAAGACCTTGACGGACTCCTTCGTCGTGTCATTCGGATCGAAGAGCGTATACCACTTGCCGCCCTCGAGGCCGATGCGGAAGTTGCAGCGGATGAACTCACGGTCGTCCGGGTTCGACTTGCCCACGTAGACCGCACGCTCGATCACGGTCGAGTCATCGAGCGACTCGGCCTTGACCCAGCATTCAACCGTGTACTGGAGGAAGGAGAGGTCATCGGGATACCGGCCGCCGTTCATCTTCTCCGGATGGTATTCGCGCACGAACGGCATCGTCTGGAGGATCGACGGCTTCGCCGAACCCTGGAAGTACATCGCCTGGCGACGCTGCGGGGAATCGACGTCGAGCGGATCGGTTTCGCCCTGATACTTGCCGCTGATCTCGTCGCGGTCGTTCAGGCCGTCGTGATCCGTATCGAAGCCCTCGTTCTCCTCGAAGGAGGCAATCCAGTTCATGTCACGGGTCGAGCCGACGAGATCCCAGGCGTCCGGATTGAACAACTGGAACGCCCCCCCGATGAATCCGTCGAAGTCGCTGAACAGATACGTCTGGCCCTCGTAGGTGAAGGACGTCCCCTCGGGCGCAATCACGCCGCCACGGGTCGGCAGACGGTAGTTCATCCGCACGAGCGAGTTCGAGTAGCTCGAATCCGTCATCCACAGCGGCGTCGGGTCTGAGTGATGCCAGGCCGTCGACGGCGAGACGAGCGCCATGATCGACTCCTCCTGGTTGCGGATGCCGTCGCCATCCGGGTCGGCCGTCGCGAGGCCGTTCAGCCACGGGAAGATCTCGAAGTCATAGCCGTTGCCACGCGGCCGCTTGCCCGTCCAGGACGCGTCATCGACCTTGCGCTGCCAGAAGTTCCTCGAACTGCCCGAGCCCCAGGCCTGCGGCACGGTCTTCGCCTCGTCCGAGGTGTACATCGAGTCGTAGACGAGGTCGAGGATATCCGAATCGGCCCTCATGCCACCGTCGTTCACCTTCCACCAACGGCCCTCGCGGCCCGACTCGCCGAGAAGCGGGTTCATGCCGTGGAAGACCTCGTAGTAGTCGTCCATGCCGTCGTGGTCGGAGTCGGGATCGATCGGCGAGCAGCTCGCGTACTTCTTCGGCACGTAGCTGAGGCCCTTCACCTCATCGCCAACCAGCGCCGCCCACGCCGCGCCCCACGTGTCCTTGAGGAGGTTCCCGTCCACGCGGTCGTAGAACCAGTAGTAGGCGCCTGTCGCCTTGCCGCCGGAGAGGACGATGTCCAGATACGCCGCGTCCCAGGCGTTCGTCACGCGCGAGAAGTACTGCGCGCCCGAGCTCGTGTCCATGACGAGGTGGGGGTTATAGATCGCGCTCGACGCGTCCACAAGCGTCTTGTACCAGAATTCGTTCACGTCCTCGCTGTCGAGCATTCCGGCCGCGTGGAACTTCGTCGCCGCCTCTGCCGCGTCAAAGGTCGCCTCGCCAGCCGTGTTGGTCGTGAAGTAGAAGTCGCGCGGCTGGTAGGTGAGCGGGCTCACCGGGTCATCGTAGCGCCAGCAGCGCATCGTGCCCGTCAGGTACTCCTGCCAGTTCTCAAGGCCGTCGTGGTCGTAGTCACGGTTGACGCGCCCTTCCTTCGACGAGCCGACGGTCGTGTTCAGCGGCAGCGTGCTGGCGTCCTTGACCGTGCCGTCCATGCCGTCGCGGAGACCGAGCGACTGCTCGCCCTCGACGACCGAGCCGGGCGTACCGGCGAACTGCGCCTCCCAGCCGTCCGGCAGGCCGTCGCAGTCGGTATCGACCGAGCAGGGGTTCAGGCCGCCACCCGCAATCGAGCGGCTCGTGCCGTTGTCCTCCGGCGTGCCGTAGATGAAGTGCTTCTTCTCCTCGCCATCGGACAGGCCGTCGCCGTCAGTATCGGCGCTCCACGGATCCGTCGGGAAGAATTTGTTGAACCACTTCCACTCGCCGTCCGTGGCGACGTCATGGACGATCGTCGTCGAGTAGTCGGCGTAGTAGTTCATCGAGTCGGTGCCTTCGAATTCATGGAACTCATTGAGCCCGTCGTCGTTCTCCTGGCCGCCCAGGTAGATCTGGTTGTTCGTGTCCGTCGTCTTCGCCGCATCGACGAACGGCGAGAGGTAGCTCTCCTCCATCGCCGCCCCGGCAAGGGCCGGCGTGAAGCCCGCATACGGCGGCGCGAAGACGTAGGCGCCGTCCTTGGTCTTCGGGCCGGCCATCACGTAGAGTTCCCAGCCGTCCGGCACGCCGTCGCCGTCCGTGTCGGCGCCGTTCACCGAATCGCGGCCGTAGTAGTGGTCGCTGGACGTCTTCTTCGCGTCGTTCGGGCCCTGCGGATTCGTCGTGAGCGCCCCCCAGATGCGCGCCCACAGCGGCGCCTTCTCGTCGATGACCGGCGTGACGAGCGCCGGCTGGCTACCCTCGTTGTTCCAGAAGAAGGAGCTCACGAGGAATTCGTCGTAGTTCGCGTAGGCGCGCGTCCGGGCCGGCGCACCCGTATAGCCGCCGCGACCGATGACCGTGATGCCCTCGACGGCCTCGCCGTCCACGGACTTGCCCCAGCGCTTGGCGACCGGATCGTTCGGGCACCACGCCGTGCGCGGATCGAAGCCGAACTCCTGGTAGCAGAGGAAGTGGAGGAACGCGACGTCACGCTCGTCGCTCGGCAGCGCGGCGACCTCGGCCTCGGCCGGAACCGCGAGCTGACGCGCAAGGGCGAGGCAACCGTACTCCGCCGCCGTCTCGGCGACTTCGCCGATTTCGGCGCGCGCCGACCCCTTGCCGTAGATCCAGCACGCGTTCGCGTCCTTCGCCGCGACAGCCGTCGCGATCTTATAGGACTTCACCTCTTCGGCGAGCGTCTCGACCGTCACGGCCGTGCCGACCGGCAGCGTGTAGGGATAGCCGCACGCCTTCACTTCCGTCGCCTCGTCCGGCTTGTAAGTGACGAGCGTGCGGACGGGACACGCGACGGCGATGCGCTTCGTCGCACCATCCGTGACCACGGTCGGCGCGGTCGCGGAGAAGAACTCCACATCGGCGCCGTCCACGTCGGCGACAACCTTGTAGCCGCCCGTGAACGTCTCCTTCACGTCAAGCGTCGGCAGCGTGCGCATCGCGTACCACTGCACGCCGTCCGTGTCGCCGTTCGGGTTGATGACCGCAAACGTGACGCGCTTGGCGTGCTCGATGTTGACGGGCACCGGCTTCTCGGTCTGCTCAAGCTTGTAGGAGCTGATCGCCATCGCGTCGCCGTCCGTGTTGCGCTCGGTGTCGGACTTGCCGTCCGTGTAGCTCTGGGGCGTCAGCGGATCCAGCCCGGCGATCATGATCTCCCAGCCGTCCGGCAGACCGTCGCCGTCCGTGTCGAAGTCAAACGGATTCGTGCCCAGCTCGAACTCGAGCAGATCCGGCAGCCCGTCGTTGTCGGAGTCGCGCGTCTGCGCATCAGTCCCCGTGTATTTCACGCGCGGATCCATGATCGACGCGATCTCCTCCGACGTGATGACCGTGCCGCGTCCCGGGTTCTTCGGGTCGTAGCGGCGGCCCGTCAGGTACTTGTGGTTGCCGTTCGCGTCAATGTAGCCGACGTGCGCGAGATACCAGTAGTAATACTCGTAGCCGTCCGAGAAGCCATCCCCGTCCGTGTCCTCCTTCGTCGGGTCGGTCGGCCGCTCCGGCGACCAGTCCTCTTCCGTTGCGGTCGGGTTCGCCGCCTTGAACTCGCTCCAGGCGAGCCACTCGACACGGCTGAGCGTCGAGGTCGGGCAGGTCGTCGGATCCGCGTAGACGCGATCCGGCGTCGCGCCGCTGATGCCCAGCTGAACGAGCGCATCGTTGAGGCCTTCGCCGTAGCCACGGATTTCGAGGTCGGCCGTGAACGGAAGCGCCCAGTCGTCCTTCAAGCCGGGAATCAGCGTTCCGTAAATGGCATTGTCGCCGGCGGGGAGGAAATCGGCGTCCTCATTGTAGGCCGAGAGATCCTCCAGGTCATCGCCGGACATCTGCAGCGTCAACGGATCGATGACGCCAAGGCCAAACTTCTTCACGACACAGTCCGGAATGCCGTCCTGGTTGATGTCGCCCGCATTGTCCGTCACGAGGAACTCGCGGGAGAAGACCGCCTCCCAGTACTGCATCGGATAGGATGTGGTCGTCGTGCTGGAACCGGCGCTTCCACTGCTCTGATTGTTGCCATCCGGAAGGGCGAGAACCGTCTCGCCACGATCGGTGATGTTCAGCTTGAGCGTCTCCGTCTGCCCGCCACTCGAATCGCCGCCCGACGATTCCTGGCTGTTGTTGCAGACCCAGGCATAAACAAAGCTGTCGTAGCCCTTCCGCCCCCAGATGTTCTGCGCCGTGTAATTGTAGAAGCCATCGGGCGCAATCACCATGTCCTTCGACCAGTTGCCGCTGCCATCGATGCCCTTTGTCCGCGCCTGAGAGCCGTTATCATACGATCCGTCCGCCCGGTAGCCGCGCGCATAGGCCGTCACGGACTTTTCCGTCTCGCCAAAGGAGTAGGTGTGGACAAACTCCTCGACCTTCTGAGGCCCCGCGCTCCCCGCGAAGACCGAACCGGCGCCAAGACCCGGCGCGTCGTTGTAGCGTTCCGAGTGGCCGCCCGCGACCCCACCAGCCGGGCCGTGCGCACGCAACACCAACCGCTTCGACGGCTTGACGAAGTAATTCAGCGTCCGACGCGCCTGGTCCCCGTCCTTGTCGGTGAAGACGATCTCGACGACATGCGCACCCTCGCCGTCGAATTCGGCCGAGTAGGTGTGAAGCGTGCTGTCCGTGATTGTCGTCGTCTGCGCCAACACGCCATCGACATTGATCTCGACCGTCACGCCGGCCGCCAAGTCGGCCGTGACGTCGGAAGCCGCGAACCCAATCGCATACGGCGTGTTGGCGCTCGCGTTCATGTTCGTGTAGGCCGCGTCCGCATCCGTCGGCCGAAGAATCGTCGGCGCCGCGTTCCAGACCTGAACCATCGTCGGCTCGGCCTTCGTGTAGAAGTCCTTCCAGGCGACGCCATCGGCATTCAGGCTCTCCGTCGTCACCGCCGCATTGAGGTCAAGACCGGCCATCGTGTCGATGGTGCCGTCCATGTCCGAGATGATGAGGATCTTCTGGAGGACGCCCGCGCCGAAGGTGAGGTCATACGCGCCGGGGATCTCGTTGCCGTCCGCATCCGTCGCCGCCGCGACCGATCCCTCCTGAAGACGCAGCTTCAGGTAGCCGTCCGCCACCTGCCCAACCGTGAAGCGCACCGTGATCGGCTCGCTCGCCGCCTCCGTCAAGGCAACGACAATCTGCGAGACGTTCTTGTCCGTCTCCACATACGTCGTCTGCGTCGGCAGGATCTCCACACGCGGCGTGTCCTTGATCTTCGCCGTGAACGTGAAGTTCGGCGTCTGCGGATAGGCCGACATGTCCTTGTCCTTGACGAAGACCTGGATGCGCGCATTGTCCTTCTCGTTCGCGAACGTGTGCCGGACGGCGAAGGCGGTGTGAACGTCATTGGTCTCGTAGGTCGTCCCGTCAATGACCCACTTCACCTTCATCGCGTCGTCGCCCGTCGCGTAGAGGTCGGCGTCCACGTCATCCACCACCACGGAGAACGTCTTCACGACGCCCCGCGAAATCGCCTCGGGAAGCGCCTGCCCGTTCATGTCGGAGCTCAAGTACTGCCCGGCGGCCGTCACCGACGACACCGACGGCGGACGGTTCGTGACCGAGAACACGATCGTGCCCGACCCGTAGCCCGTGACCGGACGGCTCAAGTCGTTCGGGGAGCAGAGGACTGCCTTGAGCGTCAAGTCCTTGCCGCCGTCGAGGAAGCGGATTTCGCGAGGCGTCTCGATATCCGTCCGCCCGCGTTGAATCTGCGCGCCGGCCGACGTGAGCGGCGATGCGATCGCCGCAAGCTGCGTCGGGTCGTCCGCCGAGAGGAAGATGTAGCCATTGCCCGAATAGGCCTGCGTCAGGCCAAGCTTGACGAAGGTCGACTCGCCTTCGCAGAAGACAATGCGCTCTTCCGTGCCCGTGACCTTCGTGTACTTGCCGTCGTTCACGACCAGCCAGTATTTCACGACGTCCGACTTCGTGCCGTTCGGCGCCGTGACCTGCAGCGTCAGCTCCTTGCCGTCCGTCACGTTGAAGAACTCGACCGAAGCGACGAACTGGCCATCGTCATCTGCCGTGACGTCCGACACCGGGTCAATCTCCTCGCCCTCGACCTTCCAGGTGAAGGTGTAGCCAGCCGCGTCATTGAGGTTCTTGTACGTGTCGCGGAGGTCAAGCGTGAACTCGCGCGCCGTCCCGGAGCCGACTTCGATGCGGCCCAGCGTCTCGCCGACGGTGAACTCCGGCACCGAGGCCACGATCTCCGGCTTCGAGGTCTTGCGGATCTTCAGCGTGCAGTTCGAGTCGGTCGGGACTTGTGCGCTCGTCGGGCCGGAGACCTTCTCCAGCGAGAACGTCACGCCGCGGATGTCGGTCTTCGACGTCGCGCCCAGCAGATAAAGGGGAAGCGACACGGTCGCCGTGTTCGCCGGAATCTCATACTCCGCCACGCGCTGGTCGACGGGATCGCCGCCAAAGCCCGGATTGGCGATGCGGAGGATGTTCGCGTCAAAGATGTCGGCGAGCGTGCCCAGCGTATCGTCCGTGCTGACCGCCGCCTTGATGCGCACCGTGACCGGGTCGGGGCACGTCGGCGTCACCCGTAGGATGAGGTGGTTCACGTTCGCCTCGTCCGAATAGTCCGGCACGGCGACCTTCGTGTCGGTCACCTTGTCGACCGCGTTGATGAAAATCCGAACGGTCGGCTCCTTCGGCGGGCCCACGCGCACGCGGCGGCTCACGGTCACGTCCGCCAGCTCGCCCGTCGGACGGTAGACGGCGTTCGCGACCGGGCTCATGAAGATCTCGGCTTCATCGCCCTCGACGACGCCCGCCGCGCCGCGCATCGAGAAGGTGACGGACGTCTCGCCCGCCGGAACCGGGACCTTCAGCAGCGTCCGACCGTCCGTCGTCGAGACCAGCGTGTTCGCGCCCGAAGCCGCCAGCACGACCTTCGACTCGTCGGACGACCAGAGGTAGACGACCATCGCCTCGTTGTTCGTGCCGACGACCGTCAGGGCCGGCGTCGTGTCAGGACCCAGGCCCTCGTAGACCTCACGCCAGTAGCCCCCCGCGTTCGGATCGTCCGTATCGAAGTCGATCGTCTTCACATATGCACCTTCGGCCGCAAGGTCGAAGTTCCGCACCGGCCCCGCCGTGCTGGCATCGCCCGCCGGCCAGTCCACGCGATCAGGCAACGTGTCGGAACCGTAGAAGAAGTTCGCGACGGTGCCGTCCTTGTCCGAAAGCGACCAGTAGTCAGACCCCTTCTGCGCATTGAGCAAGTAGTAGTCAGACCCGACGTCGCTGTCGGACGCGGGGCCGCTGCCCGTCGAGTTGAGGAGACGGATCGGCAGGGCGAGGTCGCCCGCGCGAACCGTGTAGCAGAAGTAGAGGTCGGTGTAGTACTTGCAGTCCTCGTTCGTGTTGCCGAGGTCATCCGTCTTCAGAACGCCGCTCAGCTGCCAGGCCTGCGGGCCCTGCACACTGTACTCGGCCCACGCCGGCGCCCGATCCTCGCCCATGTAAAGACCCAGCTTCGGCCAGTTGATCAGGCTTTCGCCCAGCGTCCCGCTCTTGAACGACCACACGTTTGCGGACGACCCCAGCCGAACGGCCGTGTAGTCGCGCACCAGCATACGGACGCGGATGTAGAGCTTGTCGCCCGCCGTCAGCGGATGGTCCGCCGAGCAGAGGTAGGGACTGCCGGAATTTCGCGCCGACCCGAACACCATCAGGTTGGCCGCGTCATCCATCACGCGAATGTCGACGATGTCGCCATTCGCAGCCGCCTGGACTGGGGCCGCCACAAGCGCCGCAAGGGCGAACGTCAGAACAGGGAACAGTTTGCTGATCTTCATGGTTGCTTTCCTCTTCACTTTGAAATGGGTTCCTGGGGCGTGATGCGCGCACGCACCGTCTTCAGCGTCGCCTGGCGACTCGCCTCGACCTGCGCGTTCGCCTCCTCGCACTTCCTAGTCAGTTCCTGCCACGCGGGATCCTTGTCCAGCACAGCCTTGACCGCCGCCAAATCGTTCGTCTGGAGCTCGCGCTTCTTCGCATCGATCATCGCCTTCATCTGGCCGACGATCGCGGCGCGGGAACCCAGGAGCCGCTGACGCTCCTTGCGGTCGGCCGAAAGCTTCTGGCGAAACGCCGGATCGTTCATGTAGCTTTCGGGCGAGGACGGATCGACCGCCTTCTCCGCCGCCTTTTCGTCCTTGCCGCAACCCGCGAAAAACAGGAGACACGCGCCCATCATGCACAGCATGAGGGGCACGTGCTTCCGCCCTGTACGTGTTTTCTCTGTCATATTTTCCGAACCTGAGGACTCTCTCCCCACTAAAGCACTACGCATAATACCAAAAAGATGGGTTGAATGGCAAGGGCTATCTACAAACGAGCGACAACTTCTTCACACGTTCTCAACGCCTTGTCAACAGCCGTCACGGGGTGTCATCCTCCAGGAGGCCGTCGTAGGTCGCGTGCTTGTCCAGCACTTCCACCGTCACCGGCGGG